>ERZ773212.1213-NODE-1213-length-11941-cov-5.724297_pt1 | contig 11941 bp, 8 predicted proteins | sample MGYA00581005_ERZ773212 | MGnify/ENA primary metagenome ERZ773212 (study PRJEB29015, sample SAMEA2738154) | human oral metagenome | biome: human oral; feature: human-associated habitat; material: saliva | place: China | collected 2196 ... | reverse complement strand
GGCTTTGGAAGGGATACAGCCGACGTTCAAGCAAACGCCGCCCAAAGTTTTGTAACGTTCAACGATGGCAACTTTCAAGCCTTCGTCAGCAGCGGCAAATGCAGCAGAATAACCGCCAGGGCCGCCACCCAATACGACTACGTCGTATTCGGCATCGGCAGAACCGCCGAATTGCGCGGCTTGAGGAGCAGGAGCGGCTGCTTTAGGTGCTTCTTGTGCAGGCGCGGCAGGCGCTTCGGCTTTAGGAGCAGCGGATGCACCTTCTGCCTCTACGACAACAATTAAGCCACCTTCGGAGATTTTGTCGCCGACTTTAACTTTAACTTCTTTGACTACGCCTGCAACTTCGGCAGGTACGTCCATAGTCGCTTTATCGGTTTCCAAAGTAATCAGGGTATCGTCCACAGCAATGGTATCGCCCACATTTACTTCAACCGCAATAATATCTACATTTTCGTGACCGCCAATGTCGGGCACTTTCAATTCAACTAAGCTCATGTCTAATCTTTCTGAATGATGTTCGGACTTCTTTTTCAGACGGCCTGTCTATTCAGGCCGTCTGAAAATGCTCGGATTACAGAGTAATGCGGCGGAAGTCTTTCAACAGGTTAGCCAGGAATACGGTGAAGCGCATACCGGCGGCACCGTCGATGACACGGTGGTCAAAGGACAGGCTCAATGGGCACATCAGGCGAGGAGTAAATTCTTTGCCGTTCCAAACCGGTTTGATTTGGGATTTGCACACGCCCAAGATAGCAACTTCAGGAGCATTCACGATTGGTGTGAAGCCTGTACCGCCGATACCGCCCAAGCTAGAAATGGTAAAGCATGCGCCTTGCATTTCTTGAGGTTTGAGCTTACCTTCGCGGGCTTTTTTAGACAATTCGGTCAGCTCTTGGCTGATTTGTTTCAAGCCTTTTTGATCTACGTCTTTGATCACTGGAACAACCAAGCCGTTTGGCGTGTCGGCAGCGAAACCGATATTGAAGTAGTTTTTCAGCACCAGGTTGTCGCCATCCAGAGAGGCGTTGAATTCAGGGAAGGCTTTCAGCGCAGCAACAGAGGCTTTGATGATGAACGCCAATGGGGACAGTTTCACGCCTTCGCGTTCCCATTCTTTGTTCAGCTGTTTGCGGAATTCTTCCAATTCGGTCATGTCCGCTTCTTCGTGTACGGTAACGTGAGGAATCACAACCCAGTTGCGAGACAGGTTTTGACCGGAGATTTTCTTAATGCGAGACAGTTCTTTAACTTCGACGCTGCCGAATTTAGAGAAGTCAACTTTAGGCCATGGCAACAAGTCCAGACCACCGCCCAAAGAGGCAGCGGCAGGTTTGCCTGCACCGCTTTGCATAACGGATTTAACGAAGGCTTTAACGTCTTCGCCCATGATACGGCCTTTCAGACCAGTACCTTTGACTTGACCCAAATCTACGCCCAGTTCACGCGCTAGTTTACGGGCAGAAGGACCTGCATGCGCTTTTGCAAATGCAGCTTCGTCGATTTTGGCAGCAGCAGGAGCAGGAGCAGGAGTAGCAGGTGCAGGCGCAGCGGCTGGTGCAGCAGGAGCCGGAGCGGCAGCTGGTGCAGGTGAGGCAGTTTGAGCGGCAGGAGCAGGGGCTGCAGCAGCAGAGCCGGCAGTTTCTACTTCGATGATGGCAGAGCCTTCGGATACTTTGTCGCCAACTTTCAGGAATACGGCTTTAACCACACCGGCTTCGGTACATGGTACGTCCATGGTGGCTTTGTCGGTTTCCAAAGTAATCAGGGTGTCGTCAACGGCAACAGTGTCGCCGACTTTAACTTCAACGGCAATAACGTCCACGTCAGAGTGGCCACCGATATCAGGTACAACAACTTGTACGGTAGCGCCACCGGCAGGAGCAGCTGCAGGCGCAGCAGCTGGAGCAGCAGGAGCTTCTGCTGCAGGAGTCGGAGCGGCATCAGCAGCGGCAGCACCGGTTTCAACGGTCAGAATAACGCCGCCTTCAGAGATTTTATCGCCCACTTTAACTTTAACTTCTTTCACGACGCCGGCTGCATCAGCAGGTACATCCATAGTGGCTTTGTCGGTTTCCAACGTAATCAGAGTGTCGTCAACGGCGATGGTGTCGCCCGCTTTGACTTCTACGGCGATGATGTCGACGTTTTCATGACCGCCGATATCAGGGACTTTGATTTCTACGATACTCATTTGAGTTCCTTTAACATTTTCAGTTTGATGCCGTCTGAAAACTGTTTCTTACGGCATCGGTACAGTTTGTTCAAGCCATTCAAGCATTCGGTTTTCAGACGGCCTGATGTCTGAATAAAGCAAACAGGCCGTCTGAAACATCAATTAGCGTTTCCAGCTTGGAGCCACATCGGCATTAATGCCGTATTTTTCAATGGCTTGCTGAACGGTTTCTTTGCTGACTTTGCCTTGCTCTGCCAATGCGCTCAATGCTGCCACGGCAACGTTGTAGCGGTCCACTTCGAAGAAGCGGCGCAGGTTGGCACGGCTGTCGGAACGGCCGAAACCATCGGTACCCAAGACATGGTAGTCGTTCGGGATGTACGCGCGGATACGGTCGGCATAGCTGCGGACATAGTCGGTAGCGGCGATAACCGGACCGTCATGACCTTGCAGTTGTGAGGTAACGAAAGGCACTTTTTCAGCTTCCAGCGGATGCAGGCGGTTGAAACGTTCTGCTTCGATGGCATCGCGGTGCAACAGGTTGAAGGACGGGCAAGACCAAATATCTGCTTCTACACCGAAGTCGGCTTTCAACAATTCGGCACCGGCAATCACTTCTTGCAGGATGGTACCGGAACCCATCAATTGAACTTTCTTGTCGCCTTTACCGCCGGCTTTCAACAAGTACATACCTTTCAGGATGTCTTGTTCCACGCCTTCGGGCATGTCCGGATGAGTGTAGTTCTCGTTCATCAGGGTGATGTAGTAGAACACGTCTTCGTTGTTGGCATACATACGGCGCAGACCGTCTTGTACGATAACGGCTACTTCATATTGGAAGGTCGGATCGTAAGAAACACAGTTCGGGATCAAATCAGCTTGAACGTGGCTGTGGCCGTCTTCGTGTTGCAGACCCTCACCGTTCAGCGTCGTACGGCCGGCAGTACCGCCCAGCAGGAAGCCGCGTGCGTGCATATCGCCGGCAGCCCATGCCAAATCGCCGACACGTTGGAAACCGAACATAGAGTAGTAAATGTAGAAAGGAATCATCGCAAAGTTGTTGTTGGCGTAGCTGGTTGCAGCCGCGATCCAGTCAGCCATTGCGCCTGGCTCGTTAATACCTTCTTGCAAGATTTGACCGTCAACAGATTCTTTGTAGAACATCAGTTGGTCTTTATCTTGAGGGGTGTATTGTTGACCTTTAGGGTTCCAAATACCGTATTGACGGAACATACCTTCCATACCGAACGTACGGCTTTCATCTGGAACGATAGGCACCACGCGTTTGCCGATTTTTTTGTCTTTCAACAGAGTAGACAGGATACGGACGAAAGCCATGGTGGTTGAGAATTCACGGTCACCGCTGGATTTCAGTTGGGCATCAAATGCTGACAACTCAGGCACTTCCAGAACTTCTTGGGTAGGTTTGCGTTGAGGCAGGTAGCCACCCAAAGATTCGCGACGTGCGTGCAGGTATTTGTATTCTTCGCTGTCAGGAGCAAAAGTCAGGTAAGGCAGGTCGCCGCTTTCGATTTGCTCGTCAGTTACAGGAATGTCAAAGCGGTCACGGAATTGTTTCAGAGATGCTTTATCCATTTTTTTGGCTTGGTGGGCAACGTTTTGACCTTCGCCGGATGCACCCATACCGTAACCTTTAATGGTTTTCGCCAAAATGACAGTAGGTTTGCCGTCAGCGTGGTTCACTGCGCGGTCGTAAGCGTTGTACACTTTTTGAGGGTCGTGGCCGCCACGGTTCAATGCCCAAATTTCATCATCGGTCATATCGGCAACCAATGCTTTCAGTTCAGGCGTATTGAAGAAGTGTTCGCGAACGTATGCACCGTCTTTGGATTTGTAAGTTTGGTAGTCACCGTCCAGGCACTCTTCCATACGTTTGCGCAGGATGCCATCTTTGTCTTTTGCCAAGAGGCGGTCCCAACGACGACCCCAGATGACTTTCACAACATTCCAGCCAGCGCCGGCAAAGTTGCCTTCCAGCTCTTGAATGATTTTGCCGTTACCGCGTACTGGGCCGTCCAAACGTTGCAGGTTACAGTTGATGACGAATACCAGGTTGTCCAAGCCTTCGCGTGAAGCCAGAGCAATAGCACCTTGGCTTTCAGGTTCGTCCATTTCGCCGTCGCCACAGAATACCCATACTTTACGGCCTTTGGTTTTAGCCAGGCCGCGAGATTCCAAGTATTTCAGGAAGCGTGCTTGGTAAATCGCCATCAATGGGCCAAGACCCATAGATACGGTCGGGAATTGCCAGAAGTCAGGCAACAGGTGAGGGTGAGGGTAAGAAGGCAGACCTTTACCGTCAACTTCTTGACGGAAGTTGTTCAATTGGTCTTCAGTCAGACGGCCTTCAACAAAAGCGCGTGCGTAGATACCAGGAGCAACGTGGCCTTGGAAGAATACTAAATCGCCTTCTTCGCCTTCGCCTTTAGCTTTCCAGAAGTGGTTGAAGCCGACTTCGTACATAGTGGCGGCTGATTGGAAAGATGCGATGTGTCCACCTAATTCCAAATCTTTTTTACCCGCGCGCAAAACGATAGCGGCAGCGTTCCAACGAACGAATGCACGGATGCGGTGTTCGATGTTTTGGTCGCCAGGGATGCCTTTTTCGTCTTCAACGGAAACGGTGTTCAAGTATGGAGTAGTGGTGCCGTGAGGCATACGGATGCCTTTGTCACGGCTGTATTTGACCAAACTTTCCAGCAGGTATTGGGCGCGCTCGCTGCCTTCATATTCTAAAACAGAGCTTAACGCGTCTAACCATTCTTTGGTTTCAATTGGGTCAACATCGTGTAATTGGGTGGACATAATATCTATCCTTGTGTTGAGTGTTTTTCAATGACGGAGTATTACTCCGATATTTTCGTTTGCGAACAGATGTGAGTTAAAAACGAAAATTCCTAGAGTTAAATTCGAAAAAATTTTAATTACTGAAATATTTTCAATACGTTATAAGCGTTGATGAAAAATCAGAAAGAATTGAACTTTTTGCGAACCGGCTAACCTGCAAATGCTATCAGTAATTGGGCAAACTGGCAAATCATGCTGTAGATATTGATAGGAACTAGAGGTTGAAATTAGGATTTTTTTTAAAGAGTTATGGAGCTTGTTTTTAAATCGAGATATTGAGTGAATTCAGTAAAAGGTATCAGATATTTGAGTAAATAGATTCGAATACGAAAAATATTTTTCAAATTTTGTTGTGAATAGAAAATTAAATTTAGATTATTTGGTTTTTTACAAAGAGAATAGGCCGTCTGAAGATTCTAAAGAGATTAAGGAGAAATGGGATTTGAAGATGGCGATTGTAGAGGAAGGGTAAATGAAAAAAATGACATGTACAGGCTATTTTAGCGCTGACATGTCATTTATGTAGGAAGTTAGAATTTCAGACGGCCTTTAAGCGGCAGAGCCTTTTTGAGCGAATTGTTTCCATTGAGCCAAAAGCTCTTTGAGAACGTCTTGCTGTTCATGTCCATGTTGGATGGCTTCTTGCAGCCAGAAACAAGCATTGTTGATGTCTTTTTCTACACCCATGCCGTGATAATACAGACAGGCAAGATTATATTGAGCCATCGTGTCTCTTTGTTTGGCCGCTGCTTCAAACCATTTTGCAGCTTGGGCATAGTCGACAGGTACGCCTTGTCCACTGTAATACATCATGCCAAGATTGGTTTGGGATTTGCTGTGTCCACGTTCTGCGGATTGATGGTATAGGTCCAGTGCTTCAGCGTAATTCTGTTGGCGTTTTAAGCCATAGTGCGCTGCAAATGCCAGCTTGTACAAACGTTCAGCTTCCTGACGTTGGAGGGCGATTTCTTTAGTCAGCTCATAGTTTTGCTGGTTATTCAATGCGCTGTCAGACAAAAGTTTTTGGTAAGCGGCAAGATTACCTAAATCGGCCGAGCGTTGATAATATTGACGCGCAGTGTTCGCATCAACTGCTCGTCCCAATCCGTAGCGATGGATATCACCTAAAAGGCGCAAGCCTTCCGGATCATTTTGATCCGCAGCAAATTTAGCGTGCTGATAGGCCTTTTGAGGGTCCCGCTCTGTGTTTTTGCCCAATAGATATATTTCGGCAAGTGCTACATGCGCATTGCTGTCACCTTGTTCGGCAGCTTTTTCGAACCATTTCAATGCTTCAGCAGGATTTGATGCGGCTAAGAGTTCTGCAAGAGAAGTTTGCGCTGGAACAATGTCGTAATCGGCGGCAATACGCAAATGTTCGATTGCCTTTTCAGGGTTTTGTGCAACACCTTGCCCCAATTTGTATTGAAGGCCGAGTTGCCAGTGTGCAGCAATAAATCCCTGTGCAGCGGATTGCTGATAAAGTTTATGAGAATATTCCAAATCAGGAGAGCTGGAATATTGGTAATGTTGAGCTAAGAAGTATTGTCCCTGAGGATTTTGCTGTTCGGCGGCTTTCAATGCCCATTTGACTGCTTCTTGGTCATTGCCGTTATCTGCATATAAACGCATCAGGCGCAGTTGTGCAGGGGCTAATCCTTCTTCGGCAAGCTCTTGATAGGCGCCAACTAAGTCTTCTATTGCAATCCCTCTGCTTTCTTCTATTTGCAGAAGGTTGTAACGAGCATATGGGTGACCGGCTTGGGCAGCCTGTTTGAGATATGAGACAGCAATTGCTAAATCTTGTGCATTTTCGTGGTGTTCGATCAGGCATCCTGCCAGCTGAAATGCAGCCTCAACATGCCCGGCTTCTGCTACTTCGCAGAGCAATGGGATGGCTTGTGCAAAATCAGGTGGGTCTTGAGTGATTAATTTTTCTGCTAGCAGAAAAGATTCTTCATATTGTTGAGCATTCATCGGTTTGCTTTTATATTTTGTGAAGGACTAAGAATAAAATAATCGGCCGACAGGGTGCGGCCATTATGATTTTGTAATTTTGAGGTTATTTACAAAACCAGGCAACCGTATTTGTATTTTTATACTTAGAATAATGGAATAATTTGTTTTATGCTGCATAAATACAACAGAAGGATATGATAAAGTGGGTTGAGAAAATACTTCTGCTGTTTATTCAGTTTAAATTATTCATCGTCCGGTTTTTTACGCCACAAAACAAGTAATTTGCCAATATGTTGCACCAGTTGAGCACCCAGTGTTTCACACAGGGCATTGCAAATTTCAATACGTTCAGCGCGATCATCACCAAAAACACGGACTTTAATCAATTCATGCGCTGTCAATGCGGCATCGGTTTCTTTGATGACCGAGTCGGTCAAGCCTTGTTGGCCAACCATAACGACAGGGTGGAGGTGATGTGCTTGGGCTTTCAAGGCCAAAATTTCTTTGGTGCTTAATTTGTTGTCGCTCATATTAATAAGTATCCAATTAAAAAGAATAATGGCTATATTGTACGCGTTTTAGAACATTTACGGGGGAAATAACGTACAATGCTGATTTTAACTTAAGCATTTCAAATCAAGATGGCTGTACGCTCAAAATCTTCAAAAGCATGGCTGCATGAGCACGTCAACGATCATTATGTCCATATGGCACAAAAGGATGGATATCGTGCCAGAGCGGCTTATAAATTATTGGAAATTAATCAGAAAGATAAATTAATCAAGCCAGGTACGGTTTTGGCGGATTTGGGCAGCGCGCCGGGAAGTTGGTCACAGGTGGCGGCCAAGCTGGTCGGTAAAACAGGGGCAGTGTTCGCTTTGGATATTTTACCGATGGATGCTATTGAAGGCGTATCGTTTATTCAGGGCGACTTTAGGGAAGATGCTGTTTTGGAACAGTTTGAAGCCTTATTGGATAATCGCCCATTAGACCTTGTAATCTGTGATATGGCACCCAATATGTCAGGCAATGCCGTAACAGACCAGGCACGCAGTTTTTATTTGTGTGAACTGGCTTTGGATTTTGCCTCCCAACATTTGAAAACCGGAGGCAGTTTTTTAGTGAAGGTGTTTCAAGGCGCGGGTTATCAAGAGTATACGGCGGCTATGCGTGAAATTTTTGCCAGTGTACAAACTCGAAAGCCGGATGCTTCTCGCAATCGTTCCAGTGAGATTTACCTATTAGGTAAAAATAAACGCTGACAATGTAGGGTGGGTGCTTTAAAATTCTTTCCCTTGATTTTATTTATTTTGTAACCATGGAGCCTGTTCAGTGGGGAATACCATTAAAAACATATTAGTCTGGGTAGTGGGTGGTGCTATGCTTTTAGCAGCATTCAATGCGCTCAGCGATAAGCAGGAAGATAAACAGCAAATCGAATATTCTCAATTTATTCAGCAAGTTAATAGTGGCGAAGTATCCAATGTCAATATTGAAGGATCTGTTGTCAGCGGCTATCTGATTAAAGGTGAGCGCACCGATAAAACTTCCTTCTACACCAATGCACCTTTGGATGACAACTTGGTTAAAACACTGTTGGACAACAAAGTACGCGTCAAAGTGACTCCGGAAGAAAAACCAAGCATGCTGGCCAGTCTGTTTTACAGCCTGCTGCCTGTTTTGTTGTTGATTGGCGCATGGTTCTACTTCATGCGCATGCAAAGCGGCGGTGGCGGTAAAGGCGGCGCATTCTCTTTTGGTAAGAGCCGTGCACGTTTGTTAGACAAAGATTCCAATAAAGTGACTTTTGCTGATGTCGCAGGTTGTGATGAGGCAAAAGAAGAAGTACAAGAAATCGTGGATTACCTGAAATCGCCTAACCGTTACCAAAGTCTGGGTGGTCGTGTACCGCGCGGTATTTTGTTGGCCGGTAGCCCTGGTACGGGTAAAACATTGCTGGCTAAAGCGATTGCTGGTGAGGCTGGTGTGCCATTCTTCAGTATTTCAGGTTCTGACTTCGTAGAAATGTTTGTCGGTGTCGGTGCGAGCCGTGTCCGTGATATGTTCGAGCAGGCTAAGAAAAACGCGCCATGTATCATCTTTATCGATGAAATTGATGCTGTCGGCCGTCAGCGCGGTGCCGGTTTGGGCGGTGGTAATGATGAGCGTGAGCAAACGTTGAACCAATTGTTGGTTGAAATGGATGGTTTTGAAAGCAATCAAACCGTTATTGTGATCGCAGCAACCAACCGTCCTGATGTACTTGATCCTGCGTTGCAGCGTCCGGGCCGTTTTGACCGTCAAGTCGTTGTTCCATTGCCTGATATCCGTGGCCGTGAGCAAATCTTGAAAGTACACGCTAAAAAAGTACCTTTGGATGCATCCGTAGATTTGACTTCTTTAGCACGCGGTACCCCTGGTTTCTCAGGTGCGGATTTGGCAAACTTGGTCAATGAAGCAGCTTTGTTTGCCGGCCGTCGCAATAAAGTTAAAGTCGATCAAAGCGACTTTGAAGATGCTAAAGACAAAATCTATATGGGTCCGGAGCGTCGCAGTATGGTGATGCACGAAGATGAAAAACGTGCGACAGCCTATCATGAGGCCGGCCATGCAATCGTAGCGGAAAGCCTGCCATTTACCGATCCGGTTCACAAAGTAACCATTATGCCTCGTGGTCGCGCATTGGGTTTGACTTGGCAGCTGCCTGAGCGTGACCGCATCAGTATGTACAAAGACCAAATACTGAGTCAGCTCTCAATCTTGTTTGGTGGCCGTATTGCTGAAGATATTTTTGTCGGCCGTATTTCTACCGGCGCATCTAATGACTTCGAGCGTGCAACTCAAATGGCACGCGAGATGGTAACGCGTTATGGTATGAGCGATAAAATGGGGGTGATGGTTTATGCTGAGAACGAAGGTGAAGTATTCTTGGGTCGCAGCGTAACCCGTTCTCAAAATATTTCCGAGAAAACCCAACAAGATATTGATGCGGAAATCCGCCGTATTTTGGATGAGCAGTACCAAGTGGCTTACAAAATCTTGGATGAAAATCGTGATAAGATGGAAACCATGTGCAAAGCACTGATGGATTGGGAAACCATCGATCGAGACCAAGTTTTGGAAATTATGGCCGGTAAACAACCTAGCCCGCCTAAAGATTACAGCCACAATGTCCGTGATGACAAAGTAGAAGAGCCTGAAGCGCCTGTTGCTGAAGCTGCTGAACCTGTTGAGTAAAATGAGGTTCAAAATACTGAGTCAGTAGAAGCAGGCAAAACAGATAAATCTGTATAAGGTTTGAAACAGAAAACGGTAGCTTTTAAGCTACCGTTTTTATTTTGAAGATAATCTAAAGGCCGTCTGAAAAGTTTCAGACGGCCTGATTTTATTTGGTTAATTACAAAACAGCCAAGGCTGCTTCGTAGTCAGGCTCGTTCGCAATTTCAGAAACCAACTCAGCATGGAGAACTTGGTTTTGCTCGTTCAAAACCACCACTGCGCGGGCAGTCAGGCCGCGTAATGGGCTTTCTGTCAGTGTAACACCGTAATCGTTAGAAAAGCTGCTGCGGAATGTAGAAAGTGTCACTACATTTTCCAAACCTTCTGCGCCGCAGAAACGGGCTTGTGCAAACGGTAGATCAGCAGAAATACACAAAACGACGGTATTGTCCAAAGACGAGGCACGTTTGTTGAAAGTGCGGACGGATTGAGCGCATACGCCGGTGTCAATGCTAGGGAAAATATTCAGCACTTTGCGTTTGCCTGCAAAGTCAGCCAATGATTTCTCAGATAGATCTGCCGCTACCAATGTGAAATCAGGTGCAACCTGGCCGATGGCAGGTAAATTGCCGTTTGTAGAAATAGGAGAGCCTTGGAAAGTAACTTGGGCCATGATTCAGTCCTTGTGTCAGGGGGGGATAGGATGGTCAGGAATTTAGTAATGACGGCGACGGAAATAGAACGTACCTTCGCTGTCAATTTCTAAAATATAGCGGCCGTTTTGTACGGCGGCATAGCCGCTTTTGCCTTCGGTATAAGGTTGCAAAGCAGCGTGTGAAATCAGATAGTCGGTCAGTTTGCTGCCGTCTTGGGCAATATTGTCCACCATTTTTGCAAAGGTAGTGTGGCAGACTCCGTTGGCTGACCAGCCGGCTGAAACGCCTTTTTCATTTTTTTCCATGCATTGGCCGCTGATGACTTCTAAGTCGGTAGGGTGCTTGCCAATCAGATTGATGACGCCACCCTCTATGCCGTTAATCGGATAGGTGCGTTGTTTTTTACCTTCTTTCGTTTCACCTTCTTGAGCTGTACCTAAATCCAAACCGGCTATGGCTTGTTCATCGATATATTTAACTTTGAAGGTAGGCTTGGGCGCTTTGCCTAAAGCAGCATCATTGTCTGCAGTATCTTCAGATTTACCGCCGCAGGCAGCCAATGAAAGGCTGAGCAAGATAAGGGGGAAGGTTTTTTTCATATGAGAAACCCTAGAAAACGATTATATTTCAAATGATAAACGATATTATGGCCGTCTTAAATTTTCAGACGGCCTTACTATTATTATTTCAACGGACGAATACCTACTGCATCGCGTACTTTATCCAACAATTCGCGTGCTTCTTTACGCGCTTTTTGTGCGCCGGTCTGCAAAATGTCTTCAATTTGAGAGGGTTTGGCTGTCAATTCATTGTAGCGCTCGCGCGGTTCTGCGAGTTCGGCATTGATTTTTGCGCCCAAGAGTTTCTTGGCTTCACCCCAAGCAAGGCCTTCAGCCAGCATTTGCGTGAACTCGGCAGTTTCAGACGGCGTGGAGAAGGCTTTGTAGATTTCAAACAGGGGACTTTCATCAGGCTGTTTCGGCTCGCCAGGTTCTTTCATATTGGTGATGATTTTGTTGACCGATTTTTGGGTTTTCTTGTCGTTTTCCCAAAGCGGAATGGT
>ERZ773212.1210-NODE-1210-length-11955-cov-4.679328_pt1 | contig 11955 bp, 10 predicted proteins | sample MGYA00581005_ERZ773212 | MGnify/ENA primary metagenome ERZ773212 (study PRJEB29015, sample SAMEA2738154) | human oral metagenome | biome: human oral; feature: human-associated habitat; material: saliva | place: China | collected 2196 ... | reverse complement strand
AAGCCAACTGCCCAGTCATCACAATCCAAATAAGTGGCTCGCAAATCATCACACCAAAATAACCCAACTTTGGCACAATAAAAATTACGAAAATTATTTTCCCAAAAAATTCGATTATACTGGAAACTAGAGGGATTACTTTTTCTCCTAGAGCTTGTAAAGCATATCTTAAGTTGAATAAAACGCCTAATATTGTGAAAAATGGAGAGGCGATTTTTAGGTAGGTTGAACCGTTGTAGAGGACTACTTCGGAGTTTGAGCCAGACATTAGGTGAATCATATTTTTTGAAAATAGGTAAACGAAAATTGTGATTCCGATTGCAAAAAAGATGTCCATTAGGTTTGCATAAAATACACCTTTTCGTATTCTGTCGACTCTGTCGGCTCCTTTATTTTGAGAAACGAAGGTTGCTAGTGCAAGTGCCATTGTTGTTAGTGGAATGTTGCAAAATCCCATTAATTTTCTTGCCGAAGTGTGTCCAGCAATGATTAAATAGCCAAATCCGTTTATTGCGTATTGTAAAATTAGTGATCCTGTTAATACAATTGCAATCATTAATCCCATTGAAATTCCTTGTCCGAGCAATTCTCTGTATAATTTTGCGTCGAATCGGAAATGTTTTTTTCTTGGGATTAAAATTGGTTCTTTTATGTAAATGTAAATTACGCTTAAAATTACAGATATTGCTTGTGCGATAACAGTTGCGACTGCTGCACCACCAATTCCCATTTTTAGGGAAGTTATGAAATAAATATCAAGAAAAATATTCAAAATTGAGGCAATTACTAAAAATACAAGCGACATAAAACTGTTTCCGATTGCTCTCAAAAGTCCTGATGACAAATTATAGGAAAAAGTTACTCCTATGAACATTGTTATAATATTTATGTATTCAAACGCTTCATTTATGATATTTTCAGGTGTATGTAAAATTTTTAGCAACGGCATTAAAATAAATCTTGATAAAATCATCACGGCAATTGTTACCATAAGTCCAATAACAATCGAACCTGCAACCGATTTTTTCAAAAGATTTTTATTATTCGCTCCGTAACTTCTCGCTGCAACCATACTAAGCCCATTCCCAATTCCAAGCGCAAAACCAAAAATTAGCTCAAAAATTGCTGCTGAGGCCCCAATTGCTGCAAGTGAATTGTCTCCTAAAGTATGTCCAACAATAGCAATGTCCGCCATATTGTAAAGTTGCTGAAAAATATTTGACACTAAAATTGGTATTGAAAAAATCAGTAGTGATTTCAAAATGTTGTCGTTTATTAAATCAACAGAAAAATTAAATTTTTTCATTTTTCTCCTTTCTTTAATTTTAATTATTCTTTATCTATCATTATTCTGTAAAATTATTTATCTCAACTAATAAAAATTATTTTTCTAAAAAGTCTTTCATATCAGTAAAAATAGGTATTTCCAATTCAACTTCCTCTTTACTCGCAGGATGTGTAAATTTTACCTTGTAAGCATGTAAAAATTGTCTATTTATCCCAAGCTCTTTATTTAAGCCATTTCCATAAAGCTCATCCCCAACAATTGTATGCCCAATTGATTTCAAATGCACACGAATTTGATGTGTTCTTCCCGTAAAAAGCTCACATTCCACAAGCGTCACATTTTTTTCAGGATAAGTTTTCAACACTTTTACAGCCGTTTTCGCATATTGACCTCTCTCGTCAATAATTCTCTCCAAATTATCGCCATCTCGAAAAATCCGTCTTTCGATAATTATTTTATTTGTTCCATTTTTTTCCAAAATTTCATTATTAAAATCATTTTTATCTTTCAAATTTAAATTATATTTTGTATTTTTGCTGTCAAAATCTATATTTTTATTTATTTTAAAATTTATATTTTCAAAATTGCTTTTACTTTCCAGATTTAAATTATTATTTTCTTTTTTACTGTCAAAATTTATATTTTCTCCAATTTTGTTATCTTTATTTTCAAAATTTGAATTATTTTCAATTTTCTCAATTTCATCATACTTTTTCATTTCTCCAAAATTAACTTTTTCAACTTCAGCTTTCAAATTTTCTTTCTCAAAATCCTGAATTTTATGATTTTCCCCATCTTTTGCCAATTCATCTTTAATTCTATAAATTTCCTCATCATCAATAATTCCATTCACAATCGCCAAATATTTTTTCTCAAAAATCGAAAAATTTTGCAAAAACGCCTGTGCAAAACTGTTTTTCGCAATAATAATCAGCCCAGATGTATTCATATCAAGCCTGTTGTAAAATCGTGGTACTCTCACTTCGCCATATTTTTCCAAAAAATGATTCACAATCCCATTTGCCAAAGTAAAATCAACCTTTTTCTGTGTCGGATGTGTCAACAAAAACGGCTCCTTATTCACAACCAAAATATCTTCATCCTCAAACACAATATCAAGTGGCAATTTAATCGGCTTAATATCAGTCCCTTTCTTCTTCTCCACAACCTTCAAATTTCCATGCGACGGCAATTTTTTCGTAAGCCTAACTTGCTTCCCATTCAAAAAAACTTCCACATTTCTCAAACTTCTCCCCGAATAATTCTGCACTTCCCGCAAATACTGAGAAATTTTCATTCTCTGATGTTCCTTCTCAATCCTAAATTTTTTCAATATTTATGCACTTCCTTTTTTATTACTTCTAATTTTTATTATTTTCAAAATCACCAAAATTTTCAACAAATAAACTTCTCTTACAAAAACCAAATTTTTTCTAAAAATATTTATTTTTCTACAATTTACAACTTTTTATTTTTCAAAATTACAATCAATTTCCCGCTTTCAAATTCAACACTTGCCTCATTTTCACAAATCACATTACTCACAAGCCGAGAACTTTCCCTTTTTACATCGATCCCATCTGTCTCAAACTTAAATCCCTTAAGCGTCAACTTTTCCACATTTTCACTAATCGGAACAATCGAAAATTCAAAGTCCTTTTTATTTTTTAAGACAAACGATTTTTCTGCATAAAAAATTTCTTCATCTTCCAATAAAAACACAATATTTTTATACTTTTCCATCAAAAATAAATTACTCAAAGTCATATCAAGCCTATTTCCAAGCCCTCCAACGATAAATATCTTCTCAATAAAATCTTCATTTCCCAAAATTTTATTAATTTCTTCTAAAATTAACTCAAAATCAGTAAAATCCTTATCTCGTGGAAATTTTTTTATCAAAACATTTTTACTTTTATAATATTCCAAAACTCGTTTCTCAATCGAATCTAAATCCCCAATAATCATTTCAGGAACCTTCCCATACCGAAACGCAAAATTTGCTCCACCATCCGCACAAAAGCAAATCGTCTCTTCCGAAACCAATCTATTCATAAATTCCTGCGAATATTTATACTCACCATTCAAAAAAATCACAAATTTTTTCCTCATTTTTCCCTCCAAGTCGATAAATAATATAATTATTTTGTATTTTTATATTATACTGTTTTATCCAATTATTTACAAGATTATAAAAAGAAAAAATCCCTTCACATTTCAGGAATCTGTAAAACAACCTTAAATCCCCCATATTCACTATGTTTCATCTCAACTTTTCCATTATGGACATCCATAATTTGTTTTACAATAAGAAGCCCTAAACCGTGCTGCTGTTCTGTCGTATTTTTGTCACAAACCATATAATGTGGCGTATTATTGAGCTTTTCTAGCTCTTTATCAGAAACTCCTATTCCATTATCTTCAACACAAATTATACAATTTTTTTCATCTTCTTTTACTGAAACATAAATTGTGCAACCATTTTCATTGTGATTAATACTATTTTGAATTAAATTCGCCAAAGCTCGTTTTATCAGATTTTTGTCAACATTAACAAAGCAGGATACAAATTCACTTTTCGTCTTCCATTCTATCGGAAATTTCTCGTCAATATCCATATTCAAAAAATCAACAATAACTTGCCGAACGACTGCAACTGCATTTTCTTTTTTCTTCTCAAAAGGCTGCATATTATATTCTAATTTTGAAGCAAGATTCAAATCATTTATTAGATTTTTTATACGCTCACTTTGTTTCAAAATAACAGAAAGTTTTTTCCCCATTTCTTCTGATAAATTTGAAGATGTTTTTAATTGACTTGCATAGCCCATTATCATTGACAATGGAGTACGAATGTCGTGGGAAACTCCTGCAATCCAGTTTGCTCGTGCCGTGTCTTTATTTCGCAGTTGTTCTCTTTGATTTTGCAAAATTTCAGAAGTTTTATTTATACTTTTTGCAAGTTCAGATAAAACGCCTTTTTCATCTATATTTACTGGCTTATCTTTTGGCAAATCCTGTATACCTTTTATTATTGGATTTACTGATTTTAAAAGTTTTGAATTTGAAAAAATGTAAATCAAAAATACAAAGAATATATTGGATATTAAAAATGTAAGAAAAAAATTAGGAACATTTTGAATTAAACGATAGTTCCAGGTAGCTGTGGAATATTTCCAGTAACTGTCTTTTGGATATCCTAATACAAGTAAATCATTTCTAATTTTTGCTGTAAAAACTGGATAGCCTTTTATGTAAGCATGTGAAAATAGTGCTATATCGAATACCGAATATTCTTTTGGAATCTCGCCTGGCAAATTTTCTGTTTGCCATATCACTTTTTTAGAATCATTGTCAATCACAATTGCCCAAATATTTTGCTTTTTCAAATTGGAAATTTCTTTATCTGGCAAAAAATATTTTCTATCTTTAAATTTTATCATTTTCGCTATTTCAAAAGTTTTATCTGAAGGAGAATCATCTGTCGAATATTTGAAAAATATAAATTCAAACAAAAAAATATTTAAAAATATAAGCAAAAATATGCTTAATATTATTGTTATTACAAAACGGCGTATAAGTTTTAATATATTTTTCATGCTATTTTCCCTCCACGATTAATTTATAACCTAATCCTTTCATTGTTATGAGAGAAACTGGATGTGACGGCTCTTTCTCAATTTTTTCCCTAATCCGTCTAATATGAGTCATCAAAGAATTTGAGTAAACATAAGCATTTTCTCCCCAAATAGCTTCACAGAGCGAATCAATCGTTACAATTCGTCCAGCATTTCTGTATAAGGTTTTTAGTAGTTCATATTCCTTTGCAGTTAAGGAAAATTTTTCCCCATCTTTTACAATTTCTCCTCGTGAAAAATCAATCTGACAACCATTTAAGTTCACAATAAAATTCTCTTCCTTGTAAGTCCGTCGCAAAATTGCCGTAATCCTAAACAAAAGTTCTTTTGGCAAAAAAGGTTTTACAATATAATCGTCCGCTCCCAATCCAAATCCTTTAAACTTGTCTTCATCCTCCCCTCGTGCTGTTAAAAATAAAATCGGATAATCGCTGTCCTTTCTCAACTTTTCAAGCAGCTCAAAACCATTCCCATCTGGAAGCATCACATCCAATATCGCAAAATCAGGTTTCTTTTCTTCAACACATTTCAAAGCCTCTTTCACATTTTTAGCAGTCCTTGTATTTTCATAACCTCCATCTGCCAAAATCGACACAACCATATTCAAAATTTCCTGCTCATCATCCACAATTAAAATACATTTATCTCTCAAATATTTTTCAACCATTTCAAACTTCCTCCAATTATCACTAAAATTCATAAATCATTATATCACAAAAATCATTCCCAACTTCCCAAATTTCCAAAAAGTAAGGTAAATGTAAAGTAGTGAAAATGTTGCCGTAAGGTTGATGTGGTAATATATGAATATAGAAAAGGAAGAAACAAAATAAAAAAAATAATGAGAGGATGATTTCTATGAACAATGAAGTAATCAAAAAAACAACTGAAAAAAGAGTTTTTCTTTCAGACAAGGAACAACATCAAAAAATTAGTAAAATTGCATTAATTATGAGTTTAATCCCAATTTTAAGCCAATTTATTGCATTTTTTAAAGTGCATTATACAGTGTCACACCTATTTGGTATTGTAAATATTTTATGTATTTTATGCTCTTTCGTTCTATCTATTTTATGTATCAAAAATCGAGAAAATCGAAATTTGATGAATATTTTTTCAATGATATTAAGTGGACTTTTTATGGTAATTATAGCTGTAATTGCTTTTGCGGTTGTGGTTTATGCGGTAAAAGGATAAAAAATTGATATTAAATCAAAAAGAGACTTTGTTCAATTAATAAACAGAGTCTCTTTTTTGCTATATTCGATAATCTTCTTGTTGGGTTTCTTATTAGTCTTATACTACTTTTTTATAAAAATTCAATACAGTACAAATACATTTTTTATTTTCCTCATTCAACTTTTCATATCGTAAAAATTCTCCAGAATCAGCAAAAGCTCCTCCCCGTAATCTCTAACTTTCCGTTTCCCCATTCCCCTTATTTGTGAAAGTTCTCCAACATTTTTAGGATTTGCCTTTATTATGTCTACTAAAAGCTGATTTGAAGCAACGATGTAAGGTGGATAGCCCAGCATTTGTGCTTCTCCGGCTCTCCATTCTTTCAAAATCTTATACAGTTCAGCTTCTTCCTCTGAAAGATATTCTTCATGATTTTTGTTAACCTCTTTAATATCTCTTCCATTTTGCAAAAAATTATTTTTCTCTAAATTTTTATCAAAATTCTCCAACTTTTCATATTCAACGAAAGCCGTCCAGTAATATTTCCCCTCAATTTTCACTAGCTCAGCCTGATACTTCACAATCTGAACATTTCCTAACATCCTTTCTAGCTTCCCTTGCTCAAATTCTTCTGTCCTCTCATTAAATGGCAGAGTCACAATTTTTAACACCTCAATTTCCCCCTTTTTGTTTCATTTTTTTAATCCGATACTTAGCAATCTTAAAATTGAATTCTATCTTCTACTTTCTCAAAACCGCTCCATAATCTTTCTCAACTTTAGTCACGATTTTATTTGAAATATCAACAATTTCCTTTTCTTCAAGTGTTTTGTTTTTATCTCTCAAGATTACACTAATTGCCACACTCTTCATTCCTGGCAACACTCCTGCACCTTGATAAATGTCAAACAATTCCACTTTTTCAATCTTTTTATCAACTTTTTGAATAGTTTTTAAAACATCTCCAACCAAAATATCTTCTCTCATAACGAACGCAAAATCTCTTGGAACAGATGGATATTTTACGATTCCTTGATATTTAATTTTTTTACCAATATATTTTTGAATCAAGTCAATGTTAAATTCTCCAACTAAAACTGATGTTTTTCCTAAATCAAAGTTTTCCAATACGTCTGGATGAATTTCCCCAAAACTTCCAATCAATTCACGACCAACAAATACGTCAACTGAACGACCTGGATGGAATTGGCTTTGTTCAGAACGTTTTATCATATAATTATTGAATTTTAATTGTGTGAAAATTTCTTCCACAATTCCTTTTAAGTCATAAAAATCATAAGGGACTGGTTTTGGATTCCACAATGTCTTGTTATTTTCTCCAGCCAAAATTATTCCCAATTTTACTTCTTCCTTCGCCAATTCTTCCGCTTTCACAAAAGTTCTACTAACTTCAAAAAATCTAATATTTGTAGCATTTCTATTCATATTTTCTTTAGCATTTTTTAACAAGCTATAAAGCAATGTTGGACGCAATGTTACAAAATCTTCTGTAATTGGTCTCAATAAATCAATTAAATTTTCTCTTTCAACGCTTGTATATTTAATTTTTTCCATCGCATCTTTTGGTACAAAACTGTAATTAATAACTTCTTTAAGCCCAGCATTTGCCGCAATCAATTTCACTTGTGTAGAAAGTTTTGTTGTGTCAATAACTGGTTTTTCACTAATATCCAATTTTGGTAAAATATTTTCAATATTATCAAAACCGTACATTCTAATAACTTCTTCAAAATAATCTTGCTCATTTTCCAAGTCATCACGGTAAGTAGGTGCAGTCAATGTCAATGTTTCCCCATTATCCACAACCTCGATTTCAAGTCTAGTCAATATCCCAATAACTGTTTCACGTGGAATATTTTTCCCAACAAAACGGTTCAATCTCTCAAAGTTTAATGTAGCTGTTTTTTTCTTGTATGGAACAGGATAATTGTCAACTACTCCTTCTAAAATTTCTCCACCTGCCACTTCTTGAATGATGTTTGCAAGTCTATTTATTACATTAATTGCATTTTCTTCATCGACTCTTCTTTCAAATCTGTATGAAGATTCACTAAATAATGTCAATCTTCTTGAAGTTTTTCTAACATTTTGTGAATTGAAGTTTGCCACTTCCAACAAAATATTTTTTGTATTTTCAGTAATTTCTGAATTTTGTCCACCCATTACTCCACCAAGTGCAACGGCTTTCACACCATCAGAAATCACGATATCTTCACTATTCAATTCTCTTTCTTGCTCATCAAGCGTAACCAATTTTTCATTTTCATGTCCCGCTCTCACAACAATTTTTCCACCTTCAATTTTATCCAAATCAAAAGTATGATTCGGTTGATTCAATTCCATCATTATGAAATTTGAAGCATCTACAATGTTGTTAATACTTCTAATTCCAATAGATTCCACTCTTTCTTTTAACCATTTTGGACTTTCTTTAACTGTAACATTTTTAATTATTCTAGCCACATATCTTTTCGCCAAATTGCTGTCTTCAATTTCAACTGAAATGTTATCAGCCGTTTTTTCAGAACTTTCTGAATTTATCACAAAACTTGGATATTTAACCTCTTTATTGTAATAAGCTCCTAATTCTCTTGCAATCCCAATGTGCGACAAACAATCAGGACGATTTGGAGTGATTTCCAATTCAAAAACTGTATCGTTAATTCCTAAATACTCTTTCATAGGCACTCCAACAGGCGTATCTTCAGGCAAAATCATAATTCCATCCGAATCTTTCCCAATGTTTAATTCTTCTTCAGAACACAACATTCCATTCGATTCTACACCTCTAATTTTACCTTTTTTAATAACAAAATCTGGAGCTAATTTTGCCCCAACTTGTGCTAATACAACTTTGTCTCCAGCCTTATGATTAGGTGCTCCACACACGATTTGCAAAATTTCTTTCCCATTATCAACTTTACAAATTGTCAAGTGGTCAGAATCAGGGTGCATTTCTTTTTCAATAATTTGTGCCGTTACAACATTTTCCAAATTCTCCCCTAAAACCTCGATTTTTTCTACTTCCTGACCAATCATAGTCAAGGCATTTTCCATTTCATTTATTTCTATTCCATCTAAATCTATATATTGCTTTAACCAGTTTAACGAAATTAGCATTCTATTTTTGTATGACAAACCTATAAATTCTCAATTTATAGATTATCACACTCTCCTTTCTTTAATTTATAAATTATGTTTTTTCCACAATAATGTGGATAACTTTTTTATTTAATAACAATCCCAATTATAGAGAATTTCTGTAAAGTCTTTGTTTTTCAACTTTTCACGATTTATAAAAAAGTTTAATACTCCAGCATCTCCGATACAAACTTTCCATTTTTTCGTATTTTCATCGTATTCGCTATCCAATTGAAATAGCACCGTATCATATTTTTTATATTTTTCTTCAAATTCTCTCGGATCACTCTGCGTAAAAAATGCAAATCCATCACATTGTGAATGTGGTTCTTCTGAATATTCCATTTCAATATTCAATATTTTACGATAAAGCCAATCTTCTTGATGCTGCTCCAAATTTTTCTCTTTACAAAGTTTATCAAACACATTATAAATCGCCTCTTCAAATCTTTCCTTCTCTGTTCGTAACTCAAATTTTATTTTATAACTTTCATTATTGTTTGTAAGAAAACTTTCCTCATAATTATGCGGTTTATAAATGTTTTCAAGCTCTTTTTCATCGTAAAATTCTTTAATCTCATCGTAATAAATCACACGAAAAGTATCTTGAACCGTCGGATTATCAAAGTCAAGTCCAAACATAGCATCGTCGTCATCAAATACAAAAAACTGTAAAATTCCCTTTTGTGGAAAATCCTTTAGTCCCTTCAAATCCTCGCAATTAATCTGTGCAATCATCAGCATTTCCTCACCATTAGGTGCTTTTGGAAATTCTGCTCCTTTTGGAAGATACGGCAATCCCACAATTTTACTATCTGTTATTTTCAACTTATCTTCTACAAGATTTATTTTTGCAAAAGTTTTCGTTGGTGAATTTTTTTCATAATCCTCACGAATTTCTTCGTAAAATTTTTGTACATACTCATCATCCATTTTGATTTCTTTATCATCCATTTTAACACTCCAATTGATTTTTTCTATTCTACATTCAAATAAATTTTCCATCAAAAATTTTAGCTAAAAATACTATTATAAATTATTAGAACTGATCCAAAAATCTCTCATCATTTTCAAAAAATGCTCTTAAGTCATCAATTCCATATTTTAACATCGTAATTCTTTCAAGTCCCAATCCAAATGCAAATCCTTGATATTTTTGTGGGTCAATTCCAACACCTGAAAGCACTTTTGGATTTACCATTCCACTTCCAAGAATTTCAAGCCATCCTGTCCCTTTACAAACTCTACATCCTTCACCTTTACAAACTCCACATTCTACGTCCATTTCTGCAGAAGGTTCTGTAAATGGGAAAAAGTGTGGTCTAAATCTTACTCTTCTGTCTTCTCCAAATATTTTCTTTACAATATTTTCCAAAATCGCTTTAAAATTAGCAAAAGAAACATTTTCTCCAACCATAAGTCCTTCCATTTGGTGAAACATTGGTGTATGCGATACATCGTAATCTGGACGGTAAACTTTTCCAATCGAAATCATTCTAAATGGTGGTTTTCTGTCTTCCATGTATCTAATTTGCATTCCAGAAGTTTGCGTTCTCAATACAACTTCATTTTCTTTAATATAGAATGTATCAGTAATTTCCCTCGATGGATGTGTTTTTGGAATATTTAATGCATCAAAATTATATTTTACATACTCAACTTCAGGTCCATCAACAATGTCAAATCCCATAGAAGAAACAATATCTTTAATTTCCATAACTGTTTTAGTAAGTGGATGAAGCGATCCAACATTAGCTTTTCTTCCAGGCAAAGTCACATCTATTGTCTCATTTTTCAATCTTTCCTGTTTAGCAATTTCCTTCAAGCCAGTTGTAGTTTCATCAAATTTCGCCAACAACACATTTTTTATTTCATTCGTAGTTTTTCCAAACTCAGCTCTTTTCTCAGCAGCGATATTTCCCATTTCCTTCATTATCGCCGTAAATTCCCCTTTTTTCCCTAGGATTTTTACTCTCAATTCATTCAATTCCTCAAGATTTCCAACTTTATCAAGTTTTTCTAACACTTCTTCTCTCAAGTGTGCTAATTTTTCTAACATTTTTCCTCCTATTTATTTTACTTTCTTTATCTAATAAAAACTTTATCAAATCTAAATCATTTTATTATAACACAAATTATTTTAATAAAGCAATTAACAACGCAATATCGTTATAAGTCACTCCACTTATTCTGCTCGCTTGACCTATTGTTCTTGGCTTTCCATAAACAAGTCCTGAAATAGCAATATTACTCAATCCTTGTACTTTTTCATAATCAAAATTTTCTGGAATAATCATTTCTTCCAATTTTTTAAATTTCTCAATTTGTGCTTTTTCACGCTCAATAAAAACCCTATATTTTGCTTCAATTTCAACTTGCTCTTTCGCCAATTTTGATAAATTTAAAGTTTCACAAAACTCACTTAAATTATCATAATTAATTTCTTTTCTTGCTAAAAAGTCAAATGCCGAAACGGGACTATTCATGCTATTTTCTGTGCCACCTTCAATATTTTTTAATTTTTCGTTATTTTCTTTTATTTTTACTTTTAAAATCATTTTATCTTTATCATCTTCTGTTATTGTAACTCCTGACACTGTCTTTGGATATGTATTATTATTTTTAGTCAAACCTTTTAAGCTTTCTAATAAATTTTCTTTAGTATCTATAATATTTCCTTTTTTATCT
>ERZ773212.1205-NODE-1205-length-11980-cov-77.705744_pt1 | contig 11980 bp, 10 predicted proteins | sample MGYA00581005_ERZ773212 | MGnify/ENA primary metagenome ERZ773212 (study PRJEB29015, sample SAMEA2738154) | human oral metagenome | biome: human oral; feature: human-associated habitat; material: saliva | place: China | collected 2196 ... | reverse complement strand
AGGAGCGCGGGTAGATCTGGTAGACGACCGCGCCCTTCCACCACTCGTCGGGGCTGAGGCCGTTGCCCGCGGGGTTCAGCGCATCGTCTCGGAAAAACATGGAACACCTGCCATACGTTGAGGTCGAGCCGGTCAGTCACAGACTATCGTGCCGCCCCACTCTCGCGCAGGCCGTGCAGCCACCAGCCGGGCAATTGCAACGACACGCCGACATCTGCCGCCACGGCGTCCTGCGCGTTGAACACCACCTCGACAATCCGCCGTGGAGGGGTCTGGGTTTTTCGGACCGTTTGTTTTGAGAGGGTTGTTCTGAGTAGTCCTGGCTGCTTGTGGCCGGGCAGAATGGATGACCATGAGGAAGTTCTCGAAGCACACGCCTGAGCAGATTGTCGTGAAGCTGGAGAAGGCCGAGGCGCTGCGAGGTGAGGGCATGAGTACGGCCCAGGCCTGCCGCGTGCTGGGTATCAGCGAGGCGACGTCGTGCCGGTGCGCCAGCACGAGGCTGTGAACCACCTGATCGGCCAGGGGTTTTCTCAGCGTCTTGCACGGGCGCGTTGCCGGGCTGTCCCGGTCAGCGTATTGCCGCACCCGCGCGGCGGGCGGGGCGAAAACGCTGCGTGATCATGCGCCTGTACGCCAGTGGATGAACGATTTTGCCGCCACGCATCGACGGTGTGGCTATAAACGTGCCTGGGCGCGGGCCAAGAGCGAGGGCATTGTCGTGGGCCGTGATACGTTCCGGCGTTTGTGGCGCGCCGAGGGGCTGCTTGCGCCCGCGCAAAGCCCCCAAGCCCCGCACCGCGCCGCACCTCCAGCGCCTGGTCAGGGCTAGCGCTCCTGGGTAGGTGTGGGCCATTGATTTCCAGTTCGACTCGGACTGGAGGGGACGCGTGTTCAAGGTCTGTAACGTTATCGATGAGTTCACGCGCCAGCACCTGGCTTTCCGCGTCGAGCGGCGCATGGGAGCCGCCGACGTGATCGAAATGCTTGACCTGGCTGTCCTGGCCCATGGAGCACCCCAGGTGTTAAAGGCCGATAACGGGCCCGAATTCATCGCCGCCGCCGTGGGGCGCTGGGCCAGCGAGCACGACACGCTCCAAGCGTTCATCCCGCCGGGCCAGCCGTGGCATAACGGATTCGTGGAGTCCTTACACAACCGCATGCGCGACGAACTCCTGGAAGACAACATGTTCAGGACCTCGATCATGCACGCACCCTGATCGCCGCCTGGTCGCGCCGCTACAATGAAGAACACCCCCACAGCGCGCAGGGCTGGCTCTCACCCAACCAATACGCGCACCAATGGGCACAACACTACTAATAACAACCCTCAAAACACCCGGTCCACAAAACCAGACCAGGCCAAGAGACAGACCCAGCCAAATTGCCACACCAAGTCCAACAGCTAACTTGACAGCTGGCCATGTTTCCGGCGATCAAAAGTGGTAGCGTCAGAGACGACAGTCACACGCGAGTGATGGGAGGCACCGATGCCAGCATCCGTCTACGTTCGCTTTGACGCGCCTGAGGGAGTGCCAGCGACACCAAGAAGGCTCCACGCAGCCCTGTCGGCGGTTCTGGACTTACCGCCAGGCATTAGCCCGGAGAGGGCCACACAGTTCCCAACACTCGCACACCGACCGGTTCACGGGTCGGGTGGGGTGAAGCCCTATTCGCTCGGCGAGCTGAGCCATTCGGAGTCGACATTCGGCGTCGAGGTTCGATTCCTGGACGATCGACTGATTGACACGCTGGATGCATGGCTGTCATGGGGTGGAGTGATGCGCCTCGGGGCTGGCACCGACGACGACGCGGTTCTGATCGCATCCGAGGGCCAGATCATCAGCCAGGCCTCGTGGGAAGAGCTGGCGGAGCGAGACCGGGACACTGCGTGGGAGATACGCCTTGTCACGCCAACGACGTTCTCGTCAAAGGGGAATCACGTGCCGAGCCTCTCCCCAGCGACGATTGCGACGAGCTTGCAGCAGCGCTGGTGGGCATGGAACAGGAGGCTCGCTCCCCCACGCATCGACCGGGACGCGATGGCGAGCGTGTTAGCGACACAGGATTTCACGCGCTCATCCGTGGTGTCGCTAGCGATGCCGCGCCGCGCCGGCCAGGGCCGCCTGAGCTCCCGGTACATCCCAGCCCACGAGGGCCACCTGCGCATCAGCGGCGTCGAGGGCGCCGAAGCGACCCGCATCTTCTCGCGCCTCATGGCGCTGTCCGCATACACGAACGTCGGCTCACACACGAGCTTCGGCATGGGCGTCATAGACGCCGTGGCCGCGTAGCATCTAAGTAAGGATAGAAATAATGACCCTACAATTTTTCTGCGATTGGCTCTGGGCCCCACTCATCGCACCCGGCATCACATATTCTGTCGGACTAATATTATCCGCCACCAAATTTGGCCGCAAAATCTTGCGAAGGCTGACACTCGGAAATCCTAAAGTTGCAATTATTGCGGACAGCGCAGAACGACACAACATCAGCAAATCACTCACATCCACAAGTGTCTTCAAATCAAAGAACATTACATGCAAAACCTACAAGGACACCGGGAGCAAAGATTTTGACGAACGATTCGACGTCGTAGTCATTGTTTTCGATTATGAAGAAGACGAATCTAACACAGGTACTGGGAGCGGGAATCCTCAACAGAGAGAGGCTGAAGAAAAGCTCGAAAAATTCTGTCACTCATTCAAATCAAATGAAGAACCTATCGTCATATTCGCCAAGAAAAAGATGAACTACGCTCTCTTTAATGAACTAAGGGACAGGCCAAATACTTCAATCTGCGAAGCACGTGGTCGTCTAACTGCGGACATTATTGCACAGCTAACTGCTTTCAACGCTTAAGTTCGGTGAACACCAATGACAAATTACCTCGTCATGCTGCAGACGAACAGCAATCAGCCGTTCATCTTTTCGTCTCCTCGCCTGCGCGAGCAGATCGGTGCGTCCTTCGAGATCACGCTGCTGTCCCGCTGGGTGAAGGAGGAAGCTGAAAAGCTCCTCAAGCAAAAGCCTCTTCCGACCTCTTTCTGGGTCTCTGACTCATCCGGCAAAGTGATCGTCCGATTCACTGACGATGAAGGCGGCCCAAAGAACTTGGCGAAGCAACTGATCCGAGAGGTCACCCTCCGAGCCCTCACCGACGCCCCGGGCCTTGACGTCACGGGTGTCTTCATCGAGGCGTCATCCAACACGGTAGATGCGGACGACCTGCAAAAGCTTGATCGTGTCTTTTTGGAGTACTCGCTGAACCGTCGCCCGGCGGCGGCGCGCTTCCCGCAGTTCCCATTCCTGGAACGCGGCTCAGAGTCCGCTCTTCCCGCATCTGCATCGCTAGGCGCTCTGGAGTTCTCTCAGGAGTCCCTGGATCCGAATTACTTCGACGAGTCCTCCCCATTATCCCTCCCGTCGCGCGTGAAGCGCGCGTTCGCATCGACGTCACGAAAGCAGCAAGTCGACGACGTGAAGGAGCGGCTCGCGAAGCAAGGAAAGGAGCTCAAACAAGAACCCCCGCTCGATCCAACCAAGCTTGCGGCTGCATTCCAAGACGGCGAGGAGTTCGAGGATGCCAAGGACATGTTGTCGTCGGTCGGAGTCGTCCATATTGACGGTAATGGCGTTGGCGCGGTCATGCGTGATCTAGGTTGCGCCCATCGTGCGGTCCAGAAGGTTGGAGTCAGTACGATATCTGATGAGGAAACCACTGAGGAAAGCAAAGGCTTGCAGTCGTTCATCATGGAGGTGAACCGCAGACTCGACAATGTCGTGAAGGACGCCATCGCACTGTCTTGGTACGACGTTCAGGAACTGACTCCAGATACAGTCATTCCCATCGTGCCCGTTCTCGTGGGCGGCGACGATGTCACGGTCTACACAGACGGGCGCTACGCGATCCCCTTCGCGGAAGCCTACATCCACCATTACGAGAGACTCACGAAGGACGACGATCTTTTGTCAGTTCTTGCCATTGTTGCTGGAGGGAAAAAGGCCGACGCACCAGAGCGGGACCACTTCGAAATCGACGACTACATCATTCAAAACCCCGGCCCGCTCACGGCCTCGGCAGGCGTGGGCATCGTGGGCCGCAACTTCCCATTCCACATCGCCTACGACCTGGCGGAAGAGCTGGTATCGCGAGGAAAGAAGCTTGGCAAGAAGCCGGGGACGGTCCCCTGTTCGACGATCAACTTCCACGTCCTGCGCGACGCGACGGTCCTCGACCCGGACGACACGCTGGACGAGTACAAGGGCCGCTCGCAGCGCCCCTTCCTGATCGGATGCTACGCGCCGGATCGGATCGGGGACGCAACCACGACCTCGCCTGAAGAAGCACCCACCGCAGAGTTGCAGCCGTTGCCTTCCTGGGAACGCATCCTCCGGGCAGTCGCTGTCTTCGACGGCAAGAAACCGGACGACCCCACGCAGAGCACCGGCGATCCGTTCCCGCGTGCCCGCGCGAACCGCATCGTCAAGCTCCTCGCCGACTATGTCAAGGTTCCCAAGGACGATAAGGCTCGATCCGAGTGTCTCGGCTACGTCCTGAAGGGCAACGAAGAAGCGTTCGCAACGCAGGAGCAGATCGACAACGACAAGCAAAAGCCGGACGACGAGAAGACAACGAAGCGCTGCAAGCACCCCATCTGCGCGATCCGCCTCGAGTGGACGGATGCGCAGGAGAACGCGCGGGGCACGAAGGCACTCGTGAAGGCGTTGGGCCCGCTGCCCTCGAAGACGCGCCTCGACGATCTTGACGAGCACACTGAGGATTGCATCGAGCAGGTGCGATGGCTCCTGGACCTCATCGACCTGTCCGGGAACTTGCCCGACCGCTACCTCGCTTGTCGAATCGGCCAGGGCAACGACGACGGCTCTGCGGTAACAACAGACGATCCCACCGAAGGAGGTGCCAAGTGACCACCGATTCACCTACCGATTCTCCGAATGCGAGCGGCCACGTGACCATCGTGTTCACGTCCGACTGGGGCGTGTCCACGGGCGTTGGCCAGGCGGGGCGCACACACTCAACAATCGAGCGTTGCGGCGACGACCCGGTCGTGCGCGGCACGGTCATCACGGGTGTCCTGCGCGAGCAGGCGATGCTGGCGGCGAAGGCCCTCGACGGGCCAGAGGAGAAGTCCCCTAAGAAGTGGACCAGTTTTGCCCTGTGGCTCTTCGGCCAGGACCCCGACAGTGAGCCGGGCTCAACTCCCCACCCGCGTCACGTTCTCTTCACGGACGCGACCCCGGCCTCGAAAATCCCAATCCACGACACGGTGTCCCTCTCCATCGACCCGACCACGGGGACGGCGCGCGACCAGTTCCTGCGTTTCACGGAGCGCGCAGCGGCCGGCGTCCTCACGGGCACGTTCACCCTCATCGACGAGGCCGGGGCTGAGCTCTCCGTTCAGGCGACGATTGAGGCCGCGCACTTCCTCCTGGGGGTCGCGGGCCTCATGGTCCGAGGCATCGGCTCGGGCCGCAGCGGAGGCGACGGCGAGTGCACGGTCCTCGTGACCAGCCACGAGGTTGAGGCGCGAGCCGGGCAGTCCACGTCCAAGATCGTCGCCTTCGCTTCGTCATGCGCGCAGGAGCTGAGGACGAGCCTCAAGAAGCTGGCACAGTCTCTCGAGCCAGAAGTTGTCAGCGCGCTCCCAGCCCCGCAGCGCAGCACACAACACCAGGTCGGGACCATCGACGGTTCCGCAGCTCAGCACAGCGGCGGACACCACCTGATCCTCGACCTCACGCTCAACTCGCCCATCGTGTCCTACGAGGTCCCCTTCTCGAATGAAATCCGCTCCTTAGATTTCCTGCGCGGGACGATCCTGCTCCCCTGGCTGCACCGGCTGGTGTCCTCGAAGAAGCAAGCAGGGAACGAAGCCGTCATTACCAACGCCGTGACCGGCGGCCACCTGGTCGTCTCCGATGCGTTGCCCGTCATCAGTGAAACAGAGGGACTCCCCGTTCCCCTGACGCTCAAGACGGACAAGACACTGTCCTCGGACTCGCCCATCACCCTGTACGGCGACTCCCCCAAGAATAAGGGGAAGATCCCCGTTCGCGGCGGGTACGTGTTCTTCGGCCCCAAGGGAGGCGACGGCAAAGAGCCCGGCACGAAGACTCAGGGCTGGTACGGTAAGCCTCCCCTACGCGGGCGACAGACGACCGCCATCAACCATGAGACGGGCGCGGCCAGCAAGGGCCAACTGGTTCTCGTCGACGCACTGCCCGAAGGAATGAGCATGCGCGCGCACGTCTGGGTGTCGGATGAGCTCTGGGAGGCCGCCTCTGTCTCCAATCTTCTCAACGAGCCACGCGAGGCCCGGCTCGGGTCACGCAAGCTCACGGGCACATTCGGGTCCGCGACGTGCACGCTGCGCGAAGAGACAGCAGCCGAACGGGAGGCACGCAGCCACTTCGGTAACGCCGGAAGCACGCAGCTCACGAGCACTGCCTCGACGTCCGCTGACGGGACGGCCCCCGGCGAGGGCACGACGACCTCGTCCAGCGTTGTGTCGCTGTGGTTCACCTCCGATGTGATCGCCCGTTCGGCTGGGCTCGGGGCCGGAGGGACCATCGACGACCTCATTCGCGCATTCAAGCGCAAGGGCATCACCGTCGAGGCAGTCGGTACCCCCTCTATCCGCCACCGCCGCGTCGACTCGTGGTCTCCTGCGGACAACGGGCCGCGCGCAAGTCGGGTAGCGATCCAGGCGGGTTCCGTCGTTCAGGTGACAGTGAACGACGAGGTCCGCACCGCCCTCGTCAAGCTCGCCCCCTTTGGAGTGGGCGAGCTGACGGCGCAGGGCTACGGGCGCTTCGTCGTCGATCATCCCCTTCTCAGCATCCAATCCATTGAGGTCACGAAAGCAAAGCTCAAGCACTTTGTGCCCAAGAAGGCGCCCGAAGGAGGCGAAGAGAAGTGACATTCACACGCTATGAGCTCACCATTTCCGTCACCCTGACGTCGGAGCTCCACATCGGTGGCGTGGACGAGGTCCCCGAGCGCGACGGAGAGGGAACCGTCATCCGCTTCTGCCGCAATGGCCTTAAAGAGCCGACGATCCCCGGCCGGTCCATCAGGGGTGCCGTGCGCGCGGCGTGCGACATCGCCCGCCAAGCGATGAAGGACACCGGGGATCCCGCGACTCAGAGCGGCGAAGCCTTCTCGAAAGAGAATTGGATCTCCCTATGGGGCGATGACACGGACTACACCGGCAAGTCATTCCTCGATCGCCGCCTGCGCAGTGACGATTCCCTGCCGATCAGGCAGAGCGCGCTGACCTTCCACGCCGTCTCCTTCCCCGAATACAAGGACAGCGACTCCGGAGGTTGTTCCCCCTTGCCGAGGCGTCACGGCGTCGGCATCGACCGGACGACCGGGGCCGCCTCGGACGGAGCGCTCTACGAGCACGAGTTCCTTCCCCGCGGCACAAAGTTCGACATTCGCATCACCGCCGAGGGACGCGACGACGAAACGATAGGACGCGACCAGTCGAAGGGGATTCCAGAGCCTGCGTCATCCGAGTCCGTCAAAAAGCTCCTCGAGGTCATCGTTGACATTCTGAAATCTGGTGCCGTATGCCTCGGGGGACGGACTGGCTCTGGTCAGGGAACAATCCAGGTTATTGAGCCGAAGCTCCGTCGCACCGGCAAAACGACCGATGCCGGTGCGCTGACTGCACCGGCGGACGTTCTCGATGCCCTCATCGGTGAGGACGAGGAAGGGACGCCGATTCCCCTCGAACTGGGCGGATGGTCCCTCCAAGAGCCTGCGCGCATCAGGATCACCTGGTGGTCACCCACCGGTATTTTCGTTGCCGAGGATCAGGAACTGACTGACAGACGAAAGGAAGAGGCTCAGAAGAAGAACCCCGAAGCTAACGGAGTGACAGAACCCCTCCGCGATCCGTCTGTCGCCTGGGATGAGGCACAGCTCCTCATTCCGGGGACCTCGATTCGCGGTGCGCTGCGCTCACGGGCCTCACGCATCGCGCGGACGGTACTCGCTGCTCGCGACGATTTCAAGCCCCTCACCTCGCACGACATCCACGAACAGATCGCCGCGGAGCCGAACCTGGTCCGCTACATGTTCGGCAGCACTGAGTACCGGGGCGCAGTCACCGTCCATGACTGTCTCTCCACTGAGCGTGGGAAACGTATCGAGGTCACGCACAACGTGATTGATCGGTGGACGGGCGGCGTCATCGACCGTGGTCTCTTCACTGAGGCCGTCTACCTGGGCACTCGCTGGGAGCCGATCACGATCGACATTGATCTGCGCCAGCTCCTGAACAACATCGAAGCTGAGAAGGGGCCGGAAGACGATGGCAAGACCGTCGGCGCCGACCAAACAGGGATTGGTTCGGAAGATCGCGAGCAGTCAAAGCCTACTCACGCGGACTACGCTCACGCCGCCTACGTGTTGCTCGGGCTGGTGCTCGCCGAGTTGTCGGCGGGCACGCTCCCCTTGGGCAGCCGATCGACGCGAGGCCTGGGCCAGGTCGTCGTTACAACGATCGAGGTAGAGGGGGCTGACCGTAAAGGTGTTGACCTTCCGTCGTGGAATTTCACTGGTTGCGAAGCACTGCAGCAGCCGGCAACTGGCGCTGGCGTCATGACTGACGCGCTCTACAAGGGACAACGCGAGCTCGCGGGACGGGTCCTGCGCCATTTGAAAGATAAGTATGACGGGACAGAGTGGTCTAAGCGCCTAGAGAACAGCCCCGGAACCGCACGCACACAATCCGAAGGGATAGGAAACGGCAATGACTGACAAGATTCAGAAATCGATGCTGACACACTCATCTGTCCCCTCGGTTTCTGGTGACACACCACGCTTGGATGTCTTCCTCGCATACGCGCGCACGCATTCGGGTGAGGACGTTCAGGGCCTGGCGTTCGCGACCAACGGGACGTCGATCGTGTTAGGTTTCGATAAGGAATCCTCCGCCGAGGCACCGAAGCTCTCGGTCGCGCCGATCGATGGGCGAGAATTCGATCCGACGAAGCTATTCGAGCTGCGCCTGTGGGTACCGGTGAAACTGCCTGACGAACCCGCAGAGGGCGACGTTCTGGCTCACGAGTACCGGTGGGTAAACGGCGTGGGCGCCGTCGAGCTAACGCTTACAGTCGGCACAGCCGAGGCATCGTCCGAAGGCACGGAGTCAGCACGTGTCGGCGGCTGGTTCAACAAGGTGAGCTATCTGCAGCACAAGTCTGCTGTGACTAGCAAAGAAGAGTCTGCCCCCGATACCGGCACTCGTCAGACAAAACAGGGCAAACAAGACCCCCCCACTAACGATATGTCGGCACTTGAGTTCATCCAAGAAGAAGATAAGTACGGAAACACGGTCGTGGTCGAGCAGCTATTTACGGGAAAGTGGAGCTAATCATGTCAGATACGAAGGCCAATGAATTTACACCGTTTCACTCATCGGTCAACAGAATTCCCTCGATTCGAACACAGAGCAGCAAAATACCCAAGTCGTATAAGTGGGGAATTCTGGGAGACCAAACACCGGTTCCAATCAGCGAAGTCACTCACGAACAACTATCAGGTTCGATTTCAGTAACAGCAACTGTCGAAACACCTCTTATCATAGGAAGCGTACAACGAACTAAAACACAGGCAGCAAAATCTAATCCATCGCGAGAGATAAAGACCCTCAGCCCTCACATTGTCGACGACAGAGCTTTCATTCCTCCAACAATGTTTAAGGGAATGCTATCAAATGCATTTGAAGCACTAACAAATTCAAGATATCGCATGTTCGATCCACACAACACTCCTCTTACCTACAGGATCGACCCCGCGACTTCCACATCACTAATACCAGTACGCATCGTACATTCAGAGAATGAACAGACAACTATTGAGATTCTCGATGGATCACACTCTTACAGGGATCACGTTACAGATGGCAATCGCGACATCCCCATCACCCTCACAGCCTCTCTATACGATGGCACATCAGCAGGAATTAGTTTGAGGGAACATATCCAGTCACCGCGATCCAATCACCCCAAACCCGGAGGAACAGGAACCCCGCATGATCGATTTATTGCGATGACATCACCAAAACACGGGGAGCCATTCCCAGAGATATACTTTGACGCAACACTTGTATCAAATGGACTTTACGCCTACTGGATCGTTACAGCTATATACAGAACAGAAGATCAAGAACAGGCAGACTACACCTTCAAAATCGATTACGAGACACTATCATTAACCTACATTGACGAAATATGCGCGATTAAGGGATATTTGTACACCACAACTAACCCGACAGATCGCAAAGCAGGCAGAAGAACTTTCAAAGAGAAGAAGAGCGAACGCATATTCTTTTCTTTGAGGGAATCCCCCTCGCGAATCGAGCTTAACGCAAACAACGCGGCAAGACTATTCTCACGATACGACAACACGGTCAATAGTTACCGCGACATGTTTACAAAACGAGAGAAACTAGCATCAAAGAAGGGTGAACCAAAGCCGATACCAAACAGGTTCATTAACGACAGAAGCTGGTCAATTTCCGACAACAACAGCCTAGCATACGCAATCCTGAGTGATGACCAGTCAGAAATTATTGACCTTGTGCCGATCCCTATTGGACGGGCAAGCTACACCGACTCACCAGCTTCACTGGCCGAATACAATGCACTCACCCCACCCGCATTCGCTTCAGAAGCATCTAGTGCGGATCGACTCTTCGGATTCACAGCAGATCTTCCGTCAATCGAGGATAGCTCTAACACCAATCAGTCACATTTTTCCATCAGGGGGCGTCTCTCCTTTAGCAGCATCGACACCTCCTCTTGCGACCGATATAAAGGAGCCCCGATATCACTCTCACCTCTTCTCGAACCGAAGCCTTCTTCTGCCCGAAGGTTTTTGACGACTAAGGATGGAAAGAACATACAGCCTACTAACAAAGAACGAACAGACGGTACGCCTCACAAGCTCATTCGTCGGCAAGACTACTTCCTTAATGGGAAACAGTCACTTGGGCGAGCCGCGTACCCAACGCACCGTGAACCTCTGAAGCTTCCTTATAAAAGACGTACGATCGAGCCCTTCAGTCGGGACAGTGACGCATTTTCGGCGGTTGAGTCATATATACTCCCCGGGTCACAAATGACCATGACAATCCACTTCGAAATGCTGACACCGCTCGAGTTAAGTATTTTGCTTTGGCTTCTCAAGCCCGAAAATCTTGTTCCTCACTCCGAACGTGGTAAGGGTCTTGTCGGCTACCTCCATCTCGGAATGGGAAAGCCTCTGGGATACGGTACGCTTAGAGTGGAGGCGACAGAGTTGCGGCTCCAAACTGGGCAGCAACTAGCTACTGGTTACACTCAGCTCGACGGGTGTTTAGGGACAGAGACGATCAGCTCGATCGACCATTATCAGGTACCCGATGGTTTCGACAAGTTCCCTTGGGTTCAAGCATTCCAGCGGACATCGTTTGGCTACACAGACGGCATCCCAGTGCGATACATGACGCGTAATGAGAACCGGCAAAACAACGCGACGAACTTCAATGACGGGTACCCCAAAGACGGACGAGCACTGGAAGCCACACAACTGTTCCCCTCGGAACGCCATCCATCTTCGGGTGAACCGATTTGCGTCCCTAAACCGGTTTAGGACATCCGCTAACCCCTCACCACACTCCCCGACACAATCCCACGTCGTCCAGCGCTATGGCCGCGCCGAGTATATCGGCGTGGTCGGCGCAGGACGAGCAGATGGGGTAGATGTGGATGACGTCGTCGCTCTCCGAAATGAGGACAGCTAGAGACGAGCGCACGCGCGCCAGCGTGGCGCTGTCAAGGCGGAGTTGGAACACTGATTCTTGGATGCGGTAGCCCCAGGATTCCAGTGTTTTGGCGACGCACAGCCGCCGTTTGTTGTCGGCGATGTCGTAGGCGATGATGTAGATCATCGCCAGGCGAC
>ERZ773212.1203-NODE-1203-length-12008-cov-2.864553_pt1 | contig 12008 bp, 8 predicted proteins | sample MGYA00581005_ERZ773212 | MGnify/ENA primary metagenome ERZ773212 (study PRJEB29015, sample SAMEA2738154) | human oral metagenome | biome: human oral; feature: human-associated habitat; material: saliva | place: China | collected 2196 ... | reverse complement strand
TATCGACGGTGCCGTTATAGTCCAGACAAAGGAAGCCCCCGTTGTGGTTCGTCACGGTGCGACGCGAGGTCACCCACAGGTGCCCGTCGCGATCGATCATGGTCTTCTCCAGTGTCGGTGCGTTGTCCAGTTCTTTTTGGTACAATCCTTTCCACGTTCCGTCCGGCCGCAGCGCCCAGAGAGCGGTGTCCGCACTATTGTTCAGCACAAACAAGTTGCCCGCGCGGTCAAAGATGGCCCCGTCGGTGCGCACATACGACGCCGCTGCGGGAGAACCATTTTTCACCGCCGAGACCAGCGGAGAATTATTGTACGTGTATTGTTGTGTGGGGCTCGTCTTGTCGTAAAAATAAATGCCCGTTCTTCCCGTGGTCACGACGAAACGATTTTCGTCGTTGGGCGATTGCGCCACGGAAGTGGCATTCTCAAACGGTGCGCGCACGAAACCTTTCTCCTCGGTGGGCGTTTCGAAAAACGTCCATCGGCCCGACTCGTAGATCATCGTCATTTGCGGCGTGTCAACGCGGTCGTAGGGGTCGAGGCGTCCGCAGGCAATGAGAAGCCGGTTACCGCTTTGCCGCATGAAATAGCCTCTGTCATACCGCGGCCCGTAGCCGCCGACGTGCGCTGTGGCCGTTGTGAAATCGAAAGTCGTACCGTTGAGCGGCACGCGGACGAAACCCTCGCCGTCGCGGCCGATCCAGAAGCCGCCTTTCCCGTCGCTTTCCAACCAGTGGATGCCGCTTTGCAGAGTCGTCGCCGTGGGCGTCGTCGAGTCGTCGTCGAATTGCAGCAGCGTACGGTAGTTGTAGCCGAACGCCTTCCCGTCGATGCCTGTGCTCAGGCGGTCGAGCGCGAGCAAATCGACGCGTGCGAAGTCGTTCGTCCCCGCTTTCTCCACCAAGTCCGCCGCAATGCGCCACGTACCCACAAACCCCGGTTGACCGCCGGGCACATTGAGGTAGAGCGCGCGCGTAGTGGCGGCAAGTTGCTTCACCGGATGCGCAAAGAGGTTGTTCCAGAGCGAAGGATCGGAGAAATTCTGTTGCACGCCGATCGTTTTCAAACCCTGATCGGTGGCCACTGCCAGCCGGTTGCCCACGCGTGCCACGTCATTGCAGGCCGCCATGGGGAAATGCCCTTTGATCTCCGCGCGGGTGAGATCGATCCACACAAAACCCTTGTTGGTGGTGACAAAAGCGTCGTCTCCCTGCACCCGCAATTGGTTTACGGTCAAATTTTCGGTCGTGGCCTGTTTGATGGCGCGGAGGTTCACTAATTGCCCGTCGCGCGGACGGTAGAGATCGATGTTGCCGTTGCGATAAAGCAGCACCAACCAGCCCCGAGTCTGGGAGTAGCCGATGTGTAGAATCTGTTTGTCCGACAGGCCTGCACTGACGCGGTCCACAAAGGCGACGGCATCGTTTTCGGTGTCGTAAATGAGCAAGTTCTCGCCCATCAACGCATAGAGATAGGGCCCCGTCGTGGCGCAGGCCGTGCCGTCGTGGTAGGCCAAATGCGGCGTCCAGCGGTCGGGGAGGGCGCCCTGTGCAGTCGGCGACCCGACAAACAGGAGGCCTAAGACGAGGAGAGCAAAGCACTTTTTCATAAGTGGGAGAGAAATCAGTGAGGATCGAGTTGTTCGAGGAAGGCGCACAACTTTTGTACGGCACGTGCTCGGTGCGAGAGGCGATTTTTCACCTCGACACCCAATTCCGCAAAAGTCTTCCCCGTGTCTTCGGGCGAGAAGACGGGATCGTAGCCGAAGCCTTCGGTGCCGCGACGCGTTTCGGTGATGTGTCCGTCCACACGCCCTTCGAAGAGGTGCTCTTCGCCCCCGATGATCAGCGCAATGACAGTGCGGAAATGCGCCTTGCGGTTCGTTGCACCTTGCAACTCACGCAGCAGTTTGTCGACGTTCGCCTCATTGTCGTTGCGATCGGGGTAGGCATAGCGTGCAGTGTGCACCCCCGGTTGTCCGCCGAGCGCATCGACTTCCAAACCGGTGTCGTCGGCAAAGACGTCGAGCCCGTAGCGCTCGTGCACAAAGCGCGCTTTGAGCAGCGCATTGCCCTCGAGCGTGTCGGCCGTTTCGGGAATGTCTTCGTGGCAGTCGATGTCGGCCAGCGAAACGATTTCGAATTTGTCGCCCACCACGGCGGTGATTTCTTCGAGTTTGTGGGCGTTGTTGGTCGCAATGACGAGACGTTGTTTCATTGGTTGGGGGGAGGAAAATCGTTGTTACTTGTTGCGTCCGGCCGTGCTGGCAGCTTGGTCGCTGGCCACCTTGGCCTTCATTTTTTCTATTTCGGCGCGATCTCTGTCGGCATTGGCGCGCAGTTTGATGCGGTCGAATCCGTAGCCGAACACTCCCGAGGCCCGTGTCTGACTGACGAAGGCATTCGGGTCGATCGAGAGGATGATCCGGAAAATCGTGTTGGCTTCCCGGCGTTTGGCGAGCACGATCAGCACCTTCCGCTCCTGCTTGGTGTACCAACCTTGGCCGTTGAGCACCGTCACGCCGCGGTGCAGACTGTTGATGCCCGATGCAATTTCGTCGTACTTGTCGGAGAAGATGAGAAATTGCACCGACTGCCGACCGCTGTTCACCACATAATCGATGATCATCGTGCTGCAAATCAGCGTGGTGTAGCCGTAGAGCAACGTTTGCAAGTTGCTGTGGGGCAGGAAGAGGGAGGAGGTGATGATGCCCACGTCGCAGAGCATGATCATCGTGCCGAGCGACACATTGCGGTGCTTGTTGATCATGGCCGCAATCACGTCCGTTCCGCCCGTCGATCCGTTGCGGAGGAACACCAGCCCCATGCCGATGCCGATGAATCCCGCGCCAAACACGGCACTCATAAAAGCATTGTCCGTCACGATGGGGAGTTTGACGTGCGCATTGTAGCCCGCCGGAAACAATTCGGGGTTCGTGGCCCAAAGGTATTGCATGACCCATTCCACCAGCGAGAGCAGCGCCGTGAGCGCCGCCACGGCATAGATGGTTTTCAAGCAGAAACGCCACGAAAGCACATAGAGCGCCATGGCGAGTAGCACCGCATTGGCCAGAAAGAAGGTGTATTGCACTTTCCACCAGCCCGTGGCGTAGAAAATCACAGCGCCCAGTCCGGTGGTGCCGCCCGGCGTGATCTCGTGCGGCATGAGAAAGCAAGTGAAGCCCACGGCATAGCAGAGCAAGCCGAATGTGATGATCAGGTAGTCCTGAAATTCGAGCCACCAGTTGATTTGAAAGGAGCGCGACATGGTCATTTGAGGGTAAATTCCCCCTCACCACGTGGGCAGTGAGAGGGAAGTGAAAATTGTGAGTGAGTTTATTTCTTCAGTACGATGTTCACGATGCGTCCGGGCACCACAATCACCTTAGCCACCGTCATGCCGTCGAGATATTTCCGGCTCTGTTCGGCTTCGAGTGCCGCCTTTTCGATGGTTTCTTTCGTGGCGTCGGCCGGGAAATCGAGGGTGAAGCGCGTTTTGCCGTTGAAGGAGATGCCGAGCGTCACGGTGTCCTCTTTGAGGTACGATTCGTCGAAGGTCGGCCACACCGCGTCGCACACCGTGGTGTCGTGTCCGAGGCGGTGCCAAAGTTCTTCGGCCATGTGAGGGGCGAAGGGAGCGAGGAGCACCACGAAGGCTTCGAGCACTTCGCGCGAGGTGCACTTTTGTTGTGCCCATTCGCTCACGGCGATCATGAAGGCCGGCACCGATGTGTTGTAGGCAAACACCTCGACGTCCTCCGTCACCTTTTTGATCAGCTTGTGGAGCGTCTTGAGGTTCTCCTTCGTCGGCGCCGTGTCGGTCACTGCCCAATCGTCGCCGCGGAAGAAGAGGTTCCAAGCCTTTTTGAGGAAACGGAAGCAACCGTCGATGCCGTTGCTGTCCCAGGGTTTGCTCTGGCTGATGGGGCCGAGGAACATTTCGTAGAGACGCAGCGTGTCGGCGCCATATTTCTCGACGATCAGGTCGGGGTTCACCACGTTGAACATCGACTTCGACATCTTCTCAACCGCCCATCCGCAGATGTATTTGCCGTCTTCGAGCACAAATTCAGCGTCGGCATATTCCGGTCGCCAAGCCTTGAAGGCTTCGGTGTCGAGCACGTCGGCCGAAACGATGTTCACGTCCACGTGCAGCGGCGTCACCTCGTATTGGTCTTTCAGGCCGTGGCTCACGAAGGTGTTCGTGTCTTTGATGCGATAGACAAAGTTCGACCGTCCCTGGATCATACCCTGGTTCACCAGCTTGCGGAAGGGTTCGTCCTTCGGGCAAACGCCGAGGTCGAAGAGGAATTTGTTCCAGAAGCGCGAGTAGATCAAATGCCCCGTGGCGTGTTCCGAACCGCCCACATAGAGATCCACCTGCTGCCAGTAGTCGGCCGCCTCCTTGCCCACGAGCGCCGTGTCGTTGTGCGGATCCATGTAGCGGAGATAGTAGGCCGACGATCCGGCAAAGCCCGGCATCGTGCTCAGTTCGAGGGGGAAAACGGTTTTGTGGTCGATGCGCACGTTGTCCGTCACGCATTGCGCGGTTTCGTCCCAAGCCCAGCGCGTGGCATTGCCGAGCGGCGGTTCGCCCGTCTCGGTGGGGAGGAACTTCGTCACCTCCGGCAGTTCGAGCGGGAGGCACTCTTCCGGCACGAGCTGCGGCATGCCGTCTTTATAGTACACGGGGAAGGGCTCGCCCCAGTAGCGCTGACGGCTGAAAATGGCGTCGCGCAAACGGTAGTTCGTCTTCACGCGTCCCAGTCCGTGCGCTGTGACAAAAGCTTTGGTGGCGGCGATGGCCTCTTTCACCGAAAGCCCGTTGAGCGAGAAGCCCTCGCGGGTGGTCACTCCGGCGCGGGGCGAATTGGTCACCGTGCCTTCTTTCGCGTCGAAGCTCTCTTCGCTCACATCGGCGCCCTCGATGAGCGGCACGATGGGCAAGTCGAAGTGACGGGCGAAAGCATAGTCGCGACTGTCGTGCGCCGGCACCGCCATGATGGCACCCGTGCCGTAGCCCGCCAGCACATAGTCCGAAATCCACACCGGGATTTCTTCGCCCGTGAAGGGGTTCACCGCATAGCTACCCGAGAACACGCCGCTCACCCGTCGGTCGGCGATGCGCTCGCGTTCCGTGCGCTTGGCCGTGGCGGCCACATAAGCCTCCACCTCTTCGCGGCGGTCGGCCGTGGTGAGTTGCGCCACGAGTTCGCTTTCGGGAGCGAGCACCATGAAGGTCACTCCGAAAATCGTGTCGGCACGCGTGGTGAAGATGGTGAACTTCACGTCGCTGTCTTTCACCGCAAACTCCATCTCCGTGCCTTCCGAACGACCGATCCAGTTGCGTTGCGTTTCTTTGATCGAATCGGTCCAGTCGAGTTCGTTGAGTCCGTCGAGCAGTCGGCCGGCATAGGCACTGACGCGCAGACACCATTGCTTCATCTTCTGCTGCACCACGGGGTGTCCGCCGCGTTCCGAAACGCCGTCCACCACTTCGTCGTTGGCCAGCACCGTGCCGAGCGCCGGACACCAGTTCACCATCGTCTCGCCGAGGTAGGCGATGCGATAGTTCATGAGGGTCTCCTGTCGCTGCTTGTCGCTCATGGCGTTCCACTCGTCGGCGGTGAACTGCAGGGGCTCACTTTCGGCCGCCGTGAGACCGTCGGTGCCGTGGACTGCAAAATGCGCTTCCAGCTCCGAGATGGGGCGCGCTTTCTCTGCCGCGGTGTCGTAGTAGGATTTGAACATGCGCTCAAAAGCCCATTGTGTCCATTTGTAGTATTCGGGCGAACAGGTGCGCACCTCGCGCGACCAGTCGAAGGAAAAACCGATTTTGTCGAGCTGCTCACGATAGCGCGCGATGTTCTGCGCTGTGGTCACCGCAGGGTGCTGTCCCGTTTGGATGGCATATTGCTCTGCGGGCAACCCGTAGGCGTCATAGCCCATGGGGTTGAGCACATTGTCGCCGCGCAGACGACGATAGCGTGCATAGATATCGGAAGCGATGTAGCCCAGCGGGTGACCGACGTGCAGACCGGCGCCCGAAGGGTAGGGAAACATGTTGAGGACGTAGAATTTCGGGCGATCGCTCGAGGGCTTCGCCGTGTAAGTGCCTTCGCGAGCCCACGTCTCGCGCCACCGCTTTTCGATGTCTCTGAAATTATATTCCATTTTGCTGTCGTTGTATCTCGGTATATAGCTGCAAAGTTACGCCAACTGTGAGGAGCAAACAAGAAAAAAAGCTGTTTTTTCGTCTTCGCCGATCTGGAGAGGATCTGTGTAGTGAATCTTTCCCTGAAAGCGGGTTTTGAATCCTGTTTTGTTTTTTGTGGATTTGTTTGGTTCTTTGCCTGCATTGTTGTAAGTTTGCGGAGGACATAAATCTGTGAACATGGGAAATGATGTTCTCAATAGTCTTGATTCTTATTGGTCGGTGATGTGCTTGTTGTGAATCGCAAACAACCGATCACATAGCGTGGCATTTTAGTCAGTATCTATTGAATCCTTAAAAATAGCGCTTATGTACAGATTCTTAATTCTCATTTTCGCCCTCACGCTCATGGCTTGTGACAACGACACCCCGCAAGAAAAACCACGTGAGCAAGAAAAGCACGAAGTGCCAGTGTCGAAGCCCAAACCCCAATTCGACGAAGTGGGCGAACGCATTTGGTACGGACGAACTCCCGCCATGCGGTTGGACTCGACCGACTATGGAGCCGGCCTCACCTCGGTGTTCGGGATGCGCACGTCAAGCATTCCTAAGCAGCGTTTCGACAGTCTTTTCAAACAAACCGTTTGGGAAATCAAAGACATTTGTGCCGTGGAAACAGACTTGAGTCTGGCCAAGAAAATCCCTAAGTTCGTGGGAGGGTCTATAACAAAGGAATTCACTTGTCGCAACGGCGTCATCTTGCGGCACAAGCAGGGTATCGATATTAACCATGTGGATACGGTGAACTACGTCTACAACGAGGACTTAAACGAGATTGTGCTGGAAGGTACCGGAATAAGGTGGTATGTGCTGCGTCTCAACAAAAATGCAGTCGAATTTTTGCAGCGAGGTCGCACCATGTGGGGACCTTTCGATTGGTACTACGGTCGCAACAGCGGACGTTCGGAAGTCACGTTGGAGGAGAAGTAGACGGAAACTTTGAATGAACTTCATGTCAAACTGCAACTGGGCGTGCCCATGTTGCAGTTTTTTGTCGGCATCCCGCGGCGGCAAGATGCGACTCATCTTGCTCCCCATCCGTTGGATGGCATCGGCATGAATCGCTCCGAAAGAAACTTTTTCTATGCCGGCGTCCGTGTTCTTAGAATCGGGTATAGAGGTTAAATGTCGCATGCGCGCCGTGTGAAGAAAACGTCCTCCCTCGCGCGTGCGCGTCAGGCGGTTTTCGTTTTTCCCCTTCACTCCTTCACAGGATGTCGATAAATCTTTGTGCAATAGCTTGTTAGGTGTGAAGGCTTTTGGCTTTTTTCCTTCACCGCCGATGGAACGGAGGGGAAACGGCAGTTGGCGTGTTTTGTTTTGCTGAAATAACGATTGCTTGCTGTTATTTATGATTCTGTCGCTCGGAGAAGATCGGTGTGAAGGAGAAAATGACAAAGTCTTCACCCGTAGTGCGCTGATTAAGAGTGATTTGTGGAGGGCGGGTGAAGAGGTGAAGGCGAAAAAAGAAAACCAGCTGAGGCGCGCGTACGTACGCGCGCGTAGAGCGGACTGTGTGAAGGTGCTTGTTTCCGACCGATCGTCGTGCGCGAAGTGGGGGAGGGGAGAGGAAAAGTCGCCCGTTTGTGCGCGTTTGTTCCCGTGTTTTGCGCAAAGCATTCGCGTTGCCGGGGGGCGCTGTCGAGTGGGCATCACGGTGTGCGCTTTTCCTTCTTGTTCGGTGCGCTGCGTTGTGGGGGCGATTGTGAGGGCACAGGCCTCTCTACGTTGCCGCGGAGAGGGGCTCCGCGATTCACCCGATCCACAGGAGGGCGACGACGGTGATCAGGGCGAAGCAGAGCATGTTGCGCGAGGTGATGCCCAGCATTTCGTTCATTTCGCGGCCGGGCGGCAGACTTTCGAAATAGCGACTGCTCTTGCCGTGGAGCGCGAGGAATATGGCCGACAGAAGTAGGAGCGCACCCATGCGCAGGCCGCCGAAGAGGCCTTCGGAACTGTTGAGCACGACCGTGGCGAAGGTGCAGGCCATGGCGAGCAGACCGAGCAGCAGATAGAGCCGATGGCCGGCCGGTCGACCGATGAGCACAATCAGCGTGCGTTTTCCGGCTCGGCGGTCGTTGTCGATGTCGCGCAGGTTGTTCACCACGAGCAGGGTGTCGACCATAGCGCCGACGCCGATGCCGAGCAGGAAGGCCGTGGCGGTGAAACGGCCGGTGAGGGCGAAGAAGGTGCCGACCACCGGGACGATGCCGAAGAACACGAAGACCAGGACGTCGCCCAGCGCGAGGCGACTCAAGTGGGTGGTGTAGAGGAAGGCGCCTGCCATGCAGGTGGCGCCCGTCAGCACAAGGCCGGCGAGCAGTGTCAGTGGCGGGATGGGAAGGGCGCACAAAAGCAGGGTGGCGAGGGCCAGACCGGTGAGCGCCGCCAGCACGAGGATGCCGACGATGCCGCGGGTCATGGCGCGCGGAGTGATCCAACCCTGTGCGCAGGCGCGTTCCGGTCCGAGACGGTCGTTGCCGTCGTTGCCGCGGCGGTAGTCGATGAGGTCGTTGATGAAGTTGGAGGCGATTTGCATCAGCGCGGCGAAGAGCGCGCAGAGCCCGCAGGCAACGGCTGCGTGCGGCTGGAGAGCGGCGACGTGGCCGGAGCGTGCGGCGGCGAGCGCCAAGGCGGCGCCGGTGACCACCGGCACCAAGGCACCGGACAACGTTTTGGGGCGTGCGGCCAACCACCAGGCGCGCAGCGGACGGGGCGAAGAAGTTGATTTCATGTTCGAGCGAAGTTAGCCGTTTTGCTTGGTTCGACCAAAAAAAAACAGTACTTTTGCTTTGACTTCGCTGGGCTGTCGTCCTGTCGAGTCGAGGTTCCTCTTAATCGTCTTTTCCGTCATGCCCTACAACGAACATTTCCCTCGCGAAGGCCGTATTGAAACGATATGCGGCGGCATGTTCTCCGGTAAAACCGAAGAACTGATTCGCCGAATCAAGCGTGCGCGCATCGCGCGTCAGGAAGTGGTGATTTTCAAACCTTCCATCGATACACGCTACAGCGAAGAGGAGGTCGTGTCGCACGATGCGCGTACGCTCGATTCGCAACCGGTGGCCACGGCCGCCGAGATCCTCACGGGGTCGGTGCATGCCGATGTGGTGGGCATCGACGAAGCGCAATTCTTCGACGAACAATTGGTGGACGTGTGCCGCCGGTTGGCCGACGACGGCAAGCGCGTCATCGTGGCCGGGCTGGACATGGACTTCCGAGGCGAACCCTTCGGGCCGATGCCGGCTTTGTGTGCCGTGGCCGAAGACGTGACCAAAGTGCACGCCGTGTGTGTGCGTTGCGGGCGGTTGGCGCAGTTCAGCCATCGACTCGTGGCGGGAGAAAAACAAGTGATGCTCGGCGAGCCGTTGTGTCGTTGCTGCTACAACGAAGTGACCCGAAAATAGGCGGCGCTGGCCGCTTGACGCCTCTGCCCGCCCCGGCCGCTGTGGCGCGGGCTGCATTCGATTGGCCGAGCTGCGGCCAACGCGAGGAGGGGCACAGCGGGCGCACCGGCTCGGCGAAATATCAATGCTCCATATACCGAAAGTTATGAAAGTCCTATTCTCATTTTTCCTCGTCCTGGTGTCGATGCTGCCGGCGTTCGGGCAGCAGGCACAAGAGGATTTGCGCACCGATCGCCAGTTGGTGTTTCCCACCTTCCGCCAAGCCAAGGTGTTGCAAACCTTTGGACGCTTCGTCACGGCGAAAGCCAATGTTCTCTACCGCGATGGGGCGCTGTGTTTCATTGATCCGGCCGACGGCAAAGTGCGCAAGGTGGCCAATGCCAGTGTGCTCGGCGCGGTGTTCGACGACTCGATTCGCTACGAGCGCGTGGAGGGGGCGACGATGGGACGCGTGGTGGCCGCACAGGGCGTCAACAAGTTGCTTTGTGTCACCACGATCGACATGGATCGCTATCGCGAACTCACCTCCGGTTCGACCGACCTGCCTTTCGTTTCGCTCGATTCGGGCGGAGCTTTACCCGATGTGTTCATGGACCTGAGCGGGACCGAACAGCGGGCCAACAAGGGATTCCCGCTCAAACGCACCTACTATTTCTCGCTGCGCGGCAAGATCGTGCCGGCCAAAGAGCGAATGGTGAAGAAGGAGGTGCGCGACGACATGAAATTGGCCTTCAAAAATCTCATGGAAGACCGGTGGTGGAGCTGGCAAGACGAGAAATCGTTGCAGCGACTGCTGATGTTCTTCCCGGAATGAATTGAGCACCTCCGCATCCCCCGGGTGTGGAGGTGAAACCACAGAACAAAAAAACTGTTTCTCCTTGTGCTCGCAAGGGGAGAGGCGGTTGACGTACGTATTAGGCATGTCTACGATACTCTTTCCCTCGCCGATATTCGGCCCGGTACATAGTCGTCGGCTCGGTGTTTCGCTCGGCGTGAACCTGCTGCCGGCCGACGGCAAATACTGCACATTTGATTGCATCTATTGCGAATGCGGCTTCAACGGCGACCACCGCACGCGTTCGCCTTACCCCACCCGAGCTGCGGTGGCGCAAGAGCTGGAAACCACCCTCGAACGCATGCAGCGCGACGGGTGCGGTCCCGATGTGATCACCTTTGCCGGCAACGGCGAACCCACCATGCACCCTGATTTCGCGGGGATTATCGAGGATACGATCGCGCTGCGCGATACCTATTTCCCCGAAGCGAAAATCAGCGTGCTGAGCAATGCGACTTTCAGCCGGCGACCGGCTGTCTTTGCGGCCTTGCGGCGGGTGGACAACAACATTTTGAAGCTCGACACGGTGTCGCCCGACTACATTGCGCACGTCGATCGTCCACAGGTGAAGTACGATGTGGACGAACTGGTGAAAGGGCTGTGTGCCTTCGAAGGAAAGGTGCAAATACAGTCGCTTTTCATGACGGGAAGTTACGACGGAAAGTCGGTCGACAACACCGGCGAGGAATATGTGGCGCCGTGGTTGGACAAACTCCGTCTGATCGCGCCCGAAGCGGTGTATGTCTACACCATCGACCGCGATACCCCGGCGAAGGGACTGCTGAAGGCTGCTCCCGAGGTGTTGGACGGCATCGCCGAGCGAGTGCGCGCCTTGGGCTTGTCGTGCCAAGTGTCCTATTGAGGAGTTGGCTCGGCAGTTTTCTCCTTTACAGCTGTTATGCTTATGATAGAACGTGCCTCTTTGTCGATTGCACCCTCCCCGTTGTTGCGGGCGGTTCGTGATTTTCTCGCTGCGCGCGAGGACACCGTGAACCGCCCGCTCTATTGTGCGCTGAGCGGCGGTGCCGATTCGGTGGCGCTGGCCTGCGCGCTTTGGATATTTGAGGTGCCGTTCACGGCGCTGCACGTCAATTTCGGTCTGCGCGGTGCGGAGAGCGACGGCGATGAGGCCTTCGTGCGCGAATTTTGCCGTTTGCACGACATTCCCCTGCACGTGCGCTATTTCGACACGCGCGAGGAAGCGGCGCAAACGGGCGAAAGTCTGGAAATGGCCGCACGTCGCCTGCGCTATGCGTGGTTTGCCGAGTTGGGCGGAGCGGTGTGTGTGGCGCATCATCTCGAAGATCAGGCCGAAACGCTCTTGTTGCGCTTGGTGCGCGGCGCGGGTTTGCGCGGTCTTACGGCGATGCGTGCCGTACGTGCCGACGGAGTGTGGCGACCGCTCCTGCAGGTGCGGAAAGCGGAGATATTGGCTTTTCTCGCCGACTTGCAACAACCCTACGTGACCGACAGTTCGAACGCCGACACGCAGTTTCGTCGCAATTTCGTGCGCCACCGCCTGATGCCGCCGCTGCGCGAAATGAATCTGAGTG
>ERZ773212.1201-NODE-1201-length-12013-cov-2.627864_pt1 | contig 12013 bp, 10 predicted proteins | sample MGYA00581005_ERZ773212 | MGnify/ENA primary metagenome ERZ773212 (study PRJEB29015, sample SAMEA2738154) | human oral metagenome | biome: human oral; feature: human-associated habitat; material: saliva | place: China | collected 2196 ... | reverse complement strand
CACCGTGGGCAATGGCGATATTGGGCAACTTATCGACGCGCCGTTTTGCTATCCCGAGCTGACTGTGAGTCAAAACCTACGCATGCATGCTTGGTTATATGGCATCGACCCTGGGCGCATTACCGACTCCATCAACCGGTGGGAGCTGCAACCATACCGCGATCGCCTCTTTCGGAAACTGTCGCTAGGAAACAAACAACGAGTGGGTTTAGCTGGGGCTTTTCAGCATCAGCCGCAACTTATCGTGCTCGACGAGCCCACCAATGCTCTTGATCCGATGGGAATAGTCACCCTACGCACCGTCGTGAAAGAACAGGCAGCCGCGGGATGTGGCGTGGTGGTCAGCAGTCACCATTTGGACGAGGTGGCAGCCATTGCTCACCGCATTGTCGTGGTAAATTCCGGGCGCATCATTACGGAACTGTCTCCTACCACCCCACAGTTGGAAAGCCGTTTCTTTCAGGCCATTCTTGCAGACGATCAATCAAACGCCAATGTAAACAATTAGGCGATAAGTTGGGAGAGTTTTCTATGTCATCTTTTCGTCACTCGACGTTAATAATTACAGCGAAAGTCGAGACCCTCAAGGTAGCAAAATCCGGAACGGCACGGGGAGTCACCGGTGCGATGCTGACCGGAATCCCGCTTATTGTTTCGGCAATGATGATCGCTATCGCCCACAACAATCCGGTCATTCTCGCCAAGGGGGGAGCTGCCGCCACTCATGATGGGAATGGGTTCTTCTTTGTAGCGACACAGATCACAGCGGCTGCGGAAATATTGGGTTTTGGCACCATGATCGCCTGGATATATGCCCGAGAGTTTATGGATAACACCGCCATCGGATTGGTCATGCTGCCGATGAGTCGGTACATCACTATGACAGCCAAATTCCTGGTTTATGCAGCATGGACCCTTGTCACTCATCTGCTACTCGCCATCGTGATGCTGCTGCTCGCCGTGGGATTCCGCTTTGGCTTCCCCACGGAAGCACACATCCTACGGTTTCTCGTGTTGGGCGTACTCACACTCCTCGCAACCCCTATTATTGCGTGGGTTTCCGTGTGCACTCGTTCCCTTATCGCCGGCTGCGGCACCGCCCTTGCGCTGATTATTCTCGGCCAATTTGGTGCCCTATTGGGTACTAATAGCGGCTGGGTGCCACCAGCCGTCCCGGCATTATGGGCGTTGCAGACCATTCCGACAACCACACCACAGCTGCTGGTTTTCCTGGCATTATCGGCAGGATTCGCCGCTCTCACCTACGCCCGGTGGTCCCGCATGCAGCTTGCCTAACCCCCACCTAAGCACCAACGCCGGCTAAGGGCCGAGACTATCTGGGGGCTGGGTCCGCAGGCCCGGAGACCCGTTCAATTTTGGCCCCCAATTGTTGGAGGTTCTCCACAAAATTCGGATACCCCCGGTCAATGTGATACACGTCATGCACCTCGGTCTCGCCGTCGGCGCATAGCCCGGCCAGCACTAGGCCGGCGCCCGCTCGAATGTCCGAACTCCACACCGGGGTGGACGATAATTGTTCCACACCGCGCAGCACCACATGATGCCCGTCAACCGTGGCGTCCGCACCCAACCGCATCATTTCGTCAACAAACCTAAACCGGGCCTCGAAAATGTTTTCGGTAATAACAGAGGTGCCTTCCGCGATGGCCGAAATGCCGATGGCCATGGGCTGCAAATCCGTGGGGAAGCCGGGGAACGGAAGCGTCTGGTAGTCCACGGCCTTGGGCCGGTGCGGCATGTTCACCCGGAAGCCGTTTTCGTAGGAGGAAATCTGGGCACCGGCAAACTTCAACATCTCCAGTGGAAGATGCAGGTGTCGGGGCGCAATCCCACTCACTGTGATATCGCCCCTGGTCATAGCAGCAGCATAGGCCCAGGTGCCGGCAACGATTCGGTCGCCAATAACCTCATGCCGCGTGGGGTACAGCTTATCCACCCCGTCGATTACGATGGTGGGTGAGCCTTCACCGGTCAGTTGCGCCCCCATTTGCCGCAGCATGACGCAGAGGTCGACGATTTCCGGCTCCCGGGCAGCGTTCTCCAGCACTGTGCGCCCCTCGGCCAACACCGCGGCGGTCAGGATGTTTTCGGTGGCCCCCACGGAGGGGAAATCCAGTTCGATTTCGGCCCCCACAAGCTTGGTAGCTTCGGCCACCACAGCACCGTGGCGAATGTAGGTGGTGGCGCCCAGCTTTTCCAAACCGGATTGGTGCATGTCTAGCGGACGGCTGCCAATGGCGTCGCCACCGGGCAGCGCCACTACGGCCCGACCGGTTCGGGATGTGAGCGGCCCAAGCACGCACACCGAGGCACGGAATTGTCGCACGGCGTCGAAATCGGCATCGGAGCTCACAGTGGCGGGGGTAGTGATGCGGACAGTTTCGTGGTCAACAGAGACCTCGCAGCCCAGGCCTCTAAGAACTTCCGCCATGAGCGGTACGTCAAGGATTTCCGGGCAGTTTGTAAGTGTGGTTGTGCCCTCTGCCAGCAGCGCCGCCGCCATGAGTTTCAGCACGCTATTCTTTGCGCCGCTTACTTTTACTGAGCCTTCCAAGCGTGCACCGCCTGTCACCAAAAATCGATCCTTCACAACAGCCCAGCATATCGAAGTATTCGCGTATTTTGGTGTTATGGCTGTTCATCTCACCAAAATCTATACCCGCACCGGCGACGACGGCACCACTGGTTTGTCCGATTTTTCCCGAGTGCCCAAAACCGATCCCCGCCTTGTCGCCTACGCCGATTGCGAGGAGGTCAACGCCCATATTGGCGTGGCACTCTCCCTAGGATCCCCGTCAGATAAGGTTGCGGCAACGCTGCGGCGCATCCAAAATGAGCTTTTCGACGCCGGAGCCGACCTAGCCACCCCCGTCACTGATAAGGATTTGGGGTATAAGCCGCTGCGAATCACGCAGGAATACATTGACCGTCTCGAACAGGATTGCGACGCCTATAACGAGTCACTACCCAAGCTCGATTCGTTCATTCTGCCCGGCGGCACCCCCACGGCGTCGCTGTTGCATATTGCCCGGATTACGGCTCGGCGGGCGGAACGGGCCGCATGGTCGGCGGTGGAATCCCATCCCGACACCACATCGGTTCTACCGGCAAAATACCTCAACCGGTTGTCCGATTTGTTGTTTATTTTGTGCCGGGTGACCAATGACGCAAACGATGTGAAGTGGATTCCCGGCGGCGAGCGTTAATGGGGTAACACCAATCATATAAGCGCACGTAAAGGTGGGGCCGGTAAGCACGCCAGCCCCACCTTTTTCGACAGTAGGTTACCTGGATATGGATATAGCTCTTATGGCAATGCTCCAATCCGGCGAGCGGCATTCGCTGCCTCATAACGGGTGTGTGCGCCCAACTTACGCATGACGGAACGCAAATAGCTTTTCACGGTTTCGGCGCCAATTCCCATTTCCTCCGCGGCCTCGACGTTGGTATGACCAAGGGCCACGCATGAGAGCACGTCGAGTTCCCGGGCGGATAGTTTGGTGGTTTGCTTGACCCGAACCGGGGCCACCATTTGGTCGCACAAATCTTCTAGTTCAGCGCGGATATCATCTTGTTCAATCCGATTGGCAAGCATGCGAAGCTTGGAGTGGGTGGAACGAATCTGTTCCCATTCCGCACCATTCATCATGCGGCCTTGCTTAGGGGCGGCACCGCCACGAACCCCTTCGGCACGACGAGCGGCAGCATTGACCGCCAGGTCCTGTTCCAGGCTGCGGGCGGTCATGGTGACTTCTTCGATGACCTTATCGCCCAGTCGAACAGGAGAGTGAACACCGACATAAAGTACGCCACGGATTTCCCTAGTAACAATGACGGGAACGGCAACAATAGAATGCAGCCCTTCGTCCTGGATGTAGGTATCCAGCTCATGAGAGATCACATTGGCACGGGTGTAGTCCGAGACACCAACCGGTCGCCGAGTGGTTAACACCCTGCCGCCCACGCCAATGCCTGGCTCAATGACAAGGTTTTGCAGTGCCGGGGTTCGTAACCCCACCCATTGATTGATCTGCAACCGATTATCCGCCAAAACCGTTGCATACATCGTTACTGGAATACCCGTTGCTGTTTTAAGCGACGACAATGCTGAGCGCACGGCATCTTCGTCATCTTTCATACGCTGAATCTCCACCATTTTCCTCCTGTGTGTAGCGCATGGTTCCTTGTTACTTCAAATCGCACTCACCCTAAAGTTGGTTACATTTCCATATAAGTTTGGTTAAAAATCTAAATATATGGAGACACGTGTCCACCCTCAGAGCCAGTTAACAGTTTGCTTCAACAAAGAGAAACAAGTTTTCTGCCACCAGCCGTACACCCCCGCGCGGTGCGGTAAGCGTTGGTGTGCAACTTTGGAAATTATAACCATGAGATAGGGGGTAGCGAAAGTGAATCGAAATGCCCGTTTTTCTCCCATGATGTCCACTTGATACACCCGGTGGGGGTAACTTTTGGACAAAATAGCCCCAATTTTCACATAAATTCTCATGAATAAAAATCAAAATGACACAACGAGAATTACCCCAACCCCCTACAAATGATTAGGGTCACAAAATATGGTTCTAGCAGAGATTTCACCCCTAACAGGGGCACTCATTTGCGGGTAGTCTGACGTATTTTTGCCCTCAATAATGATGTTTTCTACGGGAAAAAACAGCACTTTTTGCGGTTAGTGGGAGCCGGACAATTTGCCACAAAATCCAACAATCGGTACCCAAAAACCAAAAATCTGCACGCGAAAAACTCGCCAAAAAAGTGCTAAAAGTCACTAAAAAACTGGGCCCTCGGCATAGAAATTGCCGATGAGTGGTTGCCACAACCATGCTTCTGAATCGATCTACATTAGACCATTACTTGAGGTCAACGACCAGCAAATCAGCAATTTACATCATTAAACCAGGATTTATAATTCAATCGGAATAATTTACCAAGCCACGATCCGCACCGCATTATGACAAGTACTACTCACACTAATCGCCCAACCTATCCCTGGCCGGACCGAAACACCAAAATTCCAAAGAATTCTCCCCCTTATCGTCGCCCCCATCAAATGTGATGTTTTTCCGTCGTAAAGCAAGTAGGCACAAGCGTCAAGCGACAGGGGAAGCGCTTATGCTATTTGACAAAATGGTCAAACAGTCTTTAACCCACCACCTATTACTAATATAGACAAGTTGGTCTGCACTTGACTAGACATAGCAGTCTAGTTTTCTGTTATACTTGTCCGCAGTCTTTACTCTTACGTAATCATTTTCCATGGCAAGGAGCAGTTTTACATGGCCAAGATTTACAACGACATCCTCGAAACCATCGGCGGCACCCCCCTGGTCCGCCTGAACCGGTTGGATAAGGATTTACCCGGCAATGTGCTGGTCAAGCTGGAGTTTTTCAACCCGGCAAACTCGGTGAAAGACCGCATCGGTAAGGCAATTGTGGATGCCGCCGAGGCCGCCGGCGAGCTCAAACCGGGTGGCACCATCGTGGAGGCCACCTCCGGCAACACTGGTATCGCCCTGGCCCTGGTGGGCGCCGCCCGCGGCTATAACGTGGTGTTGACCATGCCGGAAACCATGTCACTGGAACGCCGCGTGCTGCTGCGCGCCTACGGTGCAGAGATCGTGCTCACCCCGGGTTCCGCTGGCATGCAGGGTGCTGTGGACAAGGCAAACGAGATCGTCGCCGAGCGCGGTAACGCCATCCTGGCCCGCCAGTTCGCCAATGCCGCCAACCCGGAGATTCACCGCAAGACTACCGGCGAGGAGATTTGGGCCGACACTGACGGCAACGTGGATGTTTTCGTGGCTGGCATCGGTACCGGTGGCACCGTAACGGGCGCCGGCGAAGCCCTGAAGAAGCATAATCCTGACATCAAGGTGTACGCGGTCGAGCCCGAGGCATCCCCATTGCTGACCACCGGCAAGGCTGGCCCGCACAAGATCCAAGGATTGGGTGCTAACTTCATCCCTGAGGTCTTAAACCAGAAGATCTATGAAGAAGTATTGACCGTCTCTAACGAGGACGCTATCGCCACGTCACGGGCCTTGAGCGCATCCGAGGGCATTCTTGGCGGTATCTCCGCGGGCGCCAATGTGAAGGCCGCCCTGGAGTTGGCGGCTCGCCCCGAAAACGAGGGTAAGACCATTGTGACCGTCATCCCGGATTTTGGTGAGCGCTACGTTTCCACCGTGCTGTACGAAGATATTCGCAGTTAATATCGCGTCACGCAACGTACCTAGCTCCTCTCGCCAACATTGCCAGCGAGGGGAGTTTTTCTATGCCGGCTATGCGGTAGGTTTCGCGTCGGTGTCTCCCGACAGGAATATCCCGGCGCGCACTGTTGTTGTGTGTTGGTAACTCCAGAAATTGTCCTACAACCAATCATTCGTGAAAGAGCATGTTCAAGATTATTTCAAGCATTAAAGAAGATTTAGCCAATGCCCGGGATCATGACCCGGCCGCCCGGGGGGATGTAGAGAACGCGATTGTTTATTCCGGTTTGCATGCCATTTGGGCGCATCGGGTGGCTCACTGGTTATGGGTGCGGGAGTTCCGGGGTCCAGCCCGGGTGTTGTCGCAGTTCATGCGGTTTTTGACTGGTATTGAGATTCACCCGGGTGCGAAGATTGGTCGTCGGTTTTTTATTGACCATGGCATGGGGATTGTCATTGGGGAGACCACCGAGATTGGTGATGGTGTGATGTTGTATCACGGGGTGACGTTGGGTGGTCAGGTGCTCACTCAAACGAAGCGGCACCCGACCATTGAGGATAATGTCACAATTGGTGCGGGTGCTAAGGTGTTGGGCCCGATTACCGTGGGTACTGGTTCGGCGATCGGGGCGAATGCGGTGGTGACTAAGGATGTGCCGGCGCATCATATTGCGATTGGGATTCCAGCGAAGACTCGGCCCCGCCAGCCTGAGGAGCGGATCAAGCTGGTGGACCCGGATTATTACATTTAGGGTTGAACAAGGTCCCGGTATTCGGGGTGTTTCTCGATGAATCCGGCGACTGCGCTGCATAGTGGGCGTACTTTGTCGCCGGCGGCGCGGGTATCGTCGAGTGCGGCCTGGATGAGTGGTTTTGAGAGTCCTTGGCCGCGGAATTCGGGGTCGATGACGGTGTGGTGGAAGTCGCGTACGCCGTCGCCTTGGATGTAGTCGGCATATCCGGCGTCGCGGCCGTCGACGGTGATGAGGTAGCGTTCCGCGGTGGTGTCATGGGTGACTTTCGTCATTGTTACTCCTTTAGCTTGTCGACGACCATAGGGTGGCGCCGGTTTCGTCTGTGATGTGTGCTTGGGGTGGGGTGGCGTCGAGGTTGATGTCTACGTCGATGTGGTGACCGTCGGCGCTGCTGCGGTAGGTGATGTGGGGGTTTTCCAGGGCGAGGGTTTCGGTGGTGGCGTGGACGAGCCAGGGGTTGCGGCGCCGGAGTCCGATGAGGTCTTGGTGGGTTCGGTACATGTGGTTGCGTTCGCCTGGGTTTTCGGGGAATTCGGGCCGGACTGCGTCGTCACCACCAGGACGTTCTTCTTTGACTCCGAGGTAGCCGAGTTCGTCACCGTAGTAGATGGTGGGGATGCCGCCTACGGTCATGAGGATGGCGAGTGCTAGGGCGGCGCCGTCGGTTCCGACGTAGCTAGCGATGCGGGTGACGTCGTGGTTGCCGATGAAGATGGTGGGGGTGAAGTGGTGAAGGAAGTCGTTGTGTCGTTGTAGGGTCCAGTCGAGTTCGAAGAAGTTTTTGTTACTGATACTGGACCAAATAGACTTCCATAGTTCGTATTCGGTGATCGAATCCACTTTCGATTGTTCGACGAATTCGTTGTAGTCACCGTGGATGACTTCGCCCATGATCCAGGCGTCGGGGTATTGCTCTTTGACCCGGGGGATGACCTGTGCCCAGAAGTCGGTAGCGATGGAGTAGGCGGCGTCGAGTCGCCAGCCGTCGATGCCGCGGCTGAGCCAATGGGTCATGACGTTGACTACGAAGTCGACGGTTGCGGGGTTGCTGTGGTTCAGCCGGAGGAGGTTTTCGTGTCCTTCGAAAACGTTGGGGGTGCCGTCTGGTTGCAGGTCGAAGAGTTCGGGGTGATCGAAGTGTTTGCTGGCGTGGCTGAACACTCCGTCGAAAAGCACGCGGAGACCCCGGTTTTTGCATTCGGCGAGAAATACGTCGAGGTCGGCTTGGTCGCCGAGGCGGGGGTCGATTTCAAAATAGTTGTTGATGTCGTAGCCGTGGCTGTCGGAGGCAAAAATGGGATTCAGAAGCAGTCCTGATGTGCCTAGTTCAACGGCGTAGTCTAACCAGTTTGTTAGTCGCGGTAACCGGTGGTGGATGCCTTGTTCTGGTTCTCGGATGGGCGCGCCGACGAATCCGAGGGGATAGACGTGCCACCATATTGCGTGTTCGACCCAGTTCACGAATCAGCTCCTTATGAATTGAGAGGTCTCATCCCCAAACTACCCCAATGTAGTGGGAATATTTCGCCCATATGGGGGTAGCGAATGATTGATGCGGAACATAAACGCAACTGTGAGGCCTTAGTCTATAGTTAATAATTCACCACAAATAGAGTAAGAGTTTAATAATCATGCGATTATTTCGTGCGACAGTTGCCTTGTGCGCTTTGTTGCCTCTCACGGCCTGCGCCATAGTTGTTCCGCCACTTCATAGCCCTACTCCCACCCCACTTCCAGACCCGGTTACTACTTCAAAGTCCGCTGTGCCGCAGGAGGTAGCAGAGGAACAGCACCCGCAGAAGGATGTCACAGTTGGGGAATTCCTGAACGCCGGGTTGTACCACCCGGAGTCAAATGCGTTTGGCACATTCCGACCATGCGCAGAAATCAGCGCGGAGCAATGGCAGGAGCTCGGGTGGAATGTTGAAGACCGGGAAAAGGTTTCGCGCGAGGACAAGCCTTCGAGGTATGGTTCATTGTGCAATATCAAGGCGATTCCTGGGAAGAATCTGGGTTTCGCATCCTTCAGCGTAAATTTTGAGGGGTACGACAAGGAAACTGGCACTGATAATGCTCGGGGTGATCGGGAGGATTTCAGCACCCTGGAGGTGAAAAAGCCCAAGGGTTTTTATGTTTACGCAGCCGAGAATTCAGCTCTTCCAGGCACCTGTATGGCGGGGAAGCGGGGTCGCATCGCATTCCGATACACAAGTCCGTTTATCGACCAGAGCCGCACGGGGAAGACAAAGGTGTGCCAGACCGCGGTGGATTCGTTGCAGCGAATCCTGGACACACCAGTGTTTGCCCCCGCACCGGCACCAAGTCCGGAAGCTGCAGCACCAGCTGCCGCTCCCCCACCGCAACCGAGTCCCGCCCCAAGCCCCTCACCAGCACCGGCACCGGCACCACCATCGCCAACATTCACACAGGTGCTTGGTGTCGGTGACTATCGGCCGCAGGATCAGGTTCCCCCGATCTTTAACGCATGCACGCAGATTTCTGCCGAACAGTGGCGGAGTTTAGGCTGGCAGGTAGCGAAGCCCGACAGCACTGTTACTGATGAATATTTTCCCCGCTGTATTCTCTGGGACCACGACGATAAACCGCTGGAAGGGCTTCTCATAGAAGTAACGTATAAAACCCTTGATGAACAGTTAAAAGAACGAATCCCCCTCGATAAGGTCGTCGTAAATAAGCCGGACACCTATACCCTTACAGATTCCACCAAACCCCGGGAGTGGCGATGCAGCGTTAATGTTGTTACCTCCTTGGGCCGAGTCACGGCAACCTACGTGCAGGGTGATGGTGATCCGCAACCGCGCATCACCAAGGAACAGGCCTGCCAGCGGGCCGTCGATCGGCTGCAAGCTGTGTTTGGGTTGAAGTATGAGCCACCAGTAGTAACGCCAAAACCTACCTCGTAATGGAGCATGATTATGTTGTTCAAATTTCCGCGAGTTTTTCTGGCCGCAGCCAGTGCCACCAGTATCTTAGCGCTTAGTGGCTGCGTCCTCCCCACCTCGCTGCCGACGTCGTCAGTGGCGGAGCAAGCCGAGGCTTCCCAATCCTCTGCCCCCGCAGCCGAGAATACCCAGTCTGCCGGTGCTAAAAGCATTGCTAACCACACCATTGGTGAAGTATTAGAGATCGGGAAGTATCTTCCAGAGCAAAATGGCCAGGAGTATTTTAATCCGTGTCGGGACTTCACAAAAGAGCAGTGGGCATCATTGGGGCTGGAGGCAAAACCGTACGATCCTCAGACAGATTCACCGGTATTCATGACTCCAACGCTATGCCAGGTAAAGGGAACCGGGAATGACGTCAAAGGCATCTCCATTACGGCGGATTCTCGTGGCATCAAGGAAGCACTAAAAGATGCTAAGCGCCAGGATGATGTCAATGTGAAGAGGCCGGATTATGTGTACTTTTATACTGAGCCTAAAGATGAAAAAAATAAGTGCACGGCAGCAACCGTAACGAATCAGGGACGGGTTGCCGTGCAAGTTTACGAATATAGGGACGACAAAACCTCATCCATCGAGCCGATATGCCAACAAGCACTAGATATTATGCAGAAAATGTTTCAGCTCCCGGCTCAGGCTCAGGTAGCATCGGCCCCACCCACCACACCAACGGATCCCTCAGCAGAGCCTACAACCCCGCAGCCAACGCCACCGCCGGCGACATCGACAGCTCCGGAGCCTCCGGCGTCGACAAGCAATAATGTCCCAACAGGCCAGACCCTTGGGGAGAAACTGGGCGTGGGGAAGTTTCGGATCACCGATCTGCCCCGCAAAACTTTCAACGCATGCACCGAAATCACGCGGGAACAGTGGCTGAGCCTCGACCTCAAGGTCGAAAAGGAAATAAAATCATCTCCAATAAATGGCTTGCCAGAAGACCAATCACGGAAGACTTGTCAGGTGCGGAATAATCCTGGGGGTGAAGAGCCTACCGAACAATTCCGGGTCAGTGCTGACTATACGACCTACGCATTACAAATGAGCTTCGACAAGCTGGTGGTGAACGTCAAGGTAAATAAGCCTGATTATATTTACCTGTTTGAGGAAAAAAGTAATACCGCGGAAAACATATGCTCAGCTGGCGCAGAGACGAATCGCGGTCGGATGGCAGTGACTGCAAACTTGCAGGGCTCGGCGGGGTCCAAGCCGACGAAAGAACAGGCTTGCCAACGGGCCGTGGATCGGTTGTTGGAGATCAGCAATCTAAAGGCCGAGGCTTTGGAGAATCCACTACACATGGAATAAGTCACCCATTACCCCCACACATACGATCATCACCTGCATATTTGATACATGCGTGGGGGTAGCGGAACACGTCTGAGGAACATTTGGATAGGTGGCGGACTTTAGTCTATAGCTAACGATTTATCGCAAACGAACTGGGAGTTTGATGTTTTATGCGACCTATTCGCACAATAATTATCGCCTGTGGGGTTGCGACGCTCACTGCGTGTTCCCTCACCAACAACTCTGATGATAATCCCCCCGCCGATCCGGCAGCTCCGGCGGAAAGCACCACCGCACAGCAGGAGTCGGAGGCTCATCCACCAAAAGATGTGACTATTGGGGAAATGCTCAATGCTGGCATGTATGCTCCCGATTCGACAGCGTATGGTCTTTTCCGGCCGTGCGGCGGCGACATAGGCCTACCGCAATTACGGGAGATTGGGTGGAAAGTAGATTCCGCCTCAAGTAATCAAGATGATCTGGAAAATATGAATGTCAATAAGTTAAAAGACATTGCCGGTTCATCGTTTTACTGCTTCCTCAAAGGAATACCCGGGAAACAGCTGGGTTCGGGGCATCTTTCGGTGAATTATAAAAGCTATGATGAGGTGACCCAGCTTGAGGGGGTGCGGGAGGCCCGGGAGGAGGCCTGCATCGAGGTGGAGGTGGAGCGGATGCTGTGGTGGGACGTCATGGACGAGGTCACCTTCCCCAACGGTGACCGGTGCCGTTTCCTGGATCACGGGTTCCGAGGTCG
>ERZ773212.1199-NODE-1199-length-12022-cov-4.723406_pt1 | contig 12022 bp, 10 predicted proteins | sample MGYA00581005_ERZ773212 | MGnify/ENA primary metagenome ERZ773212 (study PRJEB29015, sample SAMEA2738154) | human oral metagenome | biome: human oral; feature: human-associated habitat; material: saliva | place: China | collected 2196 ... | reverse complement strand
GTGGATTAATCTCACTCTATTAACAATCTACACATTTAACGGAAGAACCTAAATTAGCCGTTAGCTTTATTCTATTCAACGACAATAACATGTCTGTAACATCTCTATCAACAATGTATCAGATACCCAGATACGCTTAGTATAACCAGTGAACACCGAAGCTGTCGGTTACTTACACAATTCAAGATGCTGTTTAGAAATGAAGCAAATCACTCGCAGTAATATGATAAACGAATAAAGGTAGATATGCTGTTTATGTGTTAGAACGCCTATTCTACTAAAGTCTATAAAATCACACCTACTTATTAGGAAGCCCACACAAAAAAATATTCAATTAAAGTCTTATCGAACAGCAAGATAGCACAAGCTACGAAGGAGTATCCTAAACCAAAATCTACACGCTGAAAGACATTACTCAAATATATGCAAAATAATCTGTATGATTTACGATGGGAGTTAAATGTTTTTGTTATCTTTGCAGATGTAACAAACTAATGCACGATGAACAGAACCAACAAAGTATTACTTATTTATACAGGTGGCACCATTGGTATGGGACACAACCCACGGACAGGTGCATTGGAGCCTTTAGACTTCAACCATCTTGTTGACAACGTTCCTGAGTTCAAACTCATCCCTACGGAGGTCGATACCTATCAGTTCGACCCTCCTATCGACTCTTCCGACATGTCACCCGTGCGTTGGAAGCGGTTGGTAGAAGTGATTTCCAACCGTTATGACGAGTATGATGGTTTTGTTGTCTTGCATGGTACAGACACGATGTCATACACTGCTTCAGTCTTGTCGTTCATGTTTGAAAACCTCACCAAGCCTATCATCCTTACAGGTTCACAACTCCCTATCGGACAGCTACGTACGGATGGGAAGGAGAACCTCATGACAAGTCTTGAATTGGCATCTGCTCATCACTTAGACGGCACCCCAATGGTGCCCGAGGTTTGCATCTACTTTAGTGGACATCTCCTACGAGGCAATCGCTCAACAAAGCAGAATGCAGACGAGTTTAATGCATTTGACACCTTTAACTATCCTCATCTCTGCGAAGCTGGAGTCAATTTCAACTTTAACGAACATAATATTTTAAAGCCAGACTTCACGAAACCGATGTTACCACACTTCGAGTTAGATAATAATGTGATAATCTTTTCTCTCTTCCCTGGTATCGAGGAGCATCTTATTCATCACATGTTTGATGCTCCAGAGTTGCGTAGTATTGTCATGCGCTCGTATGGAAGTGGCAATGCTCCACAGCAACCTTGGCTCATGAACTTACTCCGAAAGGTCACAGAACGCAATGTCATTGTGGTCAATATCAGTCAGTGTATCAGCGGACAAGTTGAGATGAACCGATACGACACAGGCTATCAACTCAAGGATGCAGGTGTTATCAGCGGGTATGACAGTACGGTTGAAGCTGCCGTAACGAAACTGATGTATCTACAAGCGAAATACAACGATACAGAGACAATACGCAAATACATGAAACAGTCGATTGCTGGTGAGATTACTATCTATAATTGATAGGCAAACAGCAAACGACCGATAGAAAAGAAAACAGCCCAATATTTCCCGCTCCCCCAACAAGTTAATTGACATTAAAAAAGGGAGAAGAAAGGGAAATATTGGGCTGTATTGTGTTTGTTAGAACTTATTGCAACGCTCGAAGAAACCGATTTCTTCAAGTTCCTTCTTCATCCGCACCTCTTCTTCATCCGTCATATTCTGGAATGGAACACGGTTAGGACCAAGGTCGAAGCCCATCAACTTCATAATACGCTTACCTCCAACGATATTGCCACGGAAGTGACAAATGACGTTGATAACCTCCTGTGAGAAGTTCTGCTTCTCTCGAGCGGTCTCGATGTCACCCTTGTTCCATGCCTCGATGATACCTGTCAGCTCACGACCATTATAATTGGTTGTACCACCGATACCACCTTTAGCACCGCCTTGAGCAAGACTTGGGAGGATAGTCTCGTCCTGTCCGTGTAGCATATCAAACTTTCCATCCTTGTAAAGACGGCATTGATTATACTCATAGAGGCTCTCGAAGGTGTATTTGATGCCTGCGAAGTTAGGAATACGACCATCGACAGCCTTCAAGAGGTCGAGCATTGGTAAGAAAGCACCATTGAAGGCAGGGATGTGATAATAGTAGAATGGAAGTGAAGGAGCCGCTGCTGCTATTGTCTCACAATATTTCACTAACTCCTCAATACGCCCAATCTTTGGGAAAGGAGGTGCCATAGCACCAATGCCCCATGCACCTATCTTCGCTGCATGTTCGGCCAATCGCACACTCTCACGCAGGCAGCAACTACCCACGTGCACAATGACCTTGAAGCCTTCTGGGGCTACCTCTATCCAGCGTTCAGCCAACTGCATACGCTCTTCTGTGGTGAGCATGTAGCCTTCACCAGATGAACCATTAATGAAAACTCCCTTCAATCCGTTCTTTTGCAGCATTGTTGCATAAGCCTCTATAGGCTCAAGATTGACATCGCCATTAGCATAGAATGGCGTGAACGGTGCGTCAATTAATCCGATAATCTTTTCCATAAACATTGTTGCCCTCCACCTTTATTCCTCAAAGAAGGGGATTTCATGCGTGGGAGAGGCGATTATATGTGATAATAATAAGCAATTATAAACATTTCTTACTCCATATTGTCGGTTGTTGGTCGTAGGCAAGAGAGCTGTAAGACCAGTGCTAACACAACAATACCACCTAAGATAGCAAAGCCAAGACCGAGGTCACCTCCATCCGTCCACTTGCCCAACACCTGTGTAACAGCAGCTCCCGCAAACACGCCCGTCATGTTCATAATACCATAGGCAGTACTGCGATACTTCGAAGAAATGAACTGACAGAGGATTGGCATATTGTTGGCATCAAACATACCATAGCCAATACCAAAGCATAAACCTGCTCCTACGACTGACACAAGACTATGACCGAAACCCAAGAACATAAGTGCCGGAACGGTAAGACCGAGACCAATCGCACTGGTATAGACACGTCCGCGTAAGTTACGCTGTACCCAACGGTCGGAAATAATACCACCCATGATAACACCGATGAACGATGACACGGCGATTGTTATCGTTGACATTGGTCCTGCACTTGACATAGGAATATCCAAGCTATTAGCAAACAGCGTTGGCAACCAGTTCTTTGTAGCCCAACCTGGGAGACTTGGTACGGCAAAGTAGAAGAGGATCACCCAGAAAGCCCATGTAGAGAAGACAACCGACAGACCACGGAATGGATTCTTGTTAGCTTTCGGTTCGTCTTGTGAAATTGCTTTCTGTCCGTGCTTAGGATTCTCCTTTAAGAAGAGCAGTAATACTACTGAATAAACAATACCGATGATACCAAACCAATGGAAAGCGGCATGCCATGAGAACATCGCTGCCAAGGTTGCACCAAAACCACCGACAGCCTGACCTACATAGAGGCCTGTCATGTGAATACCAATAGCCAATGAGCGTGACTTCCCCTCATGCCAATCGGCAATAAGAGACAGTGCTGCAGGAATATAAAGTGCTTCGCTGATGCCCATGAAGGCTCGAAGCCAATAAAGCTGGTCGAAACTCTCTGCATAACCCATAAGATAAGTCACGGCAGACCACACGAAGATACTACCAACAACAAGCCACTTACGATTGACACGGTCGGCTATAATACCCGCAAAGGGGCTCACCAGTCCGTAAATCCACAAGAAGACGGCCATCAAAGCACCGAATGCTTCTGCGTGATTGAGTTCTGCAATATCAACTTTCATAGCTTCCTGCATCGTCGACAACATCTGTCGATCCATGTAATTCAGCAGGGCTACAAACCAAAGGAGGGCAACCAATACCCAAGGATAGTATTTTTTCATAAGAAGATTACTGCCCGCTCCCACCTCTCTATACCTTGTCATGGGCAATAGTCGATTGTTTGTGAGATGTGATGGGCGATTAATAAATTATTGAAAGTCCTTTCTAAATCCCTTTCTGTAAGGGGAATGTCTAACGGTTATAACTAATAATAGACTTCTTTTCAAGTCTTGTCTCTATGCTCTTCTCGAAGAAGAAAGAACCAAAGGCATCAGCGTTTCGGATACTTCACAACCCTATTACTACGCACTCTTGGCTTTAACTCGCCACCAATCACGTACAAGCCATGATGGGTCTGGGCTAAGGCAGCACCAGCACGTGCCGTTTCCGAACTCTTATAGAGCACCTTCCAGCCCGCTTTATCATAGTATAAGGTGTAGGGATTAAAGTGATACCACTCGATAGGGTGACTCAGATAATCGGGTTGAGGATGATTGACAGCCGACAAGAACACGTCTTTATTAACACCTCCCATGACCAAGAGCTGGTCGCTACACAGGTTGATAGCTGCGCCGCCACCTACGAATAGCGGTTGATTCATATCGTCCTTCGGTCCTTCAACTACCTGCCATTCATCTGTTGTCTCGTCATATATGCATCCATCCATCGCCAATTTCGCTTCCTCACCATTTCCTGCAGGAGCAAAGCCACCGAAGAGACAGAAGCGATTATCACCCATACTACCAGCTACAGGTTGTACGCGTGCCATACCAGGGAACGGTTTTACGTCTTGCCATCCAGCTGAAAGATTATCTAAATCAAGGCGTAACACACGATTGGAAGCCTTACCGTCCATCGCTCCGCCTGCTATATAAAGGTGTCTACCGACCAAAGCTCCAGCCATGTTGTCAGCAGTACAGGGTAGTGATGGGAGGGTTGACACCTCGGCTTTACCGTCAACAATCTTGACACGATAGACCGCTCCACGACTGCCATCGTTGTTCATTCCGCCTACGACAAACATACTGTTATCGTAAGTCACCGTGACACCATAAGCCAAAGGCTCAGGAAGCATGCCAACCAACCTCCAATTCAGCTGGTCGCCATCGTCAGTTGTGGTAGCATAAATACCACGATAATAAACCTTCTTACTATCGGGAGCCAACGTATTCACAGGGAAGTTACATCCACCAGCCATAACAAGTTGGTCGTTAATCCTACCTGCATAACAGGCAGACACACCCTGTTCGATACCCACCTCATCGGTAGGAAAGCCACGCATCACCATTAGGCTATCGGCATCAGAAGCATTTGCACCCAATCCCGTCAATAAAGTTATCGTTGTCATTATTAGGTTTTTAATTCTCATCGTTTTAGGTTGAATCATTGCTTGGGTTACCCCCGTCTTACTATAAAACAACTACATTATTGCTTTTACTTATGCTTAACACATAAAATCAATACTGTATTCTTTCCTCCTACAAGCCCCATACTGACGGCTTACACCAATCTTTCTGAGAGGGTAATCGCCCACTTTCAGACTCCACTTACCCATCAATTACGAATTATTATCACGAGAGGAAGAATTTATTTTCATGAAAGAAAATATTTATTGTCATGAAGAAAAATATTTTTTTTCATGAAAATAATTCGAGCTTAACGTAATGTTGGGACAATAGCAAGGTAGATTACGTCATGATCGGTACGGTTCTCGAACCAATGGAAGTGACCTTCTGGACAATAATGAAGCTGCCCCACCCTTGCAATCTCGGTCTTGTCATCATAATGAACAGTCAGTTCACCACTGATAACATACATTGCTTCAAACGAGCCAACATGCTGGTGCTTCCCACTACATGCTCCTGGACGCAAAGTAGAGTACATGATACGAGCCTTATCATCCACAAAAGCACGCACGTCTAACTTACCCTCACCTCCTTTGAAGCCTTCAATATGCTCTTCCGCAATCTTGTCAAAATCAATAATCATAATGTATGGTTTTTTATTCGTATATGAAGATAGTGCAAAAAGACGCTATGAGCGTTCGCTCACAGATTGTCTGATGCTGTCTATCAAGCGCAAAGGTAAGAAAAAAAGCAGAGACCCCGACAGGAGTTCTCTGCTTTTTTATATAGTTTTACCTTACAGATTAGAATGTATAACGTAATCCGATCTGACCACGCCAACGGCTGTAGTAGTCGTTATAGTTACGTGTTGCATAACCACCTGTGAACTGATAACGACCGTTTCTCTGGTAGTTAACAGGGCTATAGTAGACACCGAAGCCGTCACCATAGGTGTGACCCCAGTCCTTATTCAAGAGGTTACCAACATTGATGATATCGAAGCTCAACTCAAGAGAGTTAATCTGACCAGCCACCTTGAAGCTATATTTCTGTGCAAAGTGTACATCAAAGTGATGTTCGAACGCCAAGTTATCAGCATAACGCTTGTAGAATTCACCACGATGCTTCTTCATGTAAGAGTCATTACCAATCCAATGCTTCATCATCGCACGCTGCATATCAGCCGTCAACTTAGGAGCTGTGAAGCCAGAACCAAATACTGCGTTAGTAAGAGCATTAGCTGAGAAGTTCGTCTCCTCGAACTGCATCTTATCAATCTGCGCATCTGTAGGAATGAAGAAGAGGTCGTTACCGTTCGCACCATCCTCGTTAACGTCACCATAATAGTAGATACTATATGGAGAACCACTCTTAGCTTGATAGATAATACCCACAGTTGTCTGCCATTGCTTCTGTGCTCCATAGTTTACATGATAGTAAGCAGAAGCCTGAATGCGGTGAGGAATGTTATAAGCAGAGTTGCCCAACTCTGGGTCGTTAGGGTTACGATAAGTATAATTAAATCTCCAGTTGCTCTCAGCAACAGATGATCCACCATTGTTCACACTCATTGACTTTGTCCAAGTGTAGCTTGCCATCAAGTCAAGACCGAAGTCGAAATGCTTCTCACCCTTCAAACTCAAGTTTACTGTGTAACCCTTTGAGGTGTTGCTAAGCTTATAGACATTTGTATATGGACTACCTGCAGTCACCTTAGAAAAGAGTGGACGATTGTCTTCTACTGGTACGCCAGCACTGCCATAGACCTCTCCTAAAGTTCTACCAGTCTGTTCGTAAGCAAGGTTCTCATACAGAATATCATTCATCGTCTTTGAGTAGATAGCCTCAGCTGTCCAGTTGATACCCAACACATCGAAGTCGAAACCGAGGTTGAAACGGAGGTTCTGCGCATACTTAAAGTTATGGTCGTAGACGTTGATAGTCTGACTTCCTAATGCTTTCAGCTTGTTTGCATTTGCTTCCTGACCATTAGGATCGAGCAAAAGTTCCAATCCTGTTGGAGAGTTAACATTGAATGATGATACCTGAATACCTGTGTTAGCATAGTTATTACTAATCCAAACGAATGGGATACGACCAGTGAACACACCAACACCACCACGGAGAATATATCTACGGTCCTTGTTGATGTCCCAACGGAAACCTACACGTGGACTCCAAAGAGGCGTACTTGCTAAACGCTGGTTGGTCTTTACGTTCCAACCCTTGGTGTCAGCATACTGAGCAAAAGGCTCATTAGCGGTAGGAGTGTCTATGATGATAGGGATATCCATACGCAAACCGTAGGTCAACTGAAAGTTAGTTGTTGCATCCCACTTGTCCTGTGCATAGAAACTTAACTGTGCTGCACCAAACGAAGACTCCCAGCGTGGGTCGCCTGTTACGTCTACATTAGCATGACCGTAACGGTATAGATTGATATAAGACTTCCTTGGGTCGATAGTTCCATTTACATAGTCATTATAGTAGTTGACGAAAGAGTCATAGTTCTTAAAGGTGTAACTACCGAAGAGATCTTGAAGGAAAAGGTTTGTAAACTTATACAATTCGTTGTGAGTACCGAATGTAAAGGTGTGATTACCCTTATACCATGTTAGGTTATCCTCAAGTGTATAGATGTCTTGATCCAAGCGGTTGGCCATAGAAGAACGCTCGATACCTAAGTTAACTGCGCCACCACCTACATTATTAATAGTAACGTTTGGATACTCACCACTGATAGCACGGTTGTCTCTTACACGTACATAGCTGGCACGAGCCTCATTGGCTACAGATGGAGAGAGGCGACTCTGCAACTCAGCTATGAATGAATTGGTTGTGCTTTCGAATGGGAAAGCATAGCTACTACCGTTGATTGATGTGCGTGAACCAGCATTATTCAACTGCACAGCATCAACAAGACTCCAACGCAAAGAGGCTTTATTGGTCTCATTGATGTTCCAATCGAGTTTCAAACCGACCTTGTTACTCTTCGTATAGATGTCACTGGTGGAGAGAGCTATTGGGAAATTAACTCCTTGACGATTAGCGATGTCAGCTATCTTCTCCAAGATATCCTTTGCCTTCACAGCATCAACAGCTGACTGCTCAGAGCCTAATGTGTAAAGGTTAGGATAGGTCTTGTTGGTCTTCTCATAGTTAGCAAAGAAGAATAACTTATCTTTGATAATCGGACCACCCAAGGTTACACCTACATTATACTCGTTCTGCTTGTTGAACTTTGGTGCATAACCACCATCAGCGAGCGGATACTTTGAGCCAACTAAGTTCTGGTTGTTACCGAAACCATAGACACTACCATGGAAGACATTGGTTCCACTCTTGGTAATAGCATTGATAGCACCACCTGTGAAACCGCCTTGACGAACGTCGAAAGGTGCTACGTTTACCTGAATCTGCTCAATCGTCTCCATTGAAACAGGCTGCGCACCAGCTCTACCACCGTTCGTTCCATCACCAGAAAGACCGAAAACGTCGTTGTTGGCAGCACCATCAATCATGAAAGAGTTGTAACGGTTGCTTGTTCCAGCAAATGACATAGCACCGCTGTTTGTCGTTGTCAGCTGTGGATTAAGTCGTGCAACATCGGCAATACCATGGGTGATACTTGGCATATCAGCAATCTGCTTAGAGTTGATACTCTGTGCTGCACCAGTCTTGGTGGCGTTGACACCTGCACTACCCTTTACTACAACCTCTTGAAGTTCCTTGCTATCATCTTCGAGAGAACAAGAGAGATCCTCCGTCTCGCCCAATCGGAGCATCACATTATCAAAAGTCTTTGTTTTCTGACCGATGTAAGCTACAGTCACTTTGTACGGACCTCCGACACGCATACCTTGTATAGTATAGCGGCCATCGATGTTCGTTACAGCACGGTAAATGGTCCCAGAGGGTTGGTGAGTTGCTGTGATGGTAGCACCAATAACATCTTCACCTTGAGACATTACCTTACCACTGATTCCTGAAGTTGTAATCTGTGCCATGACAGTAGTTGTCATTGCAAGCAACAACGTAATCAAGAAAAGTAATCTTTTCTGCATAGTTTAGCTAAATAATTAATTATAAACAATAATGTTATTTAAATGTATCTGCAAAATTAAGCATTTTTTCTGATACTTACACGGGTGAGCAACGAAAAAAAAACGATTTGATTACGTACGATAAACATTTTCTCATATAACCTGATAATTGGTGTTCTTTTACCTACTACTTGTCTTATTATATATCTATTAATGCTCTTAAAAGACGGTGTTATCCTTTCTCTGCTTTAGTCCATTGACTTAGCCCGCCGTTTGGAGAGACTACCCACCTATTGTAAGGACGCTTAACACTAATGAAGCTAAATATGATAAGTGTAATTACTCATCCTCATCTTTGGACATATTCAGCATCAACGCTACCCTTATACACACAAAAACAGCTTACACTCTACGTGCAAGCTGCGACATCATAACGGCACTAAGGCCTGCAGTCTCTGTGCGTAAACGGCTGTTACCCAGTGTTACACTCTCAAAGCCATGCGCCAAAGCGTAGTGAACCTCATCAATAGAGAAATCGCCTTCTGGGCCTACCAACACCGTAATATCCTCTCCTGACAAAGACGATTCATCGTTCGAGATAGCGGTAAAGAAGTCTGTTCGTGCTATTTCTGGATAACAATGACAAATATACTTACGTCCGTGATTAGAGCAGTTCTCTATGAAATGATGAAAAGGAGACATCTCGTTTACAGTTGGTTTCCACCCTTTTCGACTCTGTTTTACGGCAGAGATAATGATTTTCTCTATCCTATCCGTACGCAAAGTCTTACGTTCAGAGAACTTACAGTCTAAGAAGCTTATCTCATCAAAACCTATCTCTGTTGCCTTTTCAGCCATCCACTCCATGCGTCCCATATCCTTTGTTGGAGCAATAGCAAGGTGGATTTTCCCACGCCAACAGGTCTCTTGCTTTAGTGTCTGTCGAATGGCATATAGGCATTTCTTGGCTGTTGCTAATGTTACCTCTGCTTGATAGAAGTATCCCTCACCATCCATAAGGAAAAGCTCGTCCCCCTCCTTCAGTCTTAACACACGTGTGGCATGCACAGCTTCCTCGGTAGGTAAGGCTGTTTCCACAGCTGCGTTAGGGACGTAAAAATATCTTGCTTCTTTCATTCTTTAGCTTTATTACATCTTCTTCCTTGGTAGGTACGCACGCTATCAGGCTAATACACACATGACACACACTGCTTATCAAGAGAGTTTCGAGCGTTTCTTCATCTCATCTCTAAGCATAGAAGCAAGCTCATAGTTCTCGTCTTCTATTGCTTTCTCTAATGCATGATGTAGCATCTCGACACTAAGTGCATTCACGGGTAGGGCTATCTTATTCTGACTCTTACCACTATCAACACTCTGTCGATTGAAGAGATGCTCCTCCATAAAGATGTTTAACTTAGCTATCTGTGCCAGTAAAACAGCATCAGAGGCTCGAATAGGCGTAAGTGTCAAGTCATCCTTGTTCACTAACAAAGCTTTATATTGTCCATCAACAATAGAGTTAAAGAGTATCTCATAATGCTCGCTGGTCATCAATGGGTTGATATTACAAAGAACTTCAGGCAGGAATCGTTCTGTGATAGACTTTTCTCCTGATCGTAAACCAAGTTCATACTCCATGTGATGGTCGCATACAATGGCAATCTGCCGTGTCTGTGAGAGATTAGACAAGAGGAGAAGCCCTAACTCCGGACCTCCGACAATCTGCGACATACCTACATATACCAGTTGAACCTTACTCATTTACTCCACATCTTAACGGTGAGCTATTATGCTTTCTTTGGTCGGAAGATAACAGCAAACAAGACTCCTACGACAAAGGCATAGCCTGCGAAGATGAACCAACATGCCTGCCAATCACCAACAGTCAATGTATCTGACCCCACGACCTGCGGGTGTGTATATGCATTAACGATGGCTTGAGCAGCTAACGTACCCACTGTTGCACCCACACCATTGGTCATCAACATAAACAAACCTTGTGCTGAAGAGCGGAGTGCAGGCTCCGTACTATTATCAACGAACAGTGAACCCGATATATTAAAGAAATCGAAGGCTACACCATATACTATCATTGAGAGTACAAACATCAAGATACCAGGGAAGCCAGGATTACCTACACCGAACAAGCCGAAGCGCAATACCCATGCAAACATCGCTATCAACATCACATTCTTGATGCCATAATGACGCATGAAGAAGGGGATTAGGAGGATACAACAAGTCTCACTAACCTGTGAAAGACTAATCAGAATATTAGCATGCTGCACTCCAAAGGAATTAACAAACTCTGGTTGAGCTCCGAAACTAAAGAGGAATGGATTTGCAAAGCTATTCGTTATCTGAAGACTCACACCCAACAACATAGAGAAGATAAAGAAGATTGCCATCTTCTTCTCCTTGAATAAGGCGAAAGCACGTAATCCAAAGGCATCCACAAAACTCTTTTGTTCTGTGCCTTTACTTACCGCACACTTAGGTAAGGTGAATGTATAAAGGAAGAGAATGATGCTTACTACACCAGAGGTAATAAACTGGTTCTGGTTACTCTGAAAGCCTAAGAGGTCGACTAACCACATGGTAAGGATAAAGCCAATCGTACCGAACACTCGGATCGGTGGGAAGGCTTTCACCGTGTCCATGCCCGCATTGCTCAAAGCACTGTATGCAACAGAGTTCGAGAGAGCTAATGTTGGCATATAGAAGGCAACTGAAAGCGAATAAAGAGTGAAGATAGTAGAGAACTCTGCATGCTCGCCAATACTCAAG
>ERZ773212.1195-NODE-1195-length-12033-cov-15.989314_pt1 | contig 12033 bp, 6 predicted proteins | sample MGYA00581005_ERZ773212 | MGnify/ENA primary metagenome ERZ773212 (study PRJEB29015, sample SAMEA2738154) | human oral metagenome | biome: human oral; feature: human-associated habitat; material: saliva | place: China | collected 2196 ... | reverse complement strand
TGCCCCGTTCCTCCACCGGTGAGCGCATGAACCCCTACACCTCCATGTGGACCGGTGTGACCCCCGGTGACGGCCCGCAGAACATGCACGTCATCCTCATCGACAACGGCCGTACCGCCGTTCTGGCTGATGAGCTCGGTCGCCAGGCACTGCGTTGCATCCGCTGCTCCGCTTGCATGAACGTGTGCCCCGTGTACGAGCGCGCAGGCGGTCACGCCTACGGCTCCACCTACCCGGGCCCCATCGGCGCGATCCTGTCCCCGCAGCTCTCCGGTATCGAGGCTGCGCACAACAACTCCCTGCCCTACGCATCCTCCCTCTGTGGCGCATGCTACGAGGTCTGCCCCGTGAAGATTAACTTCCCCGAGGTCCTCGTGCACCTGCGCGCTAAGGACGTCGAGTCCAAGCACGCTGTCCGCGAGTTCGAGGGCAACAAGAAGGCTCCCTTCTCGCAGATGGACGGCATGATGCTCGGTGCGAAGAAGCTCTTCACCTCCGGCAAGATGATGTCCATTGCAGAGCGTGGTCTGCCCATGTCCCGCCTCATTACCGGCCGCAAGCACAAGATCACCGCTGTTCCCGGTATCGTCGGCGGTTGGACCGAGTACCGCGACATCCCCGAGCCCCCCAAGGAATCCTTCCGCAACTGGTGGAAGAAGGAGAAGGGTCAGGCTCCGGCACGTGATAACGCTGAGCGCGTCGACATTCAGGCACTCATCGAGGCCAACAAGGGTAAGGCAGCTGAAGTGGCTGCAAACGCTAAGGCAGCTATGGAAGCCCAGGCAGCCCGTGAAGCTAAGGAGAACAACTAATGTCCTCTGCTAAGGAAGATATCCTCGCACGTATCCGCTCGTCCCTGGCTGACGCACCCGTCGCCCCCGAGCCCGTACGTAACTACCGCCGCGTCAGCGAGCTGAACGAAGAGCAGACCATTGAGATGCTCGTCGACCGCCTCATTGACTACAAGGCAAACGTGTTCCACGCGAACAAGGAGAACATCTCCGAGGTCATCGCAGAGCGCCTGGGTGAAAAGTCCACCTACGTGGTTCCCGAGGGCCTGAACATGGAGTGGCTGCCGGCTGACACCGCTGACCGCAAGCGCGTCACCGACTCCGGTAGCACCCTCAAGCCCGGCTGCCTGTCCCTGAAGGAACTGGACGCAGTTGACGCTGTGGTGACCGGTTCGACCGTCTCCTGCGCAGAGACCGGCACGATCTTCTTGAACACCAACCCCGATGAGGGTCGCCGCGCCATCACCCTGGTGCCCGACCACCACATCTGCGTGGTGCCCCGTTCCACCGTTGTGGAGCTGGTCCCCGAGTCGATCGAGCGTATCACCTACACCCGCCCCGTGACCATGATTTCCGGTCCGTCGGCAACCAGTGATATCGAGCTGATTCGCGTGGAGGGCGTGCACGGCCCCCGTACCCTGGACGTCATCATCTACGACGCCTAAGGTACAGCGCCAGAAGGCAAACCTCTAAAGAAACCGCCCGAGAGCTAAGGCTCCCGGGCGGTTTCTTTATGCCCTCGCGATGTCTAGCTGCAGAAGCGAGGCGCCAGTCGTGAGCGCACAAAAACGGTGGCGGGCCCATGTTTCCCGCCACCGTTCTGTGCTTTATAGGGTGGTGTATCGGCGGTTAGCGTCGTAGCGCCCCGTGAGGGTGCTTAGGCGCGTGCGTCGAAGTGCTGCAGACCGGAGTCCTCGCGGCTACCGCCCTGGCCGTCGCCAACATCGTGGTAGTCCTTGATCCACTCAATCTTCTGAACCCACTTGACCATCTTGTAGCCGTGCATGGAGTCTGCACGCAGACGCAGCGGGCCACCGTACACATCCGGCAGGGGCTTGTCGTTCATGCCCCACGCCAGGATGGTCTCATCTTCCATTGCCATGGAGATGTCCAGGCACTCGTAGTAGGGTTCGGTCGGTCGGCCGTCGTAGGTGTGACCCACGTGGCCGAAGGAGGTCACCATAACGTAGCGTGCCTCGTCGGTCTTCTCGACCAGTGCGAGAACGTCGCGCAGGCGCACGCCCTCCCACTTGGCGATGCCGGTCCAACCCTGCATGCAGGTGTGCATGGTGATGTTGACTTCCTTGCCCAGCTGCTTGAGCTCGTCAATGCTCAGGGACTTGGATTCCTTCACCAGGCCGCCCAGCTCGAGGCGGTAGTCAACGAACTCGTGCTCCTTCAGGCGGTTCCACTCGGTGCTCTCACGCTCTGTCGGCGGGCGAGTGTTAACCCAGTGGAAGGGCGAAATGTCGGCATCGGTGAAGGTCTTCTTCTGCACCTGACGGGAGGTGATGCGGTCCAGCAGGACGTTACGAATCGGCTGGGTCAGACCCCAAATGAAGGTCTGAGTGAATCGCAGGTCGCGCAGGGACCAGTAGGATGCGAAAATCCACAGAGCCACGGCGAAGACAATGCCGCCAATGAGCATGGTGACTGCCTGAGCGAACTGTGCTGCGTCCACCTCGTTGTAGGGCTTGTTCAGCATCATGTGGGCGATGTTGTACTGGGGGTGAACCACGAACACCAGCGCCACGTGAATGACGGTGAAGACGCAGTAGAACGCCATGCCCAGGAAGTGGATGGAACGCGCGGTCTGGCGGTTACGGAAGAGGCGCACGTAGCCGGGGAAACGGCCGCAGAATGCCGGGCTCATAATCGGGCCGGTTGCAATCATCAGCGGTGCCACGATGAACACCACGGTGAAGTACATGATCTGCTGCAGAGCGTCGTACGGCTGGAAATGCTCAATCGAGGGAATCTGGAAGCCAGCGTAAATCTGGATGGATTCCCACGCCTGCGGGATGATGTCCCAGCTGGTCGGGACGATGCGGCGCCACTGACCGGTCAGGAACAGCAGGGAGACATATACCAGACCGTTAACGATCCAGATAACGGTGACCAGCGCGTGCCATGCGCGGCCCAGACCAATCTGAGCCTTACCGGGCAGAGAAATCAGGGGAGACAGGGTGCGCTGGTCATCGCGCGCCGTAAATGCGCCGGGGGTGGTAGGGACCTTGTCCTTGGTGAACTTGATCCACTCAGAACCCGGGGTGCAGTGGTTGTTCCAGTACAGGCGGGGGTGAGAGGCGAGTACTTCCCAACCTGAACGAATCAGGAAGCCCATCATAATGAAGTTGATGAAGTGCGTAATTCGGAGCCAGGCCGGGAAGTCCAGCTCTACGCCACCAGTGCTCGCGGTGAGGAGTAGTTGGTGCATGATATTTCCTTCGGAAATGACTGTGTGTGCAGACAATCGTTAGGATTCAGTGCGAGGCCTTGAGATAAGAGGTTAGAAATAATTACCTTTCTGAACCATATGATCCTCCTCCGTGGTTGGGAGCCGCCGGGGGTATCGTCGCGGATACTCCCGAAAGGGGCACCTCCCGTGTGTGAGATGGGAGGCGCGCCAGCTCCCGCTGGGGCGGAAGCGGCTCTGTGTATGTATGTTGGTTTATGTGTGTTTTAGGGAAATTCCCTGTCCGCTTTCAATTTTATAGGACAAAGTGTCAGTCGAGAAAGCTAAGACACGTCATGTTCTGTAATATTTGCATAAAAAATCCGAATTTAAGGAAGATTCTCATTTTTCCGCGGTTTATAAGGTCACTCGGGTGTAAAAAACCCACCGCAGCCTCAAGAGAGAATGCGGTGGGTTTTGATCATATATGTGGGATGCATGTTGGTTTGCAGGGTCTTAACTGCCTGGTATTGTGTGGTTTTATAAAGCTAAACCCACATAAGGTTGGGGTGACTGTAAGCGGGTCCCCCGCTCAAACCGGTTCATCAACCCAATCTTGAAAGACCGAAGCGCAACCACAGCGTAGCCGAGGCTACTTCTCTGCAGAACCCGCAGTCTTAGCAGAGCTCGTAGTCTTCGCAGAACCGGGCTGAGCATCAGCCGGGGCCTCAGCGTCAGACGGGGTCTCAGCGTCAGACTGGGACTTCAAACGAACCACCGGAATCATGCCCGTGGTCAACTTCGTCTGAGCATTACGCTGAGCCTTCAACGCGTTCATCTGCTCCTTACGGCTCGGCTCCTGCTGAACCGGCTGACCAGAGCCAAACGCCTGACGAATACCCAACGCCCACAGCGGGAACAGCAGAACCGTCAGCGCGCCACCGGCAACCAGAAGTGACGCCGTTGACTCCTCCAAAAGATCCGAACTGGTCGCAACCTCCGTCACCGCCACAATAATCGGTAGACCCGCAGCCGAATACAGAGCCAACTGCGCCTTCTGCGCACGCGTGGTCAGGCCCGAACGGGTATCAAAGAAATGCTCCGCCAAAAGAACCGGAACACCACGGCACAGCAGAATGCCCACCACCACGGCAAACAGACCCAAAGGATTAGCCACCACAGCAGAGACATCAATGCCCATACCGCTGACCACGAAGAACAGCGGAATCATGAACGTAAAACCAACCACCTCAAGGCGGCGCGTCATCATGTGCAGAGCCGCCGGAGGGGTCAGAGTACGCAGAATCAGGCCCGCCGCGAACGCGCCCAGCACCGCATCCAAATCGAAGAGTGCGGTGCACATGATCAGGGTCGCCAGCAGGAACATCGCAAGACGCAGAACCGTCTGACCGGTCGTATTCGCCTCCGCAGCCATAATCTGACGCAGACCCGGCACATGTGCAAACAGGCGGTGCGGAATCAACGCCGTAATCACCGCAACCACCATAAACGCCAACAGCACCACAAACGCCATACCCGGCGAACGCGACGACAGCAGCAGCGAAATAGCGAAAATCGGCAGAAGCTCACCCACAGCGCCGTGCACCAGCACCGCATTACCCACCGGCGTACCGGCAGCACCGTGAGACTTCAACATCGGCAACAGAGTGCCCAGCGCCGTAGAACTCAGCGCCACACCCACCGCAACATACGTATTCAGCTCACGCGAGAACGACGTAATCACCGCCGCACCCGCCATACCCAAGGCAAAACACACTGCCCATGTGGCAATAGCGCTATACCCCTGGCGGCTACGCAGAGACGACACATTAATCTCAAAACCCGCAATCAAAAAGAGCATGCCCAGACCAAGCTCCTTCAGCAGCGGGATACCGCCCTCACTGCTGGCAAGGTTGAACATATTCGGGCCAATGAGCAGACCAAAAATGAGCAGGAAGACCACATCCGGAATCTTCTTACCCGTCAGACGCGAAAGAATCGGGGACAGCAACGCAACCAGGGTAATCCAGAAAATGGACACAAACTGGCCGCTATCGTGGCTCGATCCTTCCGAGAGGGTCGTACCCGAGGCAAGAAGAGCACCGGAAGTTCCCCAATCCGTCAGAAAAAGAGGGGAGAAAGTCGAAAACATAAAACCTCAACGTGGTGTATGTGCAGGTGGGGCGCGTTTGAAACAGTAAACGGGGCAAAAACATGCGCCCGCTGGATTACCCCACCTTTAAGAACGTACCAATGGTACACACCTACCCCCACACAACAACACTTGAACAGCACTCACCAAGGGCGAAAGGCACCGGTCAGCAGCCGGCAGAGAAGCGGCATGAGAGCAAAACCTCCGCGCCACCGCCCCGCTGGACACAGCTTCCACCGTTACACTTAACACCTATGCCAGCGCATCCGGCACACACCACCGGAAGCGGCAGATACCCGGCAGGGCACACCCCCTGGCGTAGCCCTAGCAGGGCACACAGACTCTCAAACACGGCACTACAAGGAGCGAGGACATGGCAGCAGGGCGCACACAACCCATCCCCACCGTCAGCAGCGGGGCACGCGCCGCCTCCCTCGGAGGCACCCGACGCGACCTCGGGCTCGACCTCGCCCGCGCCTTCGCCGTGCTCAGCCTGCTCATCCCCTTCGGGTACTGGCTACAGCTGATCCCGGTGTCCTGGAAGTTCTGGATTCCGCAGACCCTCGTACCGGCTGAACCGCTCTTCGCCGCCATCCTCGGCGCCGCCGCCTGGCGGTACGCCCGCACCGCGAACTTCCCGCAGCTCTTCGCCGGAACCATCGTGCGATTCCTTGCACTACTACTGCTGGGCGTAGCGCTCATGCAAGGCATCACCTACCTGCCGCAACCGGGCGTCACCGTACCGGCACAGGGCTTCAGCTATTCTCTGCCCTTCGACATGCTCGTGCACCTGGCACTACTCACCCTGCTGACCCTATTCGTCGTGCACCTGCCCCTCTGGGCAGTCGCAGCGCTTGCGGTGCTCACCAGCCCCTTCATCACCTGGACCTACACCCTGCTCATGGATGTAGCCGCCCAAGCTGATGCGTGGACCGCCGTTCAGCTGCCCTTCCTGGCGAGCCACGGTGTCAACCATGCCCAAAGCGCCCAGCTCATCTGGGTCATGTGCCTGGGCATCGTGCTCGTACGCCTCTACGACAATCTGCAGGCAAAGCTCGCAATCCCCGTCGTACTCGCCGTACTGGCGCTCGCCGTCTACCGCACTTTCAACCCCTACACCGAGCTGGGCGTCCTCAACAGCCCGCAGGTACTACTGACCCTGAATCTGGCGGCAACCCTCTACTTCTGGGCCGAATGCGCGCGCCTGCTCTCCGCACAGGCGGGAATGCTCACCCCCATCGCACGCCTGGGCCAGATGTCGCTGAGCGCCTCCATTGTGCTGAGCGGAATCATCATCTACGCCGGACCCACCATCAAGGCATTCACCGTCGGCGAGCACTACATCGCCACCGGAGGCTGGGGCACCGCCGTGTACTGGAGCGCCTTCCTGCTACTCGGCGCTGTTATCGCCCTGGGCTTCTGCACCCTCTGGTCACGCATGGCACGCTCCATTGCCGGTCGCGGCCCCTTGGAGGCGATTCTCGCCCTCATCTCCGGGCGCGGCTAACCGAATCTGAACTCAATACGAAAGCGACCCCCTCCCCGCGTTCCTGCGCGGGTAGGGGGTCGCCTCTATATGCTCAACATCTGCCGCAGAATCTGCGCCGGAGTCTGCCTAGGAGTCTGTAACAGAAATACTGCGGGTACGACAAAGCCCCGGTCCAGCGGACCGGGGCTAGCTGTCGGGATGACAGGATTTGAACCTGCGACCTCGTCGTCCCGAACGACGCGCGCTACCAAGCTGCGCCACATCCCGATGTTGACCTATCAGCGAATACCGTAGGCAACTCACCTAGGATAACCCAAAAAAATTCAGAACGCAACACAGCGGCACACCACCGGTCGGGGAGAGGCAAATAAAGTTCCTAGGCTTCAGCCTCCTGAACCTGATTCAGCTCATCCCAGGAGGCGTACATCGCCGCAAAACGACCGCCGGAAGCAATCAGCTGCTGCGGGGAGCCATCCTCCACCACGGAGCCCTCATGAATCACCAGCACACGATCAGCGCCCAGAACCGTCGAGAGGCGATGCGCAATCACCAGCGCCGTACGCCCCGCCAACACGGTTCGCAGCGCCGCCTGCACCGCACGCTCACTCGGAATATCCAGCGAAGCCGTCGCCTCATCCAGAATCAGCACCCGCGGATTCGCCAAGAACACGCGAGCAAAGGACACCAGCTGACGCTGACCCGCCGACAGAGTAATACCGCCACGACCCAGCTGCGACTCGTAGCCGTCACGCAGACGCTCGATGAACGCATCAGCGCCCACCGCCTTCGCGGCAGCCTTCACCTGCTCATCGGTCGCCTGCGGGTTGCCCATGCGGATATTCTCCAGAATCGACGCGGAGAACAGGAACACTTCCTGAGTCAGCATGAGAACCTCACGGCGCAGTTGCACGTCCGCCAGCTGGCGAACATCCACGCCGTCAATACGCACCTGACCGGAGGAAACATCGTAAAAACGAGCCACCAGCTTAGCGATAGTAGACTTGCCGGCACCCGTAGCACCCACTAGCGCCACGGTCGTGCCCGGCTCAATGCGCAGGGTCGTCTCCTTCAGCGCGTGACGGTCTGAGGTGTACCCAAAGACCGCCGAATCCAGCTCCACCAGGGCACCCTGAACCCCCTCAGCAGCGGAAGAGCCAGTTGCAGACTCAGCCGCAGACTCTACAGCGCGCTCATGCGGATGTTCCGGCTCAGCAACCTCCGGCTCCTCAGCCAAGAAGGACGAAAGCTTCTCCAGCGCGGACATCGCCGACTGGAACATGTTGTAGAACTCGGACAACTGCATGACCGGCTCAAACACGCGGTTCGCGTAAATTACCAGCGCCAGCAGGGTACCGATCTGCATGGTGCCGCCCAGCACCGCATAACCGCCCAGCACCAGCGCACCGGCAATAAACACATTGCCCAAAAGCATCAGCACGGGCGAGTAGATGCCGAAAATCTTAATCGAATCCATCACCGCAAGGCGGTAACGCTCCGACGCCTGCGCGTACTCGACGCGCATCTGCGCCTCCGCACCAAAAGCCTTTACCGCGCGGATACCCGTAAAAGTCTCCACAAAACGGCTCGTCAAATGCGCAGACTCGGTACGCATCGTGCGGAAAACCGGCACCGCAGTCTTCTGGAACCAGCGCGTCAAGAAGTAAATCGGCACGCCCATGACCAGCATGAACAGACCGATACGCCAATCCAGCAGGAAAATAGCGACCGCAGAAATCACCATGGACAGCAGCGTAATCGCCAGCTGGCTAATGCCGCTGTCCAAGAAGCTACGGACCGTATCAATATCGCTGGTCAGACGCGAAATGACCTTGCCCGAGGTGTACCGCTCATGGAACGACACACTCAGCGACTGCGCGTGACGGAACACCCGCTTACGCAGGTACACCACCACGCCCAGTGACACACGCACCGTGTACGCCACGTTGACCCACGAGAAGATCGCGGTCACCGCGGTAGCCGCCACAAAGAACGCCAGCAGGGTCAGCAGGACAGATGCATCACCTTGCTTGAGCGGCTCAATCGAACTATCCAGGACGCGGGCAATCAGAATCGGCGCAACCGCCGAGGAACCCGAGACCAAAAGCACCGAAATAATCGACAGAGCCAACGCCCCACGGTGCGGGCGCAACATCTGGCGCAGTAGAGCCATCGAGCGTTCGCGAGTCTCCGCGCGCTCCTGCGGGCTCATCTGCTCCCGCGGCTCCGCCGGACGATGATGGGCCATTAGCCCTCCTCCATCGTCATCAGCTGGCGGTACTGCTCCGACGACTCCATCAGCTCAGCGTGAGTGCCTTCGGCGACCACAGCACCGTCAACCATCAGCAGCACACGGTCCGCCAACGCCACGGTGGAGGGGCGGTGCGCCGTCAACAGGGTCGTAGCGCCGCCCAGGCCCTCCAGACCCTCACGCAGGCCGGTAATAATATGCTCCTCGGTGTTCACATCCAGCGCCGAGAACGGGTCATCCAGCAGCAGCACGGAGGGGCGCTTCGCCAGGGCACGCGCCAACGACAGACGCTGACGCTGACCACCCGAAAGGCTCAGACCCTCCTCACCAATGACGGTATCCAGACCCTGCGGAAGCTCCGCCACGAAATCGCACGCAGCCAGCTGCAGTGCGGTCTGGAGGGTCGCCTCCAGCTCTTCTGCGGCGGGGTAATCCTCATCCTCGGTGCCGTGCTCGTACTGCTCAGCAACGCCCATCAGCACGTTCTCGCGGACCGTGCCGGAGAAGAGCACCGCCTCCTCAAAGACGAACGCGGTCTGGGCGCGCACCTCCTCAATGGACATTTCGGCGGCATCTCGGGTGCCAAAACGCAGGGAACCGGAGGTCGGCTCGTAGAAACGCGGAACCAGCGACAGCACGGTGGATTTGCCGCTACCGGTTGCACCCACCAGCGCCAGAATCTCGCCCGGGAAGACCTTAAAATTTACGTCCTTCAGCACGGAAACCTCGGGTGCCTTCGTCTCAGACGTAGCTTCAGAATTCGCCTCAGTGGTAGCCTCAGCCGGCGCCTTGATAGCGTTGTAGCTGAACTGAACGTGATCGAAAGTGACAGATACTGCGCCACCGCTGGGGTACTGCATAGTTTCCTTCCCGGAGCCGCCCTCGGCAGACACTCCAGCTACTGTTGACGAATCAGAAGCACCTTGCGGATGCTCGGGCCCAGACACAGCCGCGGAGCCACGAACCAGCGGCACCGCCTCAAAGCCGGGCTCGTCCATAACCTCGTTGTGGCGTTCCAACGCCACCTTATAGCTCAAATAGGCAGACATCAGCGCGGTCGAGCGCGTCACGTGGCTGAGCACGGTTGTCTGCACCGCAAAGTAGGCGGTCATCGCACCCAGGCTCAAGGTGCCTGCCGCAACCTGCGAAGCGCCCACAGCCAGCGCCACCGCCGTAGAGACACCCACGATCAGGCCCTGGTACAGGGCAACACGAGCCACCAGCATCGACCTGCCGTACTCGCGCACCTGCAGGGCGTCCACCGACTCGGAATATTCCTGAATCTGCTCGGGGGAGCGGCCCAACGCCTTAATCACGCGGATGCCGCGCACCGACTCCTCAATACGGGTGGAGAGGTCGCCCGTCATCTGCTGAATCTCATGTGAAGCGCGGTAGTACTTGCGGGTGAAGTTCACCAGTGACAGCACCAGAATCGGCACGGTCACCACGAACACCAGCGCGAGCGACGGCGAAGAACGCAGCATGAAGAAGCCACCGACCAGGAACATCACCGCAACAGTCAGCATCTGAACGATACCGAAAGACAACCAACGGCGAATCGTCCCCAAATCGCTCATGGAGCGGGTCAGCAACTGACCGGAGGGCCAACGATCCAGCAGAGAAAGCGGGGCGCTGAGCAGCCGGTCAAAGAAGTTCATGCGCATGGACAGCTCAATCGTGGAGGTCGGGTCCACAATCAGCCAGCGCCTCCAATACATGAAGGAAGCGTGCGCAATACCGAGCAGAAGCACCAGGCCGCCGGCAATCCAGATGGCGCTCTCGGTGGTGCTCTGCGAGAGATGATCCACAATAATCTGCAACATCTGCGGAATAGCAATCTCAAGGGCACCGGCACCGAAGGCCACGAGCAGACCCACGCCCCAGCGCACACGAATCGGACGCGCATACGCGGCGAGGGTGTGCGGGGCACGCTGACCGTGCGCGTAGTCGATCGGGTCGGGGGTCGGTTCGCTCGCCGTCTCCAAGAAGGGGTTGCGGCGGCGCTTAGCCGTGTGTGCTGTAGAAGCCTCAGACATTAGAGACGACCACCCGCTGCGGTAGCGGAGGCACCCTGCTCCTGACCACGAGCTGTGAGGGTCACCAGGATTGCCTCCGGCGGGCAGAACAGACGGACCGGCGCAAAACGAGAGGTGCCCAAACCGGCAGAAACCTGAACCGGAATACCGGACTGCTCACTGACACCCTTCGCACGCGAAGGCGGCAAATCGCAGTTACTGACCAGGGCATGACCGCCGGGCAGGCAGACCTGACCGCCGTGCGTATGACCGGCAAAAATAGCCTGCGCACCGTCCTGCACGAAGCGGTGCAGGGTACGCATATAGGGGGCGTGTGCCACGCCGATACGGACGCTCGGCTCGTCCCCCTCATCGAAGGCACCGGGGGCGAAACCGGGGTGCTCATCGTAGCGCAGGTGCGGGTCATCCACACCGGAGAACTCCAGACGCAGACCCTTGAGGTTCAGCGTGTCGTAGCGGTTGACCAGGCCCGTCCAACCGCGCGACTCGAAGGCGTCGTGCATCCGCTCAATGGGCAGTGCTACGCGCGAGCCCTCCTCAATCATCTGCGGGGTGCGCGGCTGCCACAGGTAGCGTGCCGGGTTCTTGAAGACGGGCGCGAAATAGCAATTCGAGCCGGGCACAAACACACCGGGGAAGTCCATGAGCGGGTCGAGCGCCTCCAACAGCGGCTCCATACCGCCCACGTGAGAGAGGTTGTCGCCCGTGTTCATGACCAGATCCGGCTCCAGGGCAGCCAGCGAGTGCATGAAATCAATCTTCTTCCGCTGCCCCGGAATCATGTGCATGTCCGAGATGTGCAGAATCCTAAAGTCGGGGCTACCGGCGGGCAGCACCGGCAGAGACTCGGTGCGGAGCTGAAAATTATTCAGCTCAATAAAGTGCCCATACGCCGCCGTGGCGGCCCCCAAGGCTGCAGTGG
>ERZ773212.1188-NODE-1188-length-12095-cov-6.578405_pt1 | contig 12095 bp, 11 predicted proteins | sample MGYA00581005_ERZ773212 | MGnify/ENA primary metagenome ERZ773212 (study PRJEB29015, sample SAMEA2738154) | human oral metagenome | biome: human oral; feature: human-associated habitat; material: saliva | place: China | collected 2196 ... | reverse complement strand
ATCTCATGAAAATACCCCCTTTACTGGTTGTCCAGTAAAGGGGGTACATATCAATCATAGATCCTACCCATCGTTTTTGTGATGGACTCATCGTATTAGGAATCCCATCATGCGATGCTTTCCATTTTTTTATAGCAAATGTATAAATAATAAAGGTAACAGGATATGTAATAATCGCGGCTTTATTGCCAAGAATGAAATCAATTACACCTGATAACACAGTATTAACAATGCCAAGATAGTTACCCCATTTGTTCAATTGGCCAGTAAATCGTGTAGACAACATGGAAATACCAACATTGATAACAGAAATAAGACCAAATGGAACTAACGCAGTCCATGGTCCCCAATCTACAAATTTCTCAAGTCGAGAATTAAGATACCCGGCAGAGATTGCAATGCCAACTACGAGTGCCACACCGATTAAATCAAACCATCTTGATGTAGCAAATTGTTTTAAATACTGTTTCATATGTATGGCCTTTCTACACAACACGTTTAAAACCGTTTTAACACAACACAAGTTTCAATGCAATAGTCAATGTATATAATCCATAGATATAGCCAGTACCTCACGTCAGAGATACTGGCTATTTTCATGCATATATACTATTCAAACAACATTATTTAGTGAAACACAAAGCTCATCCAAGATACCAGCGCCTTCTTGTACTCTTCAATGGTAGAGAATTTCGGTGTATAGTTTGTTAACCATTCGGTTAGTGTAGGTTGTGTCGCCTCTGGGTCTACGGCAATCGGTAAATCCCAGATGTTTCCATGTTTGCCTTCAAAATATCGCCACTGTTCTTGGGAATAGCTCACTAGCGCATAGGCCTTATCATATTGTTCCTTCGCCAAATCTAGCTTACCGAGGCTTTCATTAATCTGAGCCATAATGCGATAATCCGAAGCATTCCAAGGATATCCAAATTCTGTGCCCGCCCAAGGGAATTGATAGTCTTGGTCGATAAGAATTTGTAAATTACGCTTATATAGTTCGGCCCGTCGAATATCACCAAAATGAACAGCCAATTTCACCATATATTTTACACATTCAAGGTACGCGTAATGATCCTGCGTATGCCGAAAATAATTGGAGTTTTCATAGGTCGCATCCCATAGAGTGCCTAATTCTTCCCAGAGGTCTTGATCCATATGATCTAGGTGAAAGTGCCAAACAGCTTTAAGCCACAACAAAAAGGCCGCATTTGTATAGTTCCAATAGTGATTACCTTGTGTGTACTCATCTTCGGCTTCGTAACCATTCTCATTTAGTAAAACATGCATTTGGCTAACCCAATCAAAACGCATCGAGAACAGCGGTGGATATGATGTTTCAATATATCGCTCATAACCTATGCGATTGTCCGTTTCTACATAATAATGCAACAACGCATACCGCAAGTGATCCAAATCAAAGGCACTCGCTGGATTTGCCAAATTATAAATAAAAGCATCCGAATACGAATCATAGGCTAACGGATCCTTTTCTTGAGCCTGAATCAACTCTTGAAATAGACTTTCAGCCTCTCTACGCCCGAGGAAAGCATATGCCAGGGCCCGATACCACTTGGATATACGAGATACCTTCAACATATACTCATACTGCCATGAGTCCGGGGAAGGAATATCCGCATGGCTCACCACATCATCTAAGAAATTCACAATAGGAATCACATTATGATACATACGGTCTGAGCCAATGGCACGCTGACACGCATCTAGCGCACAATACACATGACAACATAAATCGATATCTAGCGGCGGTAGTGTATCATCCGGATCAGACCTGCCAAATGGATCATCAAACCCAAATGGTTCATCTATGCTCTGTTGATAGCTCATATCAAACGGATCGGATTCCTTCATGATAGACAACAGCTCGTCACCAACACCAGCATGACGCTCGCGATATAAGGCGTTCACGCGATCTACATAGGGAACGAGAACATCTAAATACTGTTTATATTGATGCACCTTCGGATGTAATTCGACGCCCAGATTCTCTGTGGAAAGTTCCTGAATCACGTGTGCCACAAGAGGGAATACCTTCTGCTCTTTCACATAACCAAGAACGCCATCATCATAAGTGGGCACCTGTTTTAATGTATATCGAAACTGTGTATAGCTATTATTCCAATATTGTTGAATCAATGGCACAAGCCAACGATTACACTCATCATACACAGCAATTGATGCGGATTCAATCATACCCATACCAGCTTTATACAAAGGTTCACAAAGGTTTTCTAATAATGAATCCTTTGATAAGGCCATGAGGGCTTCAGATTCTGTTTCACCTTCCATAGCCTGCACCATATAAGCACCAAGTGCATCGGCAAGGAGTAAAAATTCAGAATGAACCTGTGTAGGCTCGGTCATTACATAGTGATTCGGCACCGAAAAGGCATCAACACCTTCACTGAATATATCTTCATCCGCGGCCTTTATGTCCTCCAAGGACTGTTGCAACACGCCAAGGGATAGGGGCGTTTCTATATGCTTAACATCGGATAAATAGCCATACGCACCCTCATCGGAAAACAAGGTCGTTATGAAATGGCGTAGCATATTGTCGAATACATATTGCACTTCATCCTTAGGAGGGCGATCCTTTTGAAATAATAACTTGCGACCTCTGTGGCTTTTATACAAAACATACACCTCATACTCGCCCGTACGAGGCTTTTCTAATAGAGGTTGCCCATTATACGTACCAAAACGGATGAATTCTGGCAAGGAAAATAAGAATGCACTGCGACACTCCTCAAAAGGTTTCCCCATCTCCTCGCATACAGCCTTTACAAACGCGCGAATCCGCTGCCGTTCTAGCTCAACATGAGGACCATTGACAACCACATCGTCTTGCTCCTCATCATAAAATGGGATGATCCCGCCTGTATTAAAATCCAAGCCAAGCAAAAACGTCGTCGTTCCCTTCCCCTCTATCGGCGGGAACAAGGACGGCCGAATCGCATTAAATACACCTGTTGTACTGATTGTAACGTGATGCATACTACCTCCTATATAACAAAACTCTATCTACACTTATGATTCTAATCTATCTAATCAAATGCCTCTATGATACCAAATGATAGATGCAAAACTGATATAAAACACCTACCATCTTATGCCGCCATGACAGACACGCCGTAATCCAATAGTCGCCGAATAACATCAGGGTCATCATCATAAAAACACAAATCTTCTGGCCCACATTGAAATAATGAGCAAAAATCTTGAATGGCGTGAACCACATCACCAGCAGACTTATCGCTAAACCGAATGGCCTTGTAATCTGTCACATTGTGAAAGTTCAACAGCAATCGTACTCGTTCTGGATTAGCCGCGGTCCACAAAGCGCAATACTTGCTACCTTGGGTAATCAACAAGTGCGCCATTGCAAGATTAAGCGTGGTTTGCTCCAAGTGTGTCCGTACATAGGCTTGCTTATGGGCTATGATGAATCCTAGTTCTTGGTCTGTAAGCTGTGGATACCAGCTGCGAACCACATCCCGCGTAATGCGATCCGGTATAGTTGTACTTAGTTCTAGTCCCACCTGGGCCAAGGCGTACACATAACCGGCTGTATTTAATTGATTGGTAAACACTAATGTATTATCTACATCGACGATGTGAAACATAGAACCTCCTCTATCAAACTATACCTATTACTTCTAACTGTTTCGTAATGATGCGGACATCATAATAACAACAGCCAACTACTATAGAACTTAAAACAGTGTATCTGCCAGTTCCAATGATGGGTTCACAAGCTGAACGATATCCTCGACAGTGACTGCCAATGTATCTGCTTTTCCCTTCGCCACCACAAGTTGCCGCGCTTGTTGCGATGCTAATAAGCTACGATTTAACTTCATATCCCGTGCATTGTCATCGGTGAGAGCATTATACATAGCGCAGGCCATATGGCCATACTTACTAGCCTTTGCCATCGCATGACGAGAACCGCTATCCCCATCACGACCTTCATAGCTAGCAATAAGGATGACCGCCTTAGCAAATAAAGCTTGCAATCGATCTCGTTCTACAAAGCGGTTGATGGCTTCATGACGGCTATGCGGTTCGTCGCAATACTCGGTAATAATAAGGCCCCCCGTTTCAACGATGCGCTGCGCCATATCACGATGAGCAGCCGGGAATATGGAGTTCAACGGTGATGGCAAGATGGCAACAGTTTTACCACCACAATCCATGCATACCGTATGGGCAATACCATCGCAGCCCTTAGCGAGGCCACTCACGATATGCTGATTGTAATGGACTAATTGCTCAACAATCTTGCTTTCACGGGCCACCTGCTCATCGGTAGGCGTCGTATACCCGATAACCGCCACATTGCGGTTCAAATCGTCAAGTAGGCTAAGGTCGCCCTTGTAGAACAAGAGATAGGGCCGGTCGCCATTGGGTGCGCTGGTGTTCACGATAGGAAAATCCGCATCAAAGCAGCACACGGCGCCGTCCATCCAGTCCATATCGTCCGCCGCCACGGACAAGCTGTGCACCGCCTCATCAATGTGAGGGATGTCGTCCATCATGGCAAGGAATTCATCGGCTGTTTTCCACGTATTGTGAAAGCTAGCTCTCGATTTGATCTGGTTGGTGGCTTGTTGAACAGCCCAAATTTTCAACGCTATAGGTGAAATGTTCATATTATGCTCCTCTTTTATACGCATTTCGATTGGTGTAGGCTACGGCGTAGAAAACAACGCGCGCCGCACCGGCATCGTATAATGCTTGAATACAATCTTCGTCAACATTAACTGTTTTTGTATAAATATCATCTATTAAAATAACCGTTCTACCCTTGATGGACTTGTTCTGGATATCGCAAGTATCCTTGGTAATCCCTGGGTACGGATCACTACCGGTATTCTCAAAATTAGACACAGGCTTGCGCAAGTGCGTCATCTTGGTACTCGTATGGCGGAAGATAAAATCCGTACCATCAATGACGGACAAACCATCGGCCTGTAGGGCTTTCACAGTGGTCCGCACAGCGGCCTTAAACCCAAGTTGCCAATTACACATGCCCGACTTGGATCGAGGCACCGCCATGAGAACGGCCTCATCCAACCCTTCAGCATCCATAACCTGCGGAATATCCTGTATCATCAATGCTGCGGCTTGCCTAGAGGCGGCGCGCAATGTATCTGGATGCGTAGAAACAAAGATATTTTTCAATGTGTTCAAATAATCTGGATTGCCTGGTTGCCCGTATCCTACATAATATAGGTGAAAGTAACCGGTACAATCATGGGATAAAAAATCATTTTTCTGAATAGTAAATCGTTCCATAACGAACCTCCATGTATAAAAACGTATATAACTCATGTAATACAAACAACATACTAGGCTAAGCCCACCGGAAGAAACCAGCTCACCATCTGCACGATTCATGTTCTATCAGAAAGGAGTCTATTATTATTTCTTATTCAAAGGAGGTATATCATGCTACTGATTTACATCCAATGGACTTAACTTGTGAGTTCATTATACGGAGATTCTCTATCGGGAGATAATCAAAAAAACTAGGAACAAAAAAAGAGCCGTTTTGAAACAGCTCAAAATTCATGTCCTGCATACTTAATGGCAGAACATACTCATTAGACGAAAGCATACGGATTCATCTATATTTGACATTCATCTATATTTGACGATGAATGAAACTATCGTTATAATATAAGAAGATGGTCAGACGAGTGGATACGTCAGGCTCATCTCTGAATTATATAGTAATGTAGAAATGGCCTTTCTGTTATCGAATTATCAAATAAGCCCCAAAAATTGCACTAAATTTTTGGGGTTTATTTCATTATCAAGGATAACGAAAGGGTATTTATCTTTTCTAGACAAAAAACTCTATTAATATTCCAACAGCAACAACTATGATCATCTATATTTGACGATGAACGCAACCATCGATATAATATAAGAAGATAGTCAGACGAGTAGTGACGTCAGGCTCATCTCGGAAAACATTAAATTTTGAGAAATGGCCTTTTCGTTTTTACTAATCTCCGGGTTAGTGGAAATGAAGGGCTATTTGTCTTTTCCTAGACAAATAAGCGCTATTAACGCCCCAAAGGCGATAACCACGGTCATCACCTGTAATAGGAGCATAATGATTTCATAATCACTCATAGGCTTACCCCTCCCTTCAATAACGAAGAGAGGCCCAACCTCGCCTAACTATCTTATGTTAATTATATATCAAACAAACATACGATACAATAAATATCATATTATAGAGATTTATAGATGAAAACTCTACCTTAGGAGATCTAGGGTAGAGTTTTTTTGTGTTTGTAGGGGGATGCCTATTACAGCATACTTCTAATGAAATATGTAGTTCTTTTGTTATATACACTAAATGGTAAGTACTGTTGTAACTTAATACAAAAAACACCTATATAGATGTTTCAATATCCTAAATTTGCAAATACGTCCTTAACTTTCTTATTTGTTTCAATTTTCATTAAGCGTTCTTCTTCTTCAGAATACACTCTAGGTTGCTGCATTAATTCTTCAAATTCATCAGGAGTAAAGTCGATATAATCTAGTAACATTTTATTATTCATATTTTTCATATATTAACCACCCCTTTTATGTGAGTCTTTCAATGCCATATCAGACACCCTATGTAAACCATAAGTTTCTTTATATATAATATAACATCTCGAAAGACCTTTCAACCGGTTTGTCTCTGTCTATGCTTGATACCGAATATATTTTGCCGTTTCCTGTAAAGACTATAGCACCATGTATTTGAGTTTTCCTTTCCTACAAAATAACCTATCATCTTACCATGCCTCGCACCCTTCGTCGCATACCGTAAACAGTAAGTACTGTTGCAACTAACTTTGTAATACCTGTTGCGAATACTACATCTGCACGGTTTCAATACCATAAACGGTAAGTACTGTTGCAACTCTCAACCTCTCCATGGCAAATCTATGGAAGCTTGGAAACAGTTTCAATACCGTAAACGGTAAGTACTGTTGCAACCCCTGAAGTCTTATTGGTACAAAGTGATTTAGACGAGTTTCAATACCGTAAACGGTAAGTACTGTTGCAACAAGCATCAGATACTTCTTGCTTTCTAAATGATTCTAATTGTTTCAATACCGTAAACGGTAAGTACTGTTGCAACTGAAGCTGCACGCGAAGCAGGATTCATATATGGTTCCGTTTCAATACCGTAAACGGTAAGTACTGTTGCAACTACACTATCGTAATTAACGATAGTAACACCACAGCAGTGCAACAGTTTCAATACCGTAAACGGTAAGTACTGTTGCAACCGGCAAATACTCACCTGTTGCCTCTTATTAAATTTCGGCAGTGTTTCAATACCGTAAACGGTAAGTACTGTTGCAACTTTACGATAATGATACGTTTGCATACTCGAATCATGCAAGTTTCAATACCGTAAACGGTAAGTACTGTTGCAACCGGCTGGTGCCGTATTAATGGCAAAAAGTATTTAGTTTCAATACCGTAAACGGTAAGTACTGTTGCAACCATATTAACCGCCGCTGTTCCTTGCTTAGAACAAGAGTTTCAATACCGTAAACGGTAAGTACTGTTGCAACCATGTTAATTTCTTCTTGTAATAAATCTCGTGCAGAAATAAGTTTCAATACCGTAAACGGTAAGTACTGTTGCAACTTACAACAACTAACTTATTTTTCGTGTTCGGTATTAAGTTTCAATACCGTAAACGGTAAGTACTGTTGCAACGTAATCGGCGGTCGCGTTGAATATTAATAGGAGGTTTCAATACCGTAAACGGTAAGTACTGTTGCAACCAAGCAGCTCCATTATTCGTTAACCGTTGTGGTTATTTGATTGGTTTCAATACCGTAAACGGTAAGTACTGTTGCAACGCTCGCAAACTTCGCCGATCAAAAGGCTTAGTATTTAAGTTTCAATACCGTAAACGGTAAGTACTGTTGCAACTTAAAGTCAAATGTAGCCGCTATAAATTTACCATCGTTTTCAGCGAGTTTCAATACCGTAAACGGTAAGTACTGTTGCAACTAGTTCTTCGCCCATTCCGCAGTGGACTTCATCACTCCACTTCTCAATACCGTAAACGGTAAGTACTGTTGCAACCGTATTAATGTAGTTCAATTAAAAATTCAAAAGTTGGTTTCAATACCGTAAACGGTAAGTACTGTTGCAACACGTAGCAGAGATGTGACAACATGAAAGATAGCTTTGACATGTTTCAATACCGTAAACGGTAAGTACTGTTGCAACTGTAGTTGTTCCATCATTTTGTTTCGAGCAAGAGACAGTTTCAATACCGTAAACGGTAAGTACTGTTGCAACAAAACAAAACCACAAAAACCTGCAGTCACAACTGCATAGAAGGTTTCAATACCGTAAACGGTAAGTACTGTTGCAACAATGCTGTAACAACGAATTGCCACAGCGTCGCTAGTGACAGTTTCAATACCGTAAACGGTAAGTACTGTTGCAACTTGACGGAGGCATTAAAGTCGAAGTCAGTGATGAACATTTGGTTTCAATACCGTAAACGGTAAGTACTGTTGCAACGAGAAAAGTTATGCCAGTAGAAACTTTATATGTATGTTTCAATACCGTAAACGGTAAGTACTGTTGCAACAGTGCCAAAACAGGCTTGACCGTATTCGATCCTTTATGCTTGTTTCAATACCGTAAACGGTAAGTACTGTTGCAACAACTGAATTTTCTAGTGTGGACTGCTACCACGCGTTAGAATGTTTCAATACCGTAAACGGTAAGTACTGTTGCAACTATAAGCTACCGTAGGTGCAGTGTACTCATAATGCCTGTTTCAATACCGTAAACGGTAAGTACTGTTGCAACCATGGAAGATGTACGTAATGCTAAGATCGAAAGCATTACTGTTTCAATACCGTAAACGGTAAGTACTGTTGCAACAATGCATGGTATCGCGGATACGATGCAAAAGATCTCTATATCGAGTTTCAATACCGTAAACGGTAAGTACTGTTGCAACAACCAATGAAGATGGTAGTTAAAGGTACATCTTACGTCGGGTTTCAATACCGTAAACGGTAAGTACTGTTGCAACAACTCTGCTGGAGAAATTTTCTCCGGAAAAAAATCTGTTTCAATACCGTAAACGGTAAGTACTGTTGCAACAGAGACTTTTGATAATGCCAAATGGAGTGCAGACGTGCACTGTTTCAATACCGTAAACGGTAAGTACTGTTGCAACAAAAGAACATGTCTTGTTAAAACGTTTAAATGCTTTACAGTTTCAATACCGTAAACGGTAAGTACTGTTGCAACCGCGGTGTAAAGGAGGCTACACTTGTTACAAATGTAGGTTTCAATACCGTAAACGGTAAGTACTGTTGCAACGATGAATTAAAAATGATCCCTATTTCTGGGTTCAGTTTCAATACCGTAAACGGTAAGTACTGTTGCAACCTTAGAAGAACTTATCGCTGTAGCTAAGAAATATAAAGTTTCAATACCGTAAACGGTAAGTACTGTTGCAACGTATATCTGTTTGGGCAAGCTGTTTGGGAATTTAATTGTTTCAATACCGTAAACGGTAAGTACTGTTGCAACTTAACCGCATCACATATCCAGGAAATAAAATTTCTGTTCGCGTTTCAATACCGTAAACGGTAAGTACTGTTGCAACTTGATATCTCTTGCAAGTGTTGATGCGAGAGGAGATTTGTTTCAATACCGTAAACGGTAAGTACTGTTGCAACCTTACACCATTCACCCAGGACAAAAGGTAGCTGTTCCTGTTTCAATACCGTAAACGGTAAGTACTGTTGCAACGCTTACGCCAGAAGAATGTATTTTGTTCATTACCAGGTTTCAATACCGTAAACGGTAAGTACTGTTGCAACGCTTATCGAAGGCTCTTTTAACGACGAAGCAATATTTGTCAGTTTCAATACCGTAAACGGTAAGTACTGTTGCAACGTCTTCAATGCTAAAGGTAGTATCGAAGACTTCACAAAATCGTTTCAATACCGTAAACGGTAAGTACTGTTGCAACTCTCCAATAGAGAAAGCAGCATTAGCTGCGAAACCTGTGTTTCAATACCGTAAACGGTAAGTACTGTTGCAACACATGTTCACCTCCCTTCAGTACAACGAAACAGCGGAAGGTTTCAATACCGTAAACGGTAAGTACTGTTGCAACCAGAGCATGTAATCGATTGGGCACAGCAAGACTTCATGACAAGTTTCAATACCGTAAACGGTAAGTACTGTTGCAACAGCAAGCCTTACAAAACCAGTATTCATGGGGCTTAAAAATAGGTTTTGGAAAACCTCACACCGTAAACGGTCAAAACATGCACCCATTTGATCCACAAGGCCTATGGATATAGGTAAATACTGGAAGAAAATGATTTTTCTTAAGATACAGTTATTATAAGGGTTTGTAGATTTTACGTCAATAATTTAATTCATTTTCCATTCATTTATTTTCAGAGATATGATTGCAGTAAAGCAACCTATTTTTTATCTATGTAAAACTCAAAACTAGTATGTATCAAAATAAAATAGATTAAGCCTACCAGCTAAAGCATCATGGCATCCGCCGCAAGGGAGGTTCCGATCAAAAGGTCTGTGTATTGTATATCATTACATTGTAACGATATAGGTCGCGGAGGTAACGACCATGCTACATGATGCTCTAACTCGTAGGCTTAACTTGTGACTTTATTATACGGAGCTTTCACCTAATACGATAATCAAAAAAACTAGGAATCTATTATTTCGTGTGCAATGTCACCTGCACTTGCCCCAGCCCTTGACTAGACAAGCGCCCTACACCACAATGTTGGCCAAAGGTTGCCAGAATCGTGATGAGTTGTCGTTCTTCGTCATTTAGTTTGGACAGGTTGAATGTAAAGCCACCCACAAATCCGGTAATACCTCGATCACGACCAAAATACACTCGTTTAGTGTGCCCTTTCCAATCGGTTAAAACGATGCGTTCACACAGTTCTTTGATACGTGCTTTGTCCAAGGTTTGCTCCTCATCGCCAGCATTCCACTTATCCACTATGGATGCAAAGATAAGCTCTGCCGTAGGGAATGTAATGTCTCCGTAAGTACCATTAAATGATGTAGGCGTAACAAAATCGATTTCCACCCGTTTCGTAGGCTTCGCCACAAGGCATCGCTCTACCAATGTTAAAGTATTCTCTCCCGATAAAAGGAGATCAAAAGGTGCATCATATTGCACATCTACAGCCATCGTCTCAAGTGGTCCTATTTGTAAGGATAGTGGCTGTGGTATCTCTTCGAGGATATACCACAACTCACGATGCCACACATGGATTCGTAAATAAACCACATCCCCTTTTTGGATCGTTGCATCACGCCGTTTTCTGCCATATTGCAAGGATACGGTAAACGGTTTGATACCCGATAAATCATGCCAATACGTACCTGCCGCTTCATCGATAGAACCGATAAGGGAAAATACGGCCGCATGGAGAAATCGACCTGGAAATTCAGGCAGTTTACATGAGTTCTTAGCCTTAAGTGCTAATGTTACAATACCTAACATTATTTAGACCACTTTTCAATGAAGGATTTTGGCATATCGAGTTTACTGCGATATTTAATGCGTTCATCCATCTTGTTATTCTTAATAGTCATCATGGATATACCTTCGTTCCAGTTCTTAGCAGCATTTGGACCATTAGCGATATTCCAATCCATCATCATATACAAATCGTCGAGCATTGCATTGTACGCGGGTTTATCGGCACCGAGCACATCATCACGATAGGTTGTAAATGCCTTTACATACTCTTCGCTATCCGTTGTGCTTTTACCTGTGTTCCACGCATCATGTTCAAACAAGACTGCGTAACGGCTATTGTTATCGAAAATGGTTACATCTGTGTCGAGTTTAATGCTGCCGAAACCGATGGATTTCCCCATACCGAGTTTGTAATATGTCCGACGTTGGCCACCGGAATATTGATCTAAAGTAAGGGACATAAGCAACGCACCAAGTTCTACATCACTAAGACGTTCAAAATGGATGCGGCTGGTGAAAGTAACCCCTC
>ERZ773212.1186-NODE-1186-length-12108-cov-7.058160_pt1 | contig 12108 bp, 6 predicted proteins | sample MGYA00581005_ERZ773212 | MGnify/ENA primary metagenome ERZ773212 (study PRJEB29015, sample SAMEA2738154) | human oral metagenome | biome: human oral; feature: human-associated habitat; material: saliva | place: China | collected 2196 ... | reverse complement strand
TGCCCCGTTCCTCCACCGGTGAGCGCATGAACCCCTACACCTCCATGTGGACCGGCGTCACCCCCGGTGACGGCCCGCAGAACATGCACGTCATCCTCATCGACAACGGTCGTACCGCCGTTCTGGCCGACGAGGTTGGCCGCCAGGCTCTGCGTTGCATCCGTTGCTCCGCCTGCATGAACGTGTGCCCCGTGTACGAGCGCGCCGGCGGTCACGCCTACGGCTCCACCTACCCGGGCCCCATCGGCGCGATTCTGTCCCCGCAGCTCTCCGGTATCGAGGCTGCGCACAACAACTCGCTGCCCTACGCGTCCTCGCTCTGCGGTGCGTGCTTCGAGGTTTGCCCCGTGAAGATTAACTTCCCCGAGGTTCTCGTGCACCTGCGCGCCAAGGATGTCGAGTCCAAGCACGCCGTTCGCGAGTTCGAGGGTAACAAGAAGGCTCCCTTCTCGCAGATGGACGCCATGATGCTCGGCGCGAAGAAGCTCTTCACCTCCGGCAAGATGATGTCGGTCGCGGAGCGCGGTCTGCCCATGTCCCGCCTCGTCGCCGGTCGCAAGCACAAGATTACCGCTGTTCCCGGTATCGTCGGCGGTTGGACCGAGTACCGCGACATCCCCGAGCCTCCCAAGGAATCCTTCCGCAACTGGTGGAAGAAGGAGAAGGGTAAGACCGCGGCACGCGATAACGCACCGCGCGTTGATATTCAGGCACTCATCGAGGCCAACAAGGGTAAGGCAGCTGAAGCGGCTGCAAACGCTAAGGCTGCTCAGGAAGCCCGCGAAGCTAAGGAGAACAACTAATGTCCTCTGCTAAGGAAGATATCCTCGCACGCATCCGCTCCTCTCTCGAGGGCGTAGGCCCCGCACCGGAGCCGGTTCGTAACTACCGTCGCGTCAGCGAGCTGACCGAGGAGCAGACCATCGACATGCTCGTCGACCGTCTGATCGACTACAAGGCTAACGTCTTCTTCGCTACCCCGGAGAACATCTCCGAGGTTATCGCGGAGCGCCTGGGCGAGAAGTCCACCTACGTGGTGCCCGAGGGCCTGGATAAGAAGTGGCTGCCCGCCGATACCGCCGAGCGTAAGCACGTCACCGACTCCGGTAGCACCCTCAAGCCCGGTTGCCTGAGCCTGAAGGAACTGGACGCCGTGGACGCCGTGGTGACCGGTTCGACCGTCTCTTGCGCAGAGACCGGCACGATCTTCTTGAACACCAACTCGGAGGAAGGCCGCCGCGCCATCACCCTGGTGCCCGACCACCACATCTGCGTGGTCCCGCGTTCTACCGTGGTGGAGCTGGTGCCCGAGGCGATTGAGCATATCACCTACACCCGCCCGGTGACCATGATCTCCGGCCCCTCCGCAACCAGCGATATCGAGCTGATTCGCGTGGAGGGTGTGCACGGCCCCCGTACCCTGGACGTCATCATCTACGACGCCAAGTAAGCGGAACCTCTAGATAAGGAACCGCCTAGCAGGCTTTCAAAGCCCGCTAGGCGGTTCTCTACGTTTATGCATATCTTTTTATCGCACGATATATCTCAGGCCGTCAGCGGAGAATCTATGGCGTTTTAGGAGTGATCGCGTCAGCATTGAGGCGCGCCGGCCGAGGCTCCTGCTGAGAGAATACCTCCTGTACAGGCGCTCCTGCATAGACGCTTCTGCGCGAAATATCCGGTGCGGGAACGGCCGCCGAGTTGTTCGCGGGTTCCCCGGGGATCGACAGCTGGGCTATGCGCGGCGCAGGGACGCAAAACAAGGGCGGGGGAAGATTGCTCTTCCCCCGCCCAGGGTGTGTGCTCCTCAGAGCCGGGTCCGCCAGATACACACGGACCGAATGGTCTGAGAGGATGCGCTACGAATTAGGCACGTGCGTCGAAGTGCTGCAGACCGGAGTCCTCACGGCTACCGCCCTGGCCGTCGCCAACGTCGCGGTAATCGTTAATCCACTCGATCTTCTTGACCCACTTCACCATCTTGTAGCCGTGCATGGAGTCAGCACGCAGACGGAGCGGGCCACCGTAAACGTCGGGCAGCGGCTTGTCGTTCATGCCCCATGCCAGGATGGTTTCGTCTTCCATTGCCATGGAGACGTCCAGGCACTCGTAGTAGGGTTCGGTCGGGCGGCCGTCGTAGGTGTGGCCCACGTGGCCGAAGGAGGTGACCATGACGTAGCGAGCTTCGTCGGTCTTCTCTACCAGTGCGAGGACATCGCGCAGGCGCACGCCCTCCCACTTAGCAATACCGGTCCAACCCTGCATACAGGTGTGCATGGTGATGTTGACTTCCTTGCCGAGCTTCTTCAGGTCGTCGATGCTCAGGGACTTCGGCTCCTTGACCAGGCCGCCAATTTCGAGGCGGTAGTCAACGAACTCCTGCTCCTTCAAGCGGTTCCACTCGGTGCTCTCACGCTCTGTCGGGGGACGAGTGTTGACCCAGTGGAAGGGGGAGATGTCAGCATCGGTGAAGGTCTTCTTCTGAACCTGACGCGAGGAGATGCGATCCAGCAGGACGTTACGAATCGGCTGGGTCAGACCCCAAATGAAGGTCTGGGTGAATCGCAGGTCGCGCAGGGACCAGTAGGAAGCCAGGAGCCACAGGGCCACAGCGAAGACGATGCCGCCAATCAGCATGGTCACTGCCTGTGCGAACTGAGCAGCGTCAATCTCGTTGTAGGGCTTGTTCAGCATCATGTGGGCGATGTTGTACTGCGGGTGAACAACGAACACCAGAGCCACGTGGATGACGGTGAACACGCAGTAGAAGGCCATACCCAGGAAGTGGATGGAACGGGCGGTCTGGCGGTTACGGAACAGGCGCACGTAGCCGGGGAAGCGACCGCAGAAGGCCGGGCTCATAATCGGGCCGGTTGCAATCATCAGCGGTGCGACGATGAACACCACGGTGAAGTACATAATCTGCTGCAGAGCATCGTAGGGCTGGAAGTGCTCAATCGAAGGGATATGCAGGCCAGCGTAAATCTGGATGGACTCCCAAGCCTGGGGAATGATGTCCCAGCTGGTGGGGACGATGCGGCGCCACTGACCGGTCAGGAACAGCAGGCCCACGTAAATCAGGCCGTTAGCAATCCAGATGAAGGTGACCAGTGCGTGCCATGCGCGGCCCAGACCAATCTGGCCCTTGCCGGGCAGAGAGATGAGCGGCGACAGGGAACGCTGATCGTCGCGGGCAGTAAATGCGCCGGGGGTGGTAGGGACCTTGTCCTTGGTGAACTTAATCCACTCGGAACCCGGGGTGCAGTGGTTGTTCCAGTACAGACGGGGGTGAGAGGCGAGAACTTCCCAACCTGAACGAATCAGGAAGCCCATCATAATGAAGTTAATAAAGTGGGTAATTCGGAGCCAGGCCGGGAAGTCCAGCTCCACGCCACCGGTACTCGCGGTAAGGAGTAGATGGTGCATGATGTTTCCTTCGGAAGTGACTGTGTGTGCAGACAATCGTTAGGATTCAGTGCGAGGCCTAGAGGTGCTATCTAAGGAGAGTAAACTCTCTCGCTCATATATTCCTCCTCATCATTGAGAGCCTTCGGGGGTATAACGGGTGCTATATCTCCGGCAAGAGCACACCCCGTGTGAGAGGGTGCGCACCAGCTCCTGCCAAGGCAGAAGCGGCTCTGCGTATGTAGTTGTTTTATGTGTGTTTAGGGACCGAGCCCTGTGTACTTTCAATTTTATAAGACAGGGTGTCACCCGCAAAAGCTAAGACACGTCATGTCTCGTAATATTTGCGTGAAAAATCCGAATTTAATGAAAAAAAGGCTCCGAAGGCAGGAATAAACAGGGTTTTCAAGGGTAGCTGTCCACTAAAGAACATCCTGGAAAGTTTACTTCAGTGCCTGGAATGCAAAAACTTGAGGGAATAGAGGTATTATGCAAGGAATAGCGAGTGTTTGGGTTTTATAGACAAAAACCACATAGAGTGGATGTAACCTTATACTCAGCGCGATGGGCGCAGAGTAGGAATACAGCCACTCTATGCGGTCGGGAGGAACCTAGTCCGAGAGATTGCGTGAAGAATCTCGAGAAGAGGAGCGCGCAACCGCACGCTTCTTCGCGGTAGCGCGGGTGGGGGTACCCTCCTCATCGCGGCTCTGCGCCGTGCCCTCGGCACGGACCGTCGGGATGAGCCCGGTTGTCAGCTTCACTTGCGCGTTACGCTGAGCCTTCTTTGCGTTCATCTGCTCCTTACGGCTCGGCGGTTCCGAGGCGGAATCCGAATCACCCAAAGCGCGACGAATGGACAGTGCAAGCAGAGGGAAGAGCAGAACCGTCAGGGCGCCACCTGCCACCAGCAGCGAGGACGTGGACTCCTCCAGAAGACCCGAACTGGTCGCAACTTCCGTCACCGCCACGATAATGGGCAGACCGGCCGCAGAATAGAGAGCCATCTGGGCCTTCTGGCTCTTCGAGGTCAGGCCCGAACGGGTATCCACCAGCATATCGGCCAGGAACACCGGTACGCCGCGGCAGAGCAGAATACCCAGAACCACCGCGACCAGGCCCAACGGATTCGAAGCCACCGCGAAAACACTGATGCCCATGCCACTCACCACGAAGAAGAGCGGAATAGTGAAGGCAAAACCCACCGTCTCCAGACGGCGCGTAATCAGGTGCAGAGCCGCGGGAGGAGTCAGCGAACGCAGGATAATGCCCGCCGCAAAGGCGCCCAGCACCGCATCCAGATCAAAGAGAGCGGTGCACATGATAAGGGTCGCGAGCAGGAACATCGCAAGACGCAGAATCGTCTGGCCGGTCGTATTGGCTTCAGCCGCAATAATCTGGCGCAGACCCGGCAGGTGCGCAAACAGGCGATGCGGAATCAGAGCCGTCACCAGAGCCACGACCATGAATGCCAGTAGCACCACAAACGCCATGCCCGGCGATCGCGAAGAAAGCAGCAGAGAAATAGCAAAAACCGGCAGAAGCTCACCCACCGCTCCGTGCATCAGCACCGCATTGCCCACCGCCGTGCCGGCCGCACCGTGCGACTTCAGCATCGGCAAGAGGGTGCCGAGCGCCGTGGAGCTCAGCGCCACGCCTACCGCGACATAGGTATTCACCTCGCGAGAGAAACCGGCGATCAGCGCTGCGCCCAACATGCCCAAGCCAAAACACACACCCCAGGTCACCAGCGCGGTAGAGCCCTGGCGGCTACGCAGGGAGGAAACGTTAATCTCAAAGCCCGCAATGAGGAAAAGCATACCCAGGCCCAGCTCCTTCAGCAGGGGGATGCCGCCCTCGGTACCGGCCAAATGTAGCACGTTCGGGCCGATGAGCATGCCAAAAATGAGCAGGAACACCACATCGGGGATGCGCTTGCCCGTCAGCCGCGAAAGCACAGGAGAAATTAACGCGACCAGCGTAATCCAAAAAATGGAAATGAACTGGGCGTTACTCTCAGCGGATGCGGCGTCGCTCAGGGTAGTTCCCGAAGCGAGCACAGTACCGGAAACCTCCGGGGCCACCGTTAAAAGGGATGGCAGAGTGGGAAACATAGAACCTCATATGCAGACTAAAGAATATAGTGGGCGGTGTCCGGGAACGCCATTAAAGAACCTACCTATACTACATACTTCACACCGTCGTTCCTATTCGAGAGCCTCTCACCTCGTCACTCCGTGGGATATCGGCAGACCGACACGCAAGTCGATGCACAAGAAGCATCGGGCAACGTGACGAGGGCTCCACCGGTCGCGCCCCGGCTCGCACAGCAATCGACGCTACACTTAACACCTGTGCCGGAGGCATCGCCACCCGGTGCGCACTCACCACACCGAACCACCCGAAAGAGCGACACATGGCAGCACGAACCACAGCGCCCACCACCTCCGGCGGCTCCACCCTGCGTGCCGCCTCCCTCGGCGGAACGCGACGCGACCTCGGACTCGACCTGGCCCGCGCCTACGCCGTGCTCACCCTGCTCATCGCCTTCGGGTACTGGCTGCAACTTATCCCCGTCTCGTGGAGGTTCTGGGTGCCGCAACTGGTCACCCCCGCCGAGCCGCTCTTCGCCGCCATCCTTGGAGCCGCGGCCTGGCACTACGCGCGTACCGCAAGCTTCCCGCAGCTCTTCGCCGGGACCATCGTGCGTTTCCTCGCCCTGCTCGTGCTGGGCGTCGCCGTCGTGCAGGGCGCGGCCTACGTTCCGCTACCGGGCGTGACCACGCCCGCCCAGGGCTTCGCATACTCGCTGCCCTTCGATATGCTCATTCACCTGGCAATCCTGACCCTGCTGACCCTGGCCGTCGTGTACCTGCCGCTCTGGGTCCTCGCCGTGCTGACCATTGCCGCGAGCCCGTACCTCTCCTGGACCCACGACATTCTCCTCGAAGCCGCAGCGCGGGCCGATGCGTGGAGCGCCGGTGCCTTTCCCTTCCTCAAAGCCAACGGTCTGAACCTTACCGCCAGCGCCCAGCTGCTCTGGGTCATGTGCCTGGGTATTCTGCTGGTGCGCCTCTACACGAGCCTGGGGGCCAAGATCGCGGTGCCCGTCGTGCTCGCAGTGCTGGCGCTCTCCGTCTACCGCGTCTTCAACCCCTACACCAGGCTCGGCGTGCTGGATGCGCCCTACGTGCAGCTGACCCTCAGTCTGGCCGCCACGCTCTACTTCTGGGCCGAATGTGCGCGACTACTTTCCGCCCAGGCGGGTGCCCTCACCCCCGTTGCCCGCCTCGGGCAGATGTCGCTGAGCGCCTCCATCGTGCTGAGCGCGCTCATTATCTACGCCGGCCCCACCATCAAGGCCTTTACCGTGGGTGAGCACTACGTTGCCACGGGAGGTTGGGGCACCGCCGTGTACTGGACCGCCTTCCTGATTCTGGGCATCATCATCGCGGTGGGATTCTGCGCACTCTGGGCCCGCATGGCGCGCTCCCTGGCCGGCCGCGGCCCCCTGGAGGCAATCCTCGCCCTTATCTCCGGGCGCGGCTAGAAACATAGCGTGAACGACGACCCCCTATCTGCGTACTGCGGGTAGGGGGTCGTCTGTATATGCCTAGAATCTGCTCGGGAAGAATACCGCAGATACGACAAAGCCCCGGTCATGAAACCATGACCGGGGCTATCTGTCGGGATGACAGGATTTGAACCTGCGACCTCGTCGTCCCGAACGACGCGCGCTACCAAGCTGCGCCACATCCCGAGGTTAACCTATCGGCGAATACCGTAGGCAACTCACCTAGGATAACCCAAAAAAATACGGAACGCAAACAGAGCAACCAAAAAATTGCTCGACCCGCGCTAGAGGCTGAAGCAAGCCTCGGGGCCGGGCTATTCGCCTTCCTCCGGCGCTCGGTTCAGCTCATCCCAGGAAGCATACATCGCCGCAAAACGACCGCCGGAGGCAATCAGCTGCTGCGGGGAGCCATCCTCCACCACGGCGCCATCCCGAATCACCAGCACGCGGTCGGCGCTGAGCACCGTCGAGAGGCGATGCGCAATCACCAGCGCCGTACGCCCCGCCAACACGGTACGCAGTGCCGCCTGCACCGCACGCTCACTCGGAATGTCCAGCGAAGCCGTCGCCTCATCCAGAATCAGCACCCGCGGATTCGCCAAGAACACGCGAGCAAAGGACACCAGCTGACGCTGACCCGCCGACAGGGTAATACCGCCGCGACCCAGCCGCGACTCGTAGCCCTCACGCAGACGCTCAATAAACGCATCAGCACCCACCGCCTTTGCGGCAGCCTTCACCTGCTCATCGGACGCCTGCGGGTTACCCATGCGGATATTCTCCAGAATCGACGCGGAGAACAGGAACACCTCCTGGGTCAGCATGAGCACCTCACGGCGCAGCTGCACATCCGCCAGCTGGCGGACATCCACGCCGTCAATACGCACCTGACCGGCTGAAACATCGTAGAAACGAGCCACCAGCTTAGCGATAGTCGACTTACCGGCACCCGTCGCACCCACCAGCGCCACGGTCGTACCCGGCTCAATGCGCAGGGTCGTCTTTTGCAGGGCGTGGCGTTCACTCGTGTAGCCGAAGACCGCATTATCCAACTCCACCAGGGCGCCGCGTGCCGAGTCTTCAGGCGAAGAAACCGCAGGACCGGTCTTCTCGAGAACGGGAGAAACGGGATTCTCGGGATCGGCAACCTCGGGCTTCTCCGCGAGGAAGACAGACAGCTTCTCCAACGCCGACATCGCGGACTGGAACATGTTGTAAAACTCCGAAAGCTGCATGACCGGCTCAAACACGCGCCGCGCGTAAATCACCAGCGCCAGCAGGGTACCGACCTGCATATCGCCGCCGAGCACCGCGTAACCGCCCAGCACCAGGGCCGCCGCGATAAACACATCACCCAGAAGAATCAGCACGGGGGAGTAGATGCCGAAGACCTTAACCGAGTCCATGACCCGCACACGGTAGCTTTCGGCCGTCTGCGCATACTCGGAACGGAGCTTCGCCTCCGCACCAAAAGCCTTGACCGCGCGGATACCGGCAAAAGTCTCGACAAAACGGCTCGTCAGGCGCGCCGACTCGGTGCGCATACGGCGGTACACCGGGGTAGCACGGCTCTGGAACCAGCGCGTCAGATAGTAAATCGGTACACCCATGAACATCATCAGCAGGCCGATTCGCCAGTCCAGCGCAAAAATAGCGGCCGCAGAAATAACCATCGACAGCAGGGTGATGGCCAGCTGGCTGATGCCGCTATCCAGGAAGGAACGCACCGTATCGATATCGTTGGTCAGGCGCGAAATAACCTTACCCGAGGTGTATTTCTCGTGGAAAGAAACGCTCAGCGACTGGGCGTGCGCAAAAACTCGCTTGCGCAGGTACACCACCACGCCCAGCGAAACCCGCACCGTGCAGGCCACGTTAAGCCAGCTGCAGAGAGCACCCACCGCAACCGTCACCGCGAAGAGCACCACGAGAACCGTCAGCGGCCCCGAATCCCCCTGACGCAGGGGCGCGATGGCGCTGTCCAGCACGCGGGCAATCAGCAACGGCTGAACCGCCGAGGCAATCGTGACCACAAAAACCGACAGAATTGACACGATGAGCGCCACGCGATGCGGACGCAGGGAGTGGCTCAGCAGGGCGAGGGAGCGCCTCTTCGTCTCGGCTCGTTCCTCGGGGCTGGCTTCCCGCCCGGAAGGTACCGGGAAATGGGCTGGCATTAGCCCTCCTCCATGGTCATCAGCCGGCGGTACTGCTCCGAAGAGTCCATCAGCTCAGCGTGAGTGCCCTCGGCGACCACAGCACCATCAACCATCAATAGCACGCGGTCCGCTAGAGCCACAGTCGAGGGGCGGTGTGCCGTCAACAGGGTAGTGGCGCCGCCCAGCCCCTCCAGACCCTCGCGCAGGCCGGTAATAATACGCTCCTCGGTGTTCACATCCAGCGCCGAGAACGGGTCATCCAGCAGCAGCACGGAGGGGCGCTTCGCCAGGGCACGCGCCAACGACAGACGCTGACGCTGACCACCCGAAAGGCTCAGACCCTCCTCACCAATGACGGTATCCAGACCCTGCGGAAGCTCCGCCACGAAATCGCACGCAGCCAGCTGCAGTGCGGTCTGGAGAGTCGCCTCCAGCTCTTCTGCAGCGGGGTAGTCCTCATCCTCGGTGCCGTGCTCGTACTGCTCGGCAACGCCCATCAGCACGTTCTCACGGACCGTGCCGGAGAAGAGCACCGCCTCCTCAAAGACGAATGCGGTCTGGGCGCGCACCTCCTCAATAGACATGTCGGCGGTATCTCGGGCGCCAAAACGTAGGGCGCCGGAGGTCGGCTCGTAGAAACGCGGAACCAGCGACAGCACGGTCGACTTGCCGCTACCGGTTGCACCCACCAGCGCCAGAATCTCACCCGGGAAGACCTTGAAGTTTACGTCCTTCAGCACGGAAACCTCGGGTGCCTTCGTCTCAGAGTTTGCGCCGGTATCCTCTGCAGAAACAGGTGCTTCGGCTGCATCGTAGCTGAACTGAACGTGATCGAAAGTGACAGATACTGCGCCACCGCTGGGGTACTGCATAGTTTCCTTCCCGGAGCCGCCCTCGGCAGACACTCCAGCTACTGTTGACGAATCAGAAGCACCTTGCGGATGCTCGGGCCCAGACACAGCCGCGGAGCCACGAACCAGCGGCACCGCCTCAAAGCCGGGCTCGTCCATAACCTCGTTGTGGCGTTCCAACGCCACCTTATAGCTCAAATAGGCAGACATCAGCGCGGTCGAGCGCGTCACGTGGCTGAGCACGGTCGTCTGCACCGCAAAGTAGGCGGTCATCGCACCCAAGCTCAAGGTGCCCGCCGCAACCTGCGAAGCGCCCACAGCCAGCGCCACCGCCGTGGAGACACCCATAATCAGGCCCTGATACAGGGCAACACGAGCCACCAGCATCGACCTGCTGTACTCGCGCACCTGCAGGGCGTCCACCGATTCGGAATATTCCTGAATCTGCTCGGGGGAGCGGCCCAGCGCCTTAATCACGCGGATGCCGCGCACCGACTCCTCAATACGGGTGGACAGATCGCCCGTCATCTGCTGAATCTCATGCGAGGCACGGTAGTACTTGCGGGTGAAGTTCACCAGCGACAGCACCAGAATCGGCACGGTCACCACAAACACCAGCGCCAGAGACGGCGAAGAACGCAGCATGAAGAAGCCACCGACCAGGAACATCACCACAACAGTCAGCAGCTGCACAATACCGAAAGATAGCCAACGGCGAATCGTGCCCAAATCGCTCATGGAACGGGTCAGCAACTGACCGGAGGGCCAACGGTCTAGCAGAGAAAGCGGGGCGCTGAGCAGGCGGTCAAAGAAGTTCATGCGCATGGACAGCTCAATCGTGGAGGTCGGGTCCACAATCAGCCAGCGCCTCCAATACATGAAGGAAGCGTGCGCAATACCGAGCAGAAGCACCAGGCCGCCGGCAATCCAGATGGCGCTCTCGGTGGTGCTCTGCGAGAGATGATCCACAATAATCTGCAGTACCTGCGGGATGGAAATCTCAAGGGCACCGGCACCGAACGCCACGAGCAGGCCAAACCCCCACCGCACACGAATCGGACGCGCATACGCGGCGAGGGTGCGCGGGGCACGCTGACCGTGCGCGTAGTCGATCGGGTCGGGGGTCGGCTCGCTCGCCGTCTCCAGGAAAGGATTACGGCGGCGCTTAGCCGTGTGTGCTGTAGAAGCCTCAGACATTAGAGACGACCACCCGCTGCGGTAGCGGAGGCGCCCTGCTCCTGATTACGAGCCGTCAGGGTCACCAGGACTGCCTCGGGCGGGCAGAACAGGCGCACCGGCGCAAAACGAGAGGTGCCCAGGCCGGCGGAAACCTGCACAGGGATGCCGGACTGCTCGCTCACGCCCTTGGCGCGCGAGGCCGGCAAATCGCAATTGCTGACCAGCGCCCGACCACCCGGCAGACAGACCTGGCCACCGTGCGTGTGACCGGCGAAGATGGCCTGCGCGCCATCCTGCACGAAGCGGTGCAGGGTGCGCATGTAGGGGGCGTGAGCCACGCCGATGCGCACGCTCGGCTCGGTGCTCTCATCGAAGGCTCCGGGGGCGAATCCGGGGTGCTCATCGTAACGCAGATGCGGGTCATCCACACCGGAGAACTCCAGGCGCAGACCCTTGAGGTTCAGCGTATCGTAGCGATTGATTAGACCCGTCCAGCCGCGCGACTCGAAGGCGTCGTGCATCCGCTCAATGGGCAGGGCTACGCGCGAGCCTTCCTCGATCATCTGCGGGGTGCGCGGCTGCCACAGGTAACGTGCCGGGTTCTTGAACACTGGCGCGAAATAGCAATTGGAGCCGGGCACAAACACGCCGGGGAAGTCCATGAGCGGGTCGAGCGCCTCCAGTAGCGGGCCCATACCGTCCACGTGGGAGAGGTTATCGCCCGTATTCATCACCAAATCTGGCTCCAGTGCAGCCAGCGAGTGCATGAAGTCAATCTTCTTCTGCTGGCCCGGAATCATGTGCATATCCGAAATATGCAGAATCCTAAAGTCGGGGCTCCCGGCGGGCAGTACCGGCAGGGATTCGGTGCGGAGCTGAAAATTGTTCAGCTCAATAAAGTGCCCATACGCCGCCGTGGCGGCCCCCAAGGCTGCAGTGG
>ERZ773212.1178-NODE-1178-length-12133-cov-11.161119_pt1 | contig 12133 bp, 8 predicted proteins | sample MGYA00581005_ERZ773212 | MGnify/ENA primary metagenome ERZ773212 (study PRJEB29015, sample SAMEA2738154) | human oral metagenome | biome: human oral; feature: human-associated habitat; material: saliva | place: China | collected 2196 ... | reverse complement strand
CCTTCTCCTCAGCCTGCTCGCGGCGAGCCACCTCGTGCGGGAAGAGGAACTCCTCATCGCGTAGGCTGGGGTCGTGTTCCCAACCGCGATTCGCCAGGTAGCGCACCACCGAGTTCACCACGGCCAGCGTCGGCACCGCGAACAGCGCGCCCACGGCACCGAAAATCATGGAGCCGCCGGCCACCGAGAAAATCACGGCCAGCGGATGCAGTGATACAGCCTTACCCATGATGAGCGGCTGCAGAATATGCGACTCCACCTGCTGCACCAGTAGCACGATGCCCAGCATAATCAGCGCCTGCACCGGCCCCAGGGCCACGAGCGCCAGAAGCACCGCCACGACACCGGAGAACAGCGCACCAATCACCGGGATAAAGGAACCCAGGAACACCAGCACGCCCAGCGGAATTGCCAGGGGCACACCCAGGATGGCGGCGCCCAGGCCGATACCGATGGCATCAATCGCGGCCACCAGAATCTGCACGCGGACATAGGCGCCCAGGGACTTCCAGCCCGCGCGGCCCGCACCATTCACGGCCTCGCGCGCGTCCTTGGGGAAGAGACCGACGACGAACAGCCAGATGCGTTCGCCCTCCATCAGGAAGAAAAGTAGCGTGAACAGGGTTAGGAGCACACCGGTTGCGACATCGGCAGCGGTCGAACCGACCCGAGACACGCCGTTCAGCACGGTGTTCGGATTGTCCTTAAAAGTGTTCTCAATCTGGTGCAGGAGCTGGTTCAGCTGGTCAGCACCCAAATCGTACCCGAGGCTCTTCAGCCAGTCCACGAGCTGCTGATAGCCCTGCACCGCCTTATTAGCCATCGTGGCGAAACCGCGCACCAGCTGCTGACCGGTCAGCGAAATAATCACGGCGAGAAGCAGCAGCAGACCCAGCTCGGCGATAGCAGCCGCGCCGCCGGCCCGCACGCCCTTCTTCCGCAGGAGCATGACGGTCGGGCTCAGCAGAGCCGCCAGGAGCATGGCCACCATCATCGCGATGACCAGCAGGGAGACGTGCCCCAAGCCCTTCCACACGACCCAGCCCGCGCCGGCAATCACGATGAGGCGCCAGGACCACGCGCCAGCCACGTCCACGGCGAAGGGAACCCGGTAGCCCTCCCCCGCCCGACGTTCTTCGGCACTCGATATATGCTTCACGCTGTCTCTCTTTCTCAAGCCCGCCAGGTTGCTGGGCGAGCCGGTATTCGTGGGGCGCTAAACCCCGCCAAAGCCGCGAAAGCGGCGGCACCGCTACGGTACCGCCGCTTCGTACGAATTTTTAGTCGTTGCTGAAGATGCTTGCCAGGTACATGAGTACGCGCAGAATCTCAACGTACAGCCACACCAGCGATGCGGTCAGGCCGAAAGCCAGGCGCCAGGACTCGCTCTGCGGCAGACCCGCATCCACAGCCTCGGCGGTCGTGGTGTAGTCAATCAGCAGCGAGTAGGTTGCCATTGCGACCGCGATCAGGGCAATCGGCAGACCCAGCGGGATACCACCGATGCTCATGCTGTTCAGCGAGAAGCCGAAGAGACCAGCGGTCAGCATGGACACCAGGCCGTAACCCAGGTAGCTGAGCGCACCAATCATGAAAATCTTATTCAGCTTGGGGGTGGTGCGAATCTTGCCGTTGGCGAAGAGAGCCAGGGTCACACCCGCAACCACGATGGTTGCCAGAACCGCCTGGATGGCGGTGCCCGGGTAGCGCAGGTTGACGATGGCGGACAGACCGCCCAGCATCATGCCCTCCATGAGCGCGTAGGCCATGACCAAAACCGGGGAAACCTTCTGCTTGAAGGAGTTCACGAGGCCCAGCACCAGGCCGCCCAGCAGACCCAGGAGCATCAGCACGGGCACGTACCATGCGACCACGGCGCCCACCACGACCAGGCCCAGGTTAATGGCGGTCTTGACCAGCACGTCGTTCATGGTCAGACGCTCACCGGCCGGAATCGGCTCGGAGTAGGTCGGAGCGCTGTAATCGGTGTACTGCGGCTGACCGTAGCCCTGCTGGCCATACTGAGCCTGGCCGTACTGGGGCTGGCTCTGCTGACCGTAGGCCTGCTGGCCATACTGGGGCTGACCGTAGCCCTGCTGGCCATACTGAGCCTGGCCGTACTGGGGCTGGCTCTGCTGACCGTAAGCCTGCTGGCCGTACTGCGGCTGACCGTAAGCCTGCTGCTGGCTCTGCTGAGCCTGGCCACCGGCGCCGAAGCGACCGAAGCGAGGATCGCCCTGCCCCTGCTTCTTCGTCATTGAATTAATAAGCGGGTTTCCCGCCATCTTTCTCTCCTTGAATAGATAAGTACTACTAATGCGTTTAATTCTAACCGATGGTTGCCCAGCTCACGCTTTTGTTCGTTCTGAGCACGGCATAGTCTCACATAGCGCGACTCCGCGCAGACGCCAGACTTTCGGTAAGAGGCCGGCGAGAGATGCTAGGAGGCGTCACGCGCATCCAGCGCATCCAGCAAGTCTTCCAGATAGCTCAGAACGGCCTGCTCCTCGTTCGTGCCGATCACCTCATCGGCCAGCTCCTTCACGCTCGGCGCGGCATTCCCCGTGGCCACGCCGTGTCCGGCGAAGCTAAGCATCCGGCTATCATTCTCGCCGTCGCCGAAGGCGAGGATTCCTTCGGGGCTGTAGCCGAATCGTTCGCAGAGATCCTGCAGACCCGTCGCCTTATTCACGCCCGTGCGAACCAGGTCGATTGCCCCGAAGCCGCTGACCAGCGGGGTCACACCCTCGGGCAGCACCTCGCGCAGGTGCGCGTTAATGCTTTGGGTCTGCGCCGGAGGGGTCAGCAGCGGGAACTTAATGGGTGCCCCGCGAACCTCCTCAATGGAGTCAACCAGAATCGCACCGGGAAAGAAGAACCCCGCGAAGTCCTCCAGGGTCAGGGTATCGGGAATACTCTGGCCCGTGTCCTCAAAGTAATTACGGATGACGTGCACAATCTGTTCGCGGCGATCCTTCGGTAGGAAGATTCCTTCGGTGGTGCATACGAGTAAGCCAATCTGCCTTAGCCCATCCAGCACTTCGTAGATGGCGGGAACGTCTTCCTCTCGGAAGGGGTGCACCGCCAGCTGGCCGCTATCGTCGGCCAGGTAAGCGCCGTTCTCGGCAATGTAGATGAGGCCTCGGTTCTCAAAGCCGCGCATGTAATCCTGCAGCTTGGCGTAGGTGTTGCCGCTGGCCACCACGAATCGAATACCACGCGCATCCAGGCGATCGAGAATCGCGGAGAAGCGTTCGGTATCGAAGGTCTTTGCGTCGGTGAGGAAGGTGCCATCCATATCAACAGCGATGAGAGAGGGCTGAATCTGCATGTTATGCCTTTCTGGCTCTACTATCCCGTTCAGGGCGGGTGCGCCTACGGCTGTACTCCTTTAAGGGTCTCATGTTTTTGAGGTTCCGAATGCCGCCGCGAGGAGGTTTTATGTATTGAACGCCGTCACAAAACGTCATCTAAAACCCCAATTTTTGGGATGCAAGTCACTTTTTAGCCCTATTTTTCACCACTTTTTGCACTCTTTTCCGCTATGAACTGAATTTACTTGAAGTGTAAAACTTTACTTGTCAAACTTAAAGGCATGAACAACGACACCATGAAATCCGCCGGCCTACTTATCCTCCGCCTCGTCTTCGGCTTCGTCATGATTATGCACGGCATCCAGAAGGCATTCGAATGGACCCCCGCGGGTACCGTCGCATCCTTCGAGCAGATGGGCATCCCCATGGCAGCCGCAGCGGCATACTTCGCCATGGCAACCGAACTACTCGGCGGCACCATGATCATCCTGGGTGCGGGCACCCGCATCGCGGCAGCAGCATCCGTAGTATCCATGAGCGGCGCCCTCATCTTCGTCCACCTCGCGGCAGGTTTCTCTGCTTCCAAGGGCGGCTACGAATACGTTCTCACCCTTGCCGCAATCGCAGCAGCCTTCTTCTTCACCGGCGCTGGCAAATTCTCCATCGACGCGCTCTTTGCACGCCGCAAGTAGCGTCCACAGATAGACTTTCGACCTCCGACTCGGTGCCCCGCACGGGCAACCAATCACCGGTAGTCGAACCAGGCTTCACCGCCAGGCCGCGCTGATTCCGGCAGCGCGCGGCCCTTATCTACCCGCGGTGAAGAGAGCACCGCCGCGTGCTCGACGATGCCCCCGATAGTATGGGTCGGGGGCATCGTCTCTTTATCCGGAACGTTGTTCTGCCTCCGCATCGAGGCTATAGCGGCAGTGCTACAGCGAAGGGCGGCGGTCCCTTTCCCCTCGGGGAATGGACCGCCGCCCTGTATGCGTCACCGTTTGACGGCCGACGAGTGCCCCCACTGGGACTCGAACCCAGAACACAAGGATTTTAAGTCCTCTGTCTCTGCCAATTGGACTATGGGGGCTCGTTTGGTGCACACCAAACATAGAACACCATTATTCCACGAATCCCGGGTAACGCATATCCGCTCCTCGGTACCCAATAGCCCGCACCGGCTCTCGCCCGAGGCGGGGCAGGTTGGATGACGAAATGCCACCCCTGGGAAACACCGTGAATACAGCGAAGGGCGGCGCCGAAGACCGAAGTCCTCGGCGCCACCCGTTTCACGTCCAAGGCCTAAGCGGCCTCACCGGCTATCGGCCAGCTCGGTTTAGAGCTTTGCCTTGTGCGGTGCGGGAGCGGTACCGGTTGCTTCCTGGAATGCCAGGCGCGGGGAGCGCTGGTGGCGAATCGAGGAGGTGTCGCGGCCGAAGATCTGGTTCAGTGCCCAGGTGGTCATAACGCGAACGGTACGCTCGGTGGTGGGGATTGCAGAGCCGTGGTAGCCGCGGTGCATGATCCATGCCAGCGGGCCGCCAATGGTCTTGCCCTTGAAGTTTGCAACGCCCTTCCACAGGCCCAGACCTGCCACAACACCGATGGTCTCGTGGTAGTAGTCGGTCAGGGGCTCGCCGCGGCGAGCAGCCAGCAGGTTCTTAGCCAGAACGACAGCCTGGCGGGAAGCGTGCTGAGCGTTGGGAACGCAGAAGCCACCCACGCCGCCGCCGGAGAGGTCCGGAACAGCTGCGTTGTCGCCTGCAGCCCATGCACCCTCAACCACGCCGTCATCGCCGGTGACGCGCAGGTCTGCGCTCACGCGAACGCGGCCACGCTCGTCGATCGGGAAGTCGGTGTTCTTCAGCATCGGGGATGCTGCCACACCTGCGGTCCAGATCAGGGTGTCGGTCTTGATCTCGCCTGCGGGGGACTTGTCAGCCATGTTGATCAGCTGCAGGTTGCCGTCGGTTGCGTCGGAGAGGGAGGTGTTCAGCAGAATCTCGATGCCGCGTGCACGCAGCTCTGCAACAACCTTCTCTGCACGGTCTGCGGGGACCTCGGGCATGATGCGCGGTGCAGCCTCGACCATGACGAAGTGCAGGTCGGAAACGGAGAGACGCTCGTTGCGCTCGACAGCAACGCGTGCCATGTCCTCGAGCTCGGAGATGGTCTCAACGCCAGCGAAGCCACCACCAACGATGACGAAGGTCAGGGCGCGGCGGCGCTCTTCAGCGTCGGACAGCATGGATGCAACCTCGATGCGGTCCAGAACCCAGTTACGAACGGAGACTGCCTCTTCAATGGTCTTCAGACCGATAGCGACCTCTGCCAGACCCGGAATCGGGAATGCACGGGTCACAGCGCCTGCGCCGAGGACGATCTCGTCGTACTTCAGCTCGAAGGGCTCACCGTTGTCGGTAGGCTCAACAACAGCGGTGCGGTTTGCGTGGTCGATGGAGACAACGCGGCCGGGAATCAGCTCGGTGTCGCGCAGGTGCTGGCGCAGCGGCACAGTTGCGTTACGGCCTTCCATGGAACCTGCTGCAACCTCGGGGAGGAAGGGCTGGTAAGTCATGTAGGGGTTCGGCTCAACGATGGTGACGACGCCACCAGTCTCCTTGATAGCCTTCTGAATCTTCTTAGCAACGGTGAAGCCGACGTAGCCGCCACCGACGATCAGGACGCGAGGACGGTCCTGTGCCACCTTAGTGAATGCCATTTTGTTACTTCCTAGTCTTCAGGTACCGAAGGTTTGGTAGCCCTTCAGTAGGGTGGTATGTGCAACTTTCGGCTCGTTCCGAAAGCTCCCCTGACGTACAAAGTGGCTCGCTCTGGAAGTCCTTGCGCAACGCGAAGTGGCTAGCAGCTCGAGCCTGTCTATCACATACCTGTTGTCTTTTATTTTACGCCTTTGTTTAGGTGATTTCGCACTTATGGCCCCTTTGAGCTGACCCTAAGTTAAAAGTTTTGAAGATATGAACAGGGTTCATCTCGCGATGCGGGTTACGGTCAAAATTACCCTTTCTGTTTTTTGCGCGGCATGTTCGATATTTTCGTTTATTGGGGTGTTCCCCCGTCGAAAGCCAGCCCCCGCATAACAAAGCCCGGGACTAACTCAAAAGTCAGCCCCGGGCGAACAGGAGAAGCCCCCCACAGAGAAGAAAAACACCGGCATCCCAGACTCACAAGAACCCTAACGAGTCCCCTTCCGAGCACCCTGCTGCGACCCCTTTGAAACACGGTGCTTTCCGTGATGAGTACCCGGATGATGTGCCATCTCACGAGCCATCCGCGCAGCCTGCCCCGCACTCACATGCATCCTATGCAAACGATGCACCGAACCAGCCGTAATAATCGTCAGCCACAACGTCAGCGCCGCCAAAATCACCGGCGGCAACCAGCCACGATCCTCCGGAGGGCGACGCGCATCCGGCGCAGCCGCTTTCACAATGCTCTCGCCCTCCTCATGGACCGGCGCAGCATCGCTAGGAGTCGGCTCACTCACCTGCTGCTTACGGTGCACCGCAATCCACTCAGAAATAGAACCCAACGGATTCGCCGTCACCGTAGGCGCCGCTAAAGCCATCGCATCCTGCGGGTTAAACACACCGTAGCCGTACAGCGGATCACGACCCGTAGCGCCAGCATCATCAGCCGAAGCAATCAGACGCTGAGCCAACTGAGCCGCCGACTCCTTCGGATACTTCTGCTTCAACAACGCCGCAACCCCCGTCACCAACGGAGCAGCAGCCGAAGACCCCGACCAAATCATGTACCCATTACCCGGAGCAGCCGCAATCATATCCGTACTCGGAGCAACCACAGCAATCGAAATACCCTGAGTCGACGAGCCCTCAGAAACCTGCTTATTCCGGTCAATACCGCCCACCGTCAACACGCCAGGAATCGTCGCCGGAGCACCAACCTGCGTCAAGCCGCTACCGCGGTTACCCGCAGCCGCAACAATCAGCACGCCCTTCTGCTCCGCATAGGCAAACGCCTCATCCCAGCTCTGCGGCCAGCTCGTCTTATTCGAGCCAATCGACATGTTAATAATCTGAGCCCCGTGGTCGACTGCATAACGCACCGCCGCCGGGATCTGCTCATCAATACTCTTACCGCCGGTCGTACCCATATTCAGCGAAATCGGCAGAATTTTCGCCTCGGGAGCCACACCAATCACACCGGTCGGCTTACCCGGCTGACCCGCAATCGCAGAATAGCCCTGCGTATCGTGACCGTGACCGGCAATCAGAGAAGCGACCTCCGTGCCGTGCATCGGCTCAGCACCCAGGCCCTTCCAGCCGTCCTCGCTGCCCACGCCCGAGGCGTCATAACCACGCAGAACATTACCCTCAAGATCCGGGTGAGTACCATCCACGCCCGTATCAATCACAGCAACCGTCACGCCCTTACCCGTAGCCTGCGACCACAAGGACGTAATACCGTACTCCTTCAGCCAATACTCACGCTGACGAACATCATCACCATTCGTGGTCGATGTGCCCTTACTCGGAGTCGCAGAAGTCTTCGGCACCGCAGTAGCCGACGGCGAAGGAGTCGCCGTCACCTCCCTCTTCGGGCTCGGCGACGCAGAAGGGGTCGGGTCCGTCGCCCAGGCGGCAGGCGTCAGCGGGGTCCACAACGGCAGAAGAGTCAACGCGGCACTGGCACCCAAAGCTACAACCTTACGGATGCGGCGAGTAGCGCCTCGGTCAGAACCAACCGAAGCGCGCACACCAAATACACGAGACGCACAGGCGAAAGACGGCGCAACAGACCAGCCGGGCAGGGGCATACCTTGCCGACGCTCAGAATGGAACATTAAAACTCCTCAAGCTGAGCCGCGCCGCGAACCACCATCGGTTCACGGCGCGAGCGCTCAAGCCTACAGCTGGGACAGAGCGATACCGTCCAGAATGTCGTGCTCGCTGACGGTCACCGAATCCACGGCACCATCAGTCATCTCATTCAGACGGGTCAGGATGCGGGCGTAAATCGTCGCGCCGGCACCAATCACATCCACCCGGCCGGGGTGCATGTAGCCGAGATCCTCACGCTCGGCACGACTCAGCGAAGCCAACCAGCGGGCAGTCTTCTGAACGGTCTCCACCGAGAAGCTCTGAGCGTTAATAGCCTCAGAATCGTAGCGGTCCAGACCCAGCGCAGCGGCAGCCACAGTGGTCGCGGTGCCAGCCACAGCCACCACGCGACGCGCATCCTGCAGGGGCACCGTCTTACGCGCCACATCGAGAGCCTCGTCAGTATCAGCCTCAACACGGGCAATCTGCGAGTCAGTCGACGGGGCGCTCATCATGTGACGCTCAGTCAGACGCACACAACCAATATTGACGCTGCGGGAAGCCTTCACACCCGACTCGTCACCGAGCACGAACTCAGTCGAACCGCCACCCAGGTCGAACACCAGGGTATCGCCATCACCGTAACCGACAGCGCGCACCGCACCCGCGAAGGACAGCGCTGCTTCTTCGTCCCCGCTAATGACCTCGGGTTCAATACCCAAAATCTCGCGGATACCGTCCACAAACACCTGGCGGTTACCCGCATCGCGAGTCGCACTGGTCGCCACGAAACGCACCGAATCAGCGCCGTGCTCCTTCAGCAGCTGCGCATACTCACGAGCCGCCGCGAAGGTGCGGTCCAGCGCCTCCTGCGCCAACCAGCCGGTCGCGTCAACGCCCTGTCCCAGACGCACAATGCGCATCTCACGCACCACGTCCTTCAGGACGGTCTTCTCGACCCCGTCCACCACCTCAGTAGTGGAATCAGCAATCAGCAGGCGAATAGAGTTCGTACCGCAGTCAATCGCTCCAACGCGCACGGTGGGTTCCTTTCAGGTCTTCAATACCAATCAGTGCCAAAAGGCAACGCGAGCGCCGCAGGCGAAAAATTTTCGCTTTTCGGCGCTCTTTCTTCTATCTATTATGCGCCCGCACCGTCCTTCAAGACGATGCGGGCGCACCAGAATCAATATTTAGGCTTCTTCACGCCACGCGGGGTCGCAGGAGCAGACCTCGGGGGTCCACCACTCGGCGATAGCGTCCAGGCCGCGGTCACCCATCGGGTTCACGCCGCGACCCACCGACAGGGTGTGGCCGATAACGGCGTGCAGGCACTTCACACGGGTCGGCATGCCGCCGGCAGAGATGCCGTCAATCTCCGGGACCTCTTCAGTGCCGCTGATTAGGCGGATGCGCTCACGCTCAGCCAGGTAGTTCTCGTGCGCGGCAGCGTACTGTGCCGCAAGGTCTGCGTCCTCAGCCAGCGAGTCGGTCATCTCGTACATCAGACCGCCCGCCTCCAGGCGGGAAGCCGCAGCGGTAATCACCGGATGCGCCAGGTAGAAAACGGTCGGGAAGGGGGTGCCGTTGCTCAGGCGCGGCGCGGTAGCAGCCACGAGCGGGTTACCGCACATGCAGCGTGCCGGAATCTCAATCACGTCGCGGACCTTACGGCCCAGCTGCGCGGAGAGAACACGGATGTCCTGCTCGGTGGGAGTCAGAGTTTCAACAGTTACGCCGAAGCCGCCGGGGGTGCGTGCCTTCAGCTCTTCAATGGTGTTTTCGGTGCTCATAATCCTAAGTTCCTGGAACGAGGGGTCGCCTCGTCCACTTGTGCCGGGTGTCTGCACGGGCAGGGTTACTGCCGGCAGCTGGGGCTAGTTCTTCTCGAGAGAATTCCAAACCTTGGTAGTCCAGGCTTCCTCGGGGGCGTTCTTCGCATTCGCAGAAGTACCGTCCGCCTTCGTGGAGTCCTCGGTAATGCCGGTAACCACGTAGGGGGTGTCGCCGGGGTTCACATAGTAGAGGCGGCTACGTGCCTGCTGGCGAACATAGTTGTCGTCGTTCCACCAGGTCTGCTCCGCCTTCAGCTGGGCGTTCTCCTGTTGCAACTGGGAAATGTGCGCGTTGATCTGCTTGATTTCCCGATCCTGGTCAATGTAGGTGACCACCGGGTATGCGGTACCGAGCGCAATCACGCCCACCACAACAGCGGTCAGGAAGCTACGACCGGAGAACATATGAGCCGCCACGGGGGCGTCGTATCCGCCCTCTTCGCTGCCCTGCTGGGCAGCGGCGCGGCGGCGGGCACGCTCCTCACGGCGAGCCTGCGCCTGACGTTCACGCTCAGGGTGGCGCTGATTCAAGCCCACACCGAAGAAAAGAGCGCTTGCCTTCTTCATCAGGGAGGTGCGGGCTTCCTTAGCGGCGCCACGCGGCGCATTGGAGGAGGCAGCGCCCTGAGCGGGTTCGGTGGAACTCTGAGAGTGCGACCGGGTCTGCTGGTTTGCTCGCTGGCTCATTACTCAATCCCTCGTTCCATTCTGTGCCGCTAAACGCTTCCTTCATATTCTACCGGGTTCGTAGCACCACTTTTCTTCACGGATGGGGCAGGAGCTGAGGATTATAAAATCTGTCGTTGACGCAGAATATCGAGCAAATCCTGCGATTTTTCAGCATCAACTTTTCGGATGAACCACTTACCTGACGCATCAATCTTCTCAAGATCACCACTATTTAGAAGAGCAGGGTTCTCACGTTCAGGATCCCAATCAATGTAATGGTGGTAAACCTTGTTCTCGCCCTTCATCACTCCGGGTTCCAGCTGACCATCGGTATCCCAGTTGGTAGCGTGTTCCTTCGCAGAAGAATTCAGGAGAGCAGTAGCACCCCAAATCTCATCAGAAACGTGGGTTTTTCGCAAGAACTTCTGCATAGCCTTGCCCTGGTTGGAATCAAGGAATTTCACCATTGCCAGCGCTCCTTCACGAGAAACAACCCAAGAAGAAGAGCCACGGTAAAACTGCACCGGATACTTCATACGAGGCCGACGAGAGTAGTATACGTCCCAAAGTTTCTGAACCAGGGAGTACATCTTATTGCCCAAACGTGCTTTCAAGTCATAGGAACGCGGGTACTTCAAAACAGTGTAGAACTGCGTACCCGGTGCCATTGCATAGAAGTTCATCCAGCATCGGTCACGGTTCTCTTCTCGGCTTAGGTACTCAATGTATTCAGTGAGTGGACGAGCCGGATAATCTTGGCCAGACAAGAAAATATAGTGATGAGCGTCGGGGAAGGTCTGCAGAGCCTCACGCAGCAGAACTTGCATAGCATGGGTTAGGGAATAACCTCCCCAGTTAACGTTAAACCGGCGGCTGACAAAATGAGCATCAGCAGTTTCAAATTCCTGCAAATTAGCTTTTTTATCGATAAAAGCGACTGTTTCTCCACCCGAGTTTTTAATGATTCGGGTGAGTTCAAGAAATTGCTGAGGTCGCGAATGGGCGAGGATCATAAAACATACAGTCATGACAGTCCTTTAAGAAATTGAGTGGAAAAATCTGGGTGTCCTATCAAGGCATAAAAATAAGGTCGCACCGTAACTATCTGTCATGAATCACATCACGATATAGTCAGGTACGACCCGAGTAGCCGAACAGAGAGCACCAGTTAGCTCATAGGTTTAAGTCGTCAATTGACGCATTAAACCAATTGAAAGTATGAAGTGTGAGTGAGTATATACCAAGATTATATGCCTCTGACAAGGAAAAACCGGGCCAATCCACAATACATGACGTGATGAATTAGCTCACGATGTATCAGGATTGACCCGGCCTGTTCAGGGAAGTTCAGCAGAGCATCCCTTTATAAGCTTTCAAGCGTCATTATGCCTTGAAGCGGGGGAATGCGGACTTGCCAGCGTAAACAGCTGCCTCGCCCAGCTCTTCCTCAATGCGCAACAGCTGGTTGTACTTAGCAACGCGCTCGGAACGTGCGGGAGCACCGGTCTTGATC
>ERZ773212.1177-NODE-1177-length-12138-cov-13.061905_pt1 | contig 12138 bp, 10 predicted proteins | sample MGYA00581005_ERZ773212 | MGnify/ENA primary metagenome ERZ773212 (study PRJEB29015, sample SAMEA2738154) | human oral metagenome | biome: human oral; feature: human-associated habitat; material: saliva | place: China | collected 2196 ... | reverse complement strand
CGGCGACCATGGAGAACCAGATTCCGAAGGAGGTCGTGCAGGAACGCTACGAGCGTCTGATTGCCCTGCAGGACCGCATCGCCGGCGAGGAGAACCGCAAGCAGCTCGGCAAGACCGTTGAGCTGATGGTCGTTGCGGAGGCAGGTCGTAAGGCTGACCAGACTCACCGCCTCTCGGGCCGCGGCCCGGACCAGCGCCTCGTGCACTTCTCCGTGCCCGAGGGTTGCGAGACTCCGCGCCCCGGCGACATGGTGACTGTGCCGATTACCGAGGCTGGTTCCTTCCACCTGATTTCTGATCCGACCGCCGAGCAGTACCAGCTGCGCCGCACCCGCGCCGGTGACGCGTGGGACCGCTCCCAGGCTGATTCCTGCGGTACCGGCACCACTCAGGTGCCCGGTGCGCCGGTGGGTCTGGGCATGCCGACCATCGGTCTGCGCCCCTAAAACCTATATTCGAATCATGCGCCCTGTTCTTCGGGCCCTCATCCTCACCGCGAGTGGGGGGTGAGGGAACCGGTAGAATGGGGCGCATGACTATCTCCGAAACTCTGCCCGTTATTGCTATTGTGGGCCCGACCGGCACCGGTAAGAGTGCGCTCGCCATTGAGCTGGCTCTGCGCCTGAACGGTGAGTGCATTAACGCTGATTCTATGCAGTTCTACCGTGGCATGGATATTGGTACCGCGAAGGTCACCGCGGAGGAGATGCGCGGCGTTCCGCACCACCTGCTGGACATTATGGATGTGCGGGATGAGGCGTCTGTGGCGGAGTTTCAGGAGCGTAGCCGTGAGCTGATTGAGCAGATTCGTGCCCGTGGCCGCTACCCGATTCTTGTGGGTGGTTCCGGCCTGTACGTGCGCGCCGCCCTGGATAAGCTGGAATTCCCCGGTACGGATGCGCGGGTGCGCGAACGCCTCGAGGAGCAGGCACGTACCGAGGGCATCGGGGTTCTGCATGCCCGCCTGGCGGAGGTCGACCCGGAGTCGGCCGCGCGCGTGAAGGATGAGCGCCGCATCATTCGCGCCCTGGAGGTGTTCGAGGTGACGGGCCGCCCGTTTTCGGCGTTCATGCCGGTGCGCGAGTACGTGACCGAGAGTATTCAGATTGGTCTGGATATGGACCGTGCCCTGCTGCACGAGCGCCTGCACCGCCGCGTGGAGCTCATGCACGAGCGCGGCCTGCTGGACGAGGTGCGCGCCCTGAACGAGCAGGGACTGCAGGAGGGCAAGACCGCCTCCCGCGCGATTGGTTACGCGCAGTTCGCTCGCGCCCTTGAAGATGAGGATTACAGCGTGGAGCAGGCGATTGAGGATACGACCATTGCGACCCGCCAGTTTGCGCGCCGCCAGCTGACCTGGTTCAGGGGAGATGAGCGCGTGCGCTGGCTAGATGCGCTCTCACCCACCCTTGCCGATGAGGCGGAAGCCATCATCCGTGAAAGCACCCGATAAGCTACAATAACGAGCCGTCGCCGAACAGATACCCCCTCGAACCGGTCGGCGCGGTAAAATCATAAACGGACTGGTCACCAACCTTAAGGACAGCATATGAGCGAGAACCCTTCCATCTGGGGCGAGCTGGCAGGCCTGACCCTCACCAAGGGTCACGGCACCGGTAACGACTTCATCTTTCTGACGGACGAGAACGCAGAAATTGCCCTCACCCCCGAGCTGGTAGCCCGCGCCTGCGACCGACACTTCGGCATCGGCGCGGACGGCTTCATTCGTGCTGCCCGCAGCACCGCCTCCCGCGCGGGTCAGAAGCTGCTCGAGGAGCACCCGGACGCTGTCTGGTTCATGGACTACCGCAACGGTGACGGCTCTATCGCAGAGATGTGCGGCAACGGTGTGCGCGCGTTCGTGGAGTATCTGCGTACTGAGGGTCTGATTGAGCTTGAGGTGGGCGAGACCGTCAAGATTGGTACCCGTGCCGGCGTGAAGACTGTGGCGCGCACCGAAGAGGGTTACGCGATTGATATGGGTCCGTGGAGCTTCATTCACGGTGACGCTGCCCGCGAGGGTGGCGAGGACTGCCTGGTGTCTGCTCGCGGTTTGAAGACTCCGCGTGCTGGCCTGTCCATTTCGATGGGTAACCCGCACACCGTGGTGATGCTCGGCTCCGACGGTAAGCTGGACGGCCTGGACCTGCACAGCCTGCCGCAGGTGAACCCCGCCCCGGTCAACGGCACGAACGTTGAGTTTGTGGTGCCGGTTGACCTGGATGTTGAGAGCGGCGCGCAGGTGGGTGCTATCCGTATGCGCGTGCACGAACGCGGCGTGGGCGAGACCCTCTCCTGCGGTACCGGTGCGTGTGCTGCGGCTGCGGCGACCCGTTTCTGGGGTGGTGAGGAAGCCCCGGATGAGTGGCTCGTGCACGTGCCCGGCGGCACCCTCGCGGTGACTTTCGTGCTGGGCCCGGACGACCTGGAGCATGTGGTTCTGGCTGGTCCGGCGCAGATGGTTGCAACCGTCGTGCTGCGATAGCGAGCAGTTTTAGAATAGAGATTTTATAGAGAAAAGCGGCGGGTGTTTTCTGAAACTAAAATCAGAAAACACCCGCCGCTTCTATATTTTTAAGCAATTAGCACCAGAGGTTTTAGTCCTCGTAGCGGTGCACCTGCAGAATACGGAAGCCCTTCGAGGTCGCATAGCGCGACACCTCAAACTCGCCGGGGTGCAGCTCCTCAAGCTGCGCGTCCATCCACTTCTGCAAAGAATCGGAGCCCAGGTTCTTCTGAACCACCAGGTAGGCGTCACCGCCGGGCGCCAGGCGCGGCAGCCAGGTCAGCAGGATCTCGTGAAGGACCTCCTTGCCCACGCGAATTGGCGGGTTCGACCAGATGGTATCGAAACGCAGTTCGGGGTCGACAGATTCGGGGGTTCCCACGGTCACGTTGGGCAGGCCGAGAGCGGCGGCGTTGCGTTCGGTCAGGCTAATGGAGCGGGAGTTCACGTCCACCGCGTGCACCTGCGCCTGCGGGGCGAGCATCGCAAGAGTCAGGGTGATGGGTCCCCAACCGCAGCCGATGTCGAGCATGCGTTCGCCCTGCGGGTCGGGTGCTTCCTGCAGCAAAATGGCGGTGCCCTTATCGATGCCGGAGGGGCTGAAAATGCCGTTAGCGGTGGTGACGGTGACCTTGCGGCCGGCAAGCTCCACCTGCACGGGGCGGGGCTTGAATTCGGTCTCGGGGGTTTCAGAGAAATAATGCTGCTCGCTCATGCTATCCAGTGTACCGGTAGGGCAAGATCCCGCCGCACACGGGCAGAGTATGCGCGGGGTGGTTCAGCAGCTTGCACGCCCTGAGCGCACAGGCGACCGAACCCCCTACCCGATGCGGGCAACGGCGGTAGAATTGTAACCGTATGAATTCTAAGAACACCCCCGTATCTGATACCGAAAAGCTGCCCAGCGATGAGCAGCTACGCCGCACCGTAGACCGCGTTCTGGGGCGCTCCCAGGCCGCCGCCTCCGTCACCACTTATGACGCCGCCGGTACCGCGCATCACAGCGACAACTCCTCCAGCACCCACGGCAACAATAGCCGCCGTGTGCTGGATACTCGCGCACGCGAAATTTCTGACGTTCAGCGCGAACACTCCGAATATGACGGTGACCAGGAAGACCTCGCCGAGCGCCGCGCACTGCGCCGTATCGCGAACCTCTCCACCGAACTTGAAGACGTCACCGAGGTCGAGTACCGCCAGCTGCGCCTGGAGCGCGTGGTGCTTGCTGGCCTGTGGACCGAAGGCACCGTTGAGGACGCCGAGAACTCCCTGCGCGAGCTCGCGGCACTGGCTGAAACCGCAGGTTCCGAGGTTCTGGACGGCCTGGTTCAGCGCCGCCTCAAGCCGGACCCCGGCACCTTCCTCGGCTCCGGTAAGGCACTGGAACTCAAGGACATTGTGGAGGCGACCGGCGCCGACACCGTCATCGTTGACTCGGAACTGGCTCCCTCGCAGCGTCGAGCCCTCGAAGACATCGTGAAGGTCAAGGTCATTGACCGCACCGCCCTGATTCTCGACATTTTCGCTCAGCACGCTAAGTCCCGCGAGGGTAAGGCACAGGTTGAGCTGGCTCAGCTGGAGTACATGCTGCCGCGTCTGCGTGGTTGGGGTGCGTCCCTGTCCCGTCAGGCGGGTGGCCGTGCCGCAGCCGGTGAGGGTATCGGTTCGCGTGGTCCCGGTGAAACCAAGATTGAGATGGATCGCCGCCGCCTGCGCGCTCGCATGGCGAAGCTTAAGCGTGAGATTGCTGCGATGGCGCCGGCGCGTGAGACGAAGCGTCTGAACCGTCGCCGTAACCGCGTGCCTTCGGTGGCTATTGCCGGGTACACGAACGCGGGTAAGTCCTCCTTGCTGAACCGTCTGACCGATGCGGGCGTGCTCGTGGAGAACGCCCTGTTCGCAACCCTGGACCCGACCGTCCGCAAGGCTCAGACCCCGGACGGCATCGGCTACACCCTCTCTGACACGGTGGGTTTCGTGCGTTCGCTGCCGACCCAGCTGGTGGAGGCGTTCCGCTCCACCCTGGAAGAGGTCGCTGACGCTGACGTCATCCTGCACGTGGTGGATGCTTCGCACCCGGACCCGGAGGGGCAGATTCGTGCCGTCCGCGAGGTCATCGCGGAGGTTGACGCCCGCCATATCCCCGAGATCATTGTGCTGAATAAGGCGGACGCTGCTGACCCGTTCGTGCTGGAGCGTATGCGCCAGCGCGAGCCGGAGCACGTGATCGTTTCGGCGCGTACCGGTGAGGGCATTGAGGAGCTGAAGCAGAAGATCGCGGACACCATTCCGCGCCCCTCCATTGAGGTGAAGCTGCTGATTCCGTATTCGCACGGTGAGATTATTTCGCGCCTGCACGAGTGGGACGCCGAAATTAAGAGCACCGATTTCGTATCGGACGGCACCTTCGTGGTGGCTCTGGTCCGTGAGGATGTCGCCTCCGAACTGTCCGAGTATGTGCTGGAGGGCGACCTGCTGGAGGTCCTGGAAGAGGAACTTGCGGAGGCACACGCCCTCACTGAGGCGACCGCATCTGACTCCGAGCAGCCCTCTACCTCCGAGGCTCTCTAGGGCGGATGAGCGTGACCGAGAGCATCAACGCGCCCAAAAACACCCCGGGAACTGTGCCCGGACCGGCAACCGACGGCACCCGATTCACCGGGCAGGAGCTTGAGACCCTGCCCGGTGCGAAGGATGCCCTGACCCTGCTGGATGAGGCGGTTGCCGCCACTGGCGGTCAGAATCGTGCCGGTCAGCGCACCATGGTGGCGCATGTGGCGCAGGCTCTTGAACTGCAGCGTCACCTGCTGGTCCAGGCGGGTACCGGTACCGGTAAGTCCCTGGGCTACCTGGTGCCTGCCCTGGCGCGGGTGGGGGAGTCGGACCAGCCGATTGTGGTTGCGACGGCGACTCTTGCCCTGCAGGCGCAGATCGTGAACCGCGATATTCCGCGTCTTCTACAAGCGCTGGAGCCACGCCCGGAGTCGCAGGCGCAGGTGGCTCTGCTCAAGGGCCGCAATAACTACCTCTGCCTGCATAAGCTGGAGGGCGGCTACCCGGAAGACGAGCCGGATGCTCTCTTTGACATGCCTTCTTCGACCTCCCGCGTGGGTGAGGAAGTGGTGCGCCTGCGCGAGTGGGCCGACCGCACGGAGACCGGCGACCGTGACGAGCTGAAGCCCGGCGTTTCTGACCGCGCCTGGGCTCAGGTATCGGTGAGCGCCGCCGAGTGTCTGGGCCGCCGCTGCCCGCTGGTGGAAGAGTGCTTTAGCGAGATGGCGCGTAGCCGTGCCGCTGAGGCTGATATCGTCATCACGAACCACGCCCTGCTGGCGATTAACGCTTTCGAAGGCATGAAGGTTCTGCCCGAACATGAGACGGTCATTATTGATGAGGCTCATGAGCTGGTGGACCGCGTGACAGGTGCCGTGTCTGGTTCTTTGACGGTTGCGATGGTTCGCCGTGCGGCGCGTAGCGTGAAGAAGCATTCGAAGGCTGATTCCGGCGCACTGGAAATGGCTGCCGGCACCCTGGAGACCGCGTTCGAGGGTCTTGCCGAGGGCCTGCTGAAGGGCCTGGACGGTCGCCTTTTGACCGCTATTTCTGCGGTCAACGATGCCTCCCGCACCGCCCTGTCCGATACCAAACCGGACGGTCAGGACGTTGATGCCGGCCTGCAGATGGCGCGCTCGCGTGTCTCTGAGGTACACGATATGAGTAGCCGCATTCTGGAGGCTTCGGGCGAGCAGGACGTGCTGTGGATTTCTCGTCAGGGTGGTTGGGAGAACGGCCGCTATGTGGCTGCTTCCGATACCGACCCGGCGACCCTGAACATCGCTCCGTTGAGCGTTGGCCTACAGCTACGTGACGGCCTGTTCGCTGACCGCACCGTGATTCTGACGAGCGCGACCCTGACGGTGGGTGACTCTTTTGACGTTGCCGCTGGCGCCCTGGGACTGCAGGGTGAGGGCGCGCCCCGCTGGACGAGCATCGACGTGGGTTCGCCGTTCGACTACCGCAAGCAGGGCATCATGTACGTTGCCGGGGATTTGAAGCCTCCGGGATTTGGCGTGCACGAGGGCCAATTGGAGCGCCTGCGTGAGCTGTGCGAGGCGTCCGAGGGCGGCGCCCTGGGACTGTTCTCCTCGAAACGTGCCGCCGAGCGTGCTGCCGAGTACATGCGCGAGCATAGCGACCTGAACATCCTTCTGCAGGGCGAGTCTTCGCTCAAGGCTCTGGTGGAGGAGTTCAGCGAGGACGTCGACTCGTGCCTGTTCGGCACGATGAGCCTGTGGCAGGGCGTGGACGTTCCGGGCGACTCGTGCCGTCTGGTGGTGATGGACCGTATTCCGTTCCCGCGCCCGGATGATCCGATTGCGCAGGCTCGTACGGAGGCTGTGAACCGTCACCGCGGTAATGGCTTTATGGCGGTTTCTGCTCACCATGCGGCGATTCGTATGGCGCAGGGCGCAGGCCGCCTGATCCGTTCGGTGTCTGACCGTGGCGTGGTGGCTGTGCTGGATTCGCGTGTGGCGACTAAACGCTACGGCGGTTTCTTGATGAAGGCGATGCCGCCGATGTGGTCAACGCAGAATAAGGCCGCGGTGACCGGCGCGCTGGCTCGTCTTTCGGCGAGTATTGAGCGTTAGCTCGGGCGGGATCCAGTCCTGGCAGCGCCGCACCTTCCGCTTTGGAAATATAAAAATCACCCCGGTGATACGTGAACATTCACGTAGCACCGGGGTGATTTCTATAGAGAGCTAAAAGCCTCGTAGCTATGTCTTTTAGAGGCTGTGTTGTTTAAAACAGCTTCTTTGAGATGCTGTGGCTGTTTAGAGCCCGCGTCTTTCAGAGACTGCATCTTCTAGAGGCTGTGGTTTTCTAGAGACTACGCAGCACGGAGACGACCTTACCCATGACGGTTGCGCGGTCGCCCATAATCGGCTCGTAGTTGGAGTTGCGCGGCATGAGCCAGGTATGGCCGTCGACCTGACGGAACACCTTCACGGTTGCCTCGTCGTCAAGTAGCGCAGCAACAATATCGCCGTTGTCTGCGGTGTGCTGCTCGCGGACAACCACCCAGTCGCCGTCGCAGATTGCGGCGTCAATCATGGAATCGCCCTTGACCTTGAGCATGAAAAGCTTGCCGTTACCGACCAACTGGCGGGGCAGGGCGAGCACATCCTCCACGGACTGCTCGGCGGTGATGGGACCGCCCGCTGCAATTCGTCCAACTAGGGGAACGGGTACGAGGTCTTCATCGCCGACTTCGAAGTTCGGCAGCTCGGGCAGGGACGAGGAGGAGCTACCGTGGATGCCGACGCCGTTCTCATCCAGCACCTCAATGGCGCGGGGGAGCTTGGGGTCGCGGCGAATATAGCCCATAGTCTCGAGGCGACCAAGCTGGTGAGTGACCGAGGACAGGGACGCAAGACCCACCATGTCACCAATCTGGCGCATGGACGGCGGGTAACCCTTCTGTTCAATCTCGGTGCGGATCGCGTCAAGAATCTTCTGCTGGCGCGCGGTCAGCGCCGGACGGGGTGCTGTTGCCATTTCTTTTCCTTCGGTCTGTACTCCGACCTTGTATCCCGGTCGGGGCACGGATGGGTGCTTCACACGTTTTCTGGTGGTGTCCTAAAAATTTTTTTGGTTCTGCTGAAATTGGTCTTATCTCGTCAGGGGGTGGAGGAATTCTATCCGTGCCGGAGCGATACCGGAGCGATACACAGGCAACGAGTATGCGCCTCCGCCCTATAAAACTCAGTCAGCAGCACCTGCATTTAGATACAGAACCAAGCTGTAACGGGTACAGAAACCTGCTGTGAGTAGGACTCATCAGGAGCGTGTGGAACGTCTCTTGACACCAGTGTAGAACACTACACCGAAAAACTCAAACAAATATTCTAGATTTTTTCTTCGAAACTCGAAGAAATTTTTAGTACATCTCTGCTAGACTTTAGAACAAGAGTTCGTATATACTCTTGAATCTCTCCTGAAATTCAGGATTTACGGGTGAATGTTCGAAAAATATTCGAAGATTCGACCCGGAGTCTTCCAGGAGGGGCGAGTGAAGGAGTGTTCGAATGTATTCGAATCCTCTGCCTCTCTCTTCGCATGTTCTACCCCGGATGCTCTAGGGAGCATCTGGCGAAGAGAGAGCGCAGGGGATGGGGTTCCGGGGTCACCCAGTGCGACCCCGCGCAGCCCGGTGCACCCGACGCTCTGACCTAACTAGAGAATAGCTACCCAATAGTTATCGCCTAACAATCACCACTCCATAGTTATCACTCAACTAGGACCTCCGAGCGGGCATCGCTCGGCATTGCTAGACCCGCGGGGTAACCCCGGGGCGAGCTGAGAGAAAGGAACCACAATGACTACTGCAGCACCTATTGCTTCTCGTGGCACTTCTGCACACCTTCCGGCAGGTTTGGTGGTACTTCACCCCGCCCGCACCGCGCCCACCCGCACCACACAGGGGCGTTCTCGTGTGCCTACATCTTCGCAGTCTGTTCGCTCTTCTCGCGCGGCTCATGCACCCCGTCCCGCGCAGGTGGCTCAGCCTACCCATGCTCCCGCCGTTTCTACCCCCGCTACTTCTGTTCAGGCGCCGGTTCGCTCTGTAGCTTCTGATGTGCAGCCTGTTTCTGGTGCGCAGGCGCCTAGCGTGAAGAGCGTTCTTCAGGCTAAGGGCGGCGAGCTTCTGCGCGCGGTTCCCACTTCTATCCGTCGTCTTGGTACTGTGCGCGGTTTCCTGAAAGGGCTGCCTCTGCTGACTTTGGCAGCGCTGATTGTGCTCGGCGCTATTAGCTTCTTTGGCCCGGCGGCTTCTGCTTCCGTGGAGAACACTTCGGCGACTCGAACCATCGTTGTGGTCAAGCACGGCGAGACCCTGTGGGATATTGCTCAGGCGGTGGATCCGCAAGGTGACACCCGTGATACTGTGGTTCGTATTATGGAGTTGAACTCGTTGACCAGCACCTCTGTTGATGCCGGTCAGCGTCTGGAAATTCCTCAGACTCAGCGCTAAGCATGGACCCGTGTGTGGTTGGCTTCTGCATGAGGTTGATGTCTTGACTCCGAATCCTTCATCTCTCAAGCTAGAGCGCTTGAGCCGAATTCTTGAGCCTATGAAATAGGAGCGCACCGATGCCTGTTCCCGCTGAACCCACACCCGCTGCAACCACACCCGTCGAAACTGAATCTGTACAGAACGCTCAGACCGCTCGTCCTGTGGTTGCCGTTTTGGGGGAACCCGGGACTCGTGGTGCCTTGGTGAAGCTTCTTCAGGATGCGGGGGCGGAGGTCATCGTGACCGCTGTGCCCGATCAGCTGCGTGAGGCTGACGGTATGGTGGTTACCGGCGGTGCGAGCTCTCTTGAGGCGTACGAAGACCTGAAAGCTAAGGACGCTGAGCGTGTGATTGGCCGCCGCGTTGCCGGTGGTCGTCCGGTGCTGGTTGCCGGTGCGGCACTGAGTTGCCTCTTTGACTCTATTACGGTGGAGCATCCGCAGATGGGGCAGGTTCAGGTGCAGTGCATGGGGGAGTGGCCCGGCGAGGGCGTGGAGCTTTCTACCCGCGACCTGGTACCCGGAACTTCCGCTCTGAGCCCGTCCGCCGATAGTACGCTGCTCAAAGATCTTGAGGGCGAGGCTCACTTCAAATCTGAGCATGGCGTTTTTGAGTGGGCTTTTGACCAGAGCATTGAATATATTGCCCCTCCGGTGGTGACTTGGACTGTCACCGAGCCCGCCTATATTGCGGCGGTTGAGAACGGTCCGCTGACGGCGGTGCAGTTCTGCCCTGTGGGCTCTGGTGAACTGGGCGCAGAGTTTATGCGCCGCTGGGTTACGTCCCTGGCGGTGACCGGTCGGCTGTCTTCTGACGACTCCGCTACTGCTGCGGGAGGTAACTAATGTCTGCACCTGTTCTTGAACTTCTGCCCGCTGTTGATATTTCTGAAGGCTACGCGGTGCGCCCGGTGGGCGGCACCCTGTCCGGTGGTGAGCAGCGCCTCGACCCTGTTGAGGCGGCTCTGACCTGGGTGAAGGCTGGTGCTCGCTGGATTCACCTGGTTGACCTTGATTTGGCATTTGGTCGCGGCACGAATACGGAGGTTCTGGCTGAGGTTATCGCCGCCGTCCGTGCAGAGAACGCCCGAATGGGCTCCGCCCCGGTTCGTATTCAGGTCAGCGGTGGCGTGCGTAATGCTGAGAGCCTGGATCGCGCCCTGAGTCTGAACCCGGACCGTGTGAACGTGACCAGTGCGGCTCTGGCGGATTCTTCCTGGCTTGAAAGCACCCTGGCTCGCTACGCGGAATCTGATCTTCTGGCTCTTGGTCTGGATGCCCGCTACAACCCCGAGCGGGGCTGGGTGACGGTGGCTCGCGGTACCGAGTGGTCGGGCCCTGACCTGGCGGAGGCGCTGGCTTGGCTGGAGGGCGCGGGCGTGCGCCGCTATATCGTTACGGATGTGAGCAAGGACGGTTCTCTGGCGGGTCCCGGTGCGGAGCTGCTGGATGAGGTGCTTGCCCAGAGCGCCTGTCGGGTGGTGGCGTCCGGTGGTGTGGCATCGCTGGATGATCTTGAGAAGCTGCGTTCCATGGTGCCTTATGGGCTGGAGGGCGTGGTGCTTGGTAAGGCACTGTACGTGGGCAACTTTAGTTTTGAGCAGGCTCTTGAGGCTGCCGGCTCCCGCTCCCGCTAAATTTGGTTCCTGCTAAAGCTGCCGGCTTGCTCTAGCCGCATATCTAGCCCGGGTAGATTCCTTGTCCGCACAGGCTTATATACGACGAAGCCCCGTCTTCCTCATCGTGAGGGAGACGGGGCTTCGCTGTGAATAGACCGGGTACGGTTTAGTACACCGGGCCGGTGAGCTTTTCGCCGGGGCCCTTGCCGGGCTCGTCCGGGAAGGGGGATGCTTCGCGGAATGCGAGCTGCAGGGTGCGCAGGCCGTCGCGCAGGGGCGCTGCGTGCTGGGAGCCGATTTCGGGTGCTGCGGCGGTGACGAGGCCTGCCAGCGCGGTGATGAGCTTGCGTGCTTCGTCGAGGTCCTTGAGGTCGTCGGCGTTTTCGTCGGCTGCGAGGCCGCACTTGACGGCTGCGGCGCTCATCATGTGGATGGCTGCGGAGCTGATGATTTCGATGGCGGGTACGTCTGCGATGTCGCGCAGCTGTTCGTTGACGGCTTCGACCTGCTCTTCGGTGAGTTCGGTGTGGCCGTGTACGGGGGTTTCTTCTTCCGCGGTGAAGCGGAAACTCGTGTTTTCAGTGCTCATAGTCCTAGAATCTCACATTTCGTTTGTTTCGGTAAATGCGTCCTTAAGAGTGGGCGCCTCCGTGGACTTTCCGCGGGAAGGAGCGCAATTTTTATGGTGTTTTACGTCTAATTCCTTGCGCCTGCAGGGGGTTCTGCGGTATGGTTGTAGGCAGTTTGCAAGTGGAGCATGCCTCCCACCCGGTTGACCGCCGCAGGCGTTTGTTTGCGAGTTTTGAGGTGAACGGGTTTGTCCGCCGCGTTCGGCGTACGCTGGTTTGTGCCTCCGCTTGTGTAACTGCGGGGGCTTTTTTAGTGCCCGCAACGGATAGTATTCACGGGGAAACCCACAGAGCACAGGAGCTAGTCATT
>ERZ773212.1173-NODE-1173-length-12169-cov-6.337543_pt1 | contig 12169 bp, 27 predicted proteins | sample MGYA00581005_ERZ773212 | MGnify/ENA primary metagenome ERZ773212 (study PRJEB29015, sample SAMEA2738154) | human oral metagenome | biome: human oral; feature: human-associated habitat; material: saliva | place: China | collected 2196 ... | reverse complement strand
TGGACACGCTGGAAGCAGCGCTCTGGTGCCTCTTACGGACAGAAAGCTACCGCGATTGCGCCCTCCTCGCCGTAAACCTCGGAGAAGATACGGACACTGTGGGCGCGGTGGCAGGCGGCCTTGCGGGGTTCATCTACGGCCTTGACGGCAAGACGGGCATCCCGGCGGAATGGATTGAAGTGATACCGCGGAAAGAGTGGATACGGGAGCTCTGCGAAGGCGTGGAGGCGATACGCTGCTAGGTGTTTCGGCGGCGTTTAAAAATTCACTTCTTCTTCCGACAGGCAGTCTTCCAAAGCGGTATGGAGTCCATCGATAATTTTCGCACGTTCTTTCTTGCTCTCATCTTCATTGCTTAAAGCAGCATTGCTTGCAATGCTGCTTTTTTGACGATTTGCAATATTCTTGTTTAACATAGGGCGCGCACCTCTTAAAACAGAAGCCTTATACGGCGATATCAGTCAGCGTTTTGGCTCACGGTAAGTTTACAATGAAGTGCTTCGGTCACTTTCAGAAGGGTATCAAGCTGCGGAATCGTCTTCTTACTTTCAAGGCGTGCAATCACCGATTGTGTCAGTCCGGAGGCAGAGGCTACTTCTGCCTGTGTCATATGACGCAAACGGCGAGTTTCAATCAAAATATCGATAATGCTTGTGCAATCTTCAGACATGGAGAGAATCCTCAATCGGCTGACTGCAGGAATAAAGATGTTCCGGAGCAATATCAATCTCGTCATCCCAGATAACAGTTCCGTATTCTGCTCTTGCAGTGAGAAAGAAAGCAAGATTTTTGAGAGGCGCACAGAGGGGCTTCTCTAAGAGTGGTCGAGCATCATAACGCCTTACGGAACCATCTGCAAAAGTGAGTAACAAGCTATAATCTTCTTTCGGTGTGACAGAGGTAACAACCCACGCTGGGGTATTCATAGAAAAAACGTCCTCTCTTACAGGGTATAGAGTCATCGTTTAACGCAAAGGTTCAATTTTGTAAAGAGGCTGTTCGCTCATGGCATACTTCCCTCGATTAACTCACCGTCCATATTGAAGACAGCCTGCTGTCCTTGGTAGGAAGCGTGAAAGTGGGGCGGGTTATGTTCACCGGTATTGTACATGCGAATAATGATTCCGTAAAACATGGATATTGTTGGCATTCCGTAACTCCCTCCTTGTATGATTGTAAAAATTATAGCATAAATGCTATAAGCGGACAAAGATACGGAATAACGAAAAGACCCGAGTCAAACGACCCGGGTCTTTATAAAGGAGAGCTGATGACGGGAATCGGACTTGTCAATAAATGCAGAAAAACCGCATAAAACCGTCGTTTTATTCTTCGAGTGTGATGTTTCGTGTGATGATGTGCCCCAAGCTCTCGGAGATGCGAGAATCGAACATTTGTGCGATTTCCTTTTTCACGCGGGCGCTCTCGGCGTCTATGAGCGTCTGGTAGTTGCGCTTCATCACATCCGACCCAGGCTCCCAGCCACCGTACGCCTCGACATACCGGTCGCCATATCCGGCGAGCATGGACGCGCCAAAGTGCCGGAGGTCGTGGAAGCGAAAGTGCGGGAGAGAGGTCTTCTTGAGTGCTCGAGCGAAGCGCAGAGACACGCGGTCGGGGGACAGCGGTATAATCCTGCCTTCGTGTGGGAGCGGGAGCGCTTCTACGGCATCCAGCACAAAGCGCGGGAGCGTGATGGTGCGGTAGCTGGAGTAGGTCTTGGGGGCTTTCAGCTGCCACTCTCGGCGCTCGTCGAGCACATAGGCCTTGCTGATAGTCACGGCGTCGCCCTGTATATCGCTGTACTCCAGCGCGCACAGCTCCCCGCGCCGCATAGCGCCGATGGAGCCGAGCAGGATAGCGCAGCGGAGATAGGGGTCGCTACTACTCTCATATAGCGCAAGCACATCGTCGAGAGATGGGCAGTACAGGCTCGTGCGCTTTTTCGCGGGCAGGGTGATGTGCGGGCGAAAGTCCGGCAGGTAAAGCGTGAGCGCGGCGGTGAGCAGGCCGGAGGCGTTGCGTACGGTCTTCGGTGACAGCCCCTGCGCTGACAGCCTGGACACCCACTGCTGTATATCCGAGCTCTGGAGTCTGCGCAGGTCGCGAGCGCCAAAATCGCCGGTGAAATAGAGCCGCGAGGCGCTCCGGTAGTTGCGCACGGTGGACGGCGACAGCACTGCCGCTTTCAGGTCGATATACTGCTCTACGGCGGCCTGCACGGTGAGCACGCTGCGGAGCTGGCGCTTGCTGCGCTTCCAGTCGTCGGCGAGTGCTTGCGCTTCCGCGCGCGTGGGAGCGGTAAAGCTCCGATAGTGCTGCTTGCCGCTGGCGTCTATATAGTCGTAGACCTGTATCCGGATACTCCCGGATGGCAGCGAGCCCTTCTTTTTCCTTGGCATGATATACCTCCTATAGCGAAGCCCTCGGCTGCCATGCGGTAGCCGGGGGCTTTTTTTTGTGCTCAGATTACGTCACTCTGGAAAGCGATAGCCTTGCCGAGCACATGCACATGCGCCAAGCGCTCCCCGCTATATACCATAGTCGGATACTTTGGGTTCTCTGCGAGCAGCCGAAGCTCCTGCGCAGTCTCGTCGTAGTACACGCGCTTCAAGGTCGCCTCGTCGTCTATCTCTACTGCGTAGATCTGGCCGTTGACAAGCTCGACATCCTTCTGGATGAAGACCACATCTCCGTCCATGATGCGCGCACCCGTCATGCTGTCCCCGCGCGCTTTGAGGCAGTAGTCCGCGCGCACGTCCGTGCCCGCTGCGATGTAGCTCTCACGGTCCTCATTGCAGAAAATCGGTTCGCCGCAGGCAATTTCACCGAGGAGCGGGATGCGCTTTTTCGAGATGGGGAAGACGTTGGAAAACTGCGGGATTTGCGGCTCTTCGTCATCCCATCCCATAAGATACGCGGGAGAGCACTCCAAAAGCTCAGCCATTTTAGCCAAAACGCTTCTTTTGATGTTCTCTACTCGCCCGCTCTCATACTTAGCTATCGCGGACTTCTGCATCCCGAGCTTGTGCGCAAGCTCTTCCTGCGTCATATTGAGCGCAAGGCGCCTTTCTTTGATGCGCTGGTTCATCTCCATTGGAGGCCTCCCGTTTCTGATTTAATTCAGTGTCTTGATTTTACGCCGTCACGCCAACAAAAGCAAGGTTTTTAATAAAAAGTGTCTTAAAAAGAAAAATAGTTGTTGACGCCAGCGACGCAGGGTGATAGGATAAAAGTGTCCCAAAAAGACACAGAAAGGAGGTCACATGGACAAGCGCAGATTGCGGGCTCAGATGGCGCTACACGGAGACAATGACACGTCGTTAGCGCGATACCTTGGGATTGCGCGGTGCACATTCTCTGCGAAGCTAAACGAGAACAACAATAGAGAGTTTACAGCTCGAGAGATTTCGCGGATTGCACGGCGCTACTCCCTTAATGCTGAGGAGTTTCTGGCAATTTTTTTTGAAGACAAAGTGTCTTATAAAGACACTTGCGAGGCGGTATAAAACGAAAGGAGGGAATCATGATTCGAGTAACCATTCGATTGCAGGACAGGACGGAGTACACCGTTGACGATGTGGAGAGGGTGACGCAGATAGTCCCCGGATGCGGAGGCAAGGATGAGGTTGAATCCGCAAGCGGGGATGAAATTCTGAACTTTCAGTTCGTTCCGTGGAGAACGACCATCGTGAAGGGGAAGACAAAAATCTGCTCAGTGGGCTCGCTCAGGCTTGAGGCGATTGAAGCGGAGCTTTACTGAGTGAAGAGCCTCGAGACTCCTGAGCTCACGATCGCGGCGGCGGCCTCGGCAAGCGCATGCATGGAAAAACTACCAACCGCGGCGACAGCTTCCTTTGCCTGCTTCCATACGGGCTGCGGGCGGATGTCTTCCAGGGCTTGATGCCCGCCATAGGTCAAAGCAAGAATCTTTGAGATTTGCGGGAGCACCTGCCCGCGCACGGGAACTTGCGAGGCGTCGATGAAGTCGGCCTCAAGGAGCTTGAGGCAGTGGTAGTTGAGGACATCCTCGGAGTAGTCGGGGTACATCTCGGCAAGCCTCGGGATGGTCAAGGTCTTGTTGGACTCGAGAGCCTCGACCGCGAGCATGATGTCGCGAGCACAATCGGGAACAAATTTCATTTTTAACCTCCTTCTGGTGAGGGCACAGTGACAGCCCTGCATCCAGTATAGGAGAAAATCGACAGAAAGGACAGGTGGCAATGCAGGAAGTTAGAGTTTTTGAGAGCACAGAGTTTGGGGCGGTGCGGGCACTCGAGGTCGACGGCACGCCGTGGTTTGTGGGAAAGGATGTGGCTGAGATACTGGGGTACCAGAATCCGAGTAAGGCGCTCGCCGACCATGTGGATGATGACGACAAACTCAATAACGAATCGTTATCGAGTTTGGGACAGCGCGGAGGGTGGTTAATCAACGAATCGGGGCTGTACAGCCTTGTGCTTTCCAGCAAGCTCCCGGGCGCGAAGGCCTTCAAACGCTGGGTTACGAGCGAGGTGCTTCCGAGCATCCGAAAGCATGGGCTTTACGCCATCGACGAAATCATCGCGAACCCCGACATGGCGATCGCGGCCTTGCAGGCGCTCAAAGAGGAGCGGGAGAAGCGGCTGGCGGCAGAGCTGGACAAAGCAGTCCTGACGCAGCAGGTTGCCGAGCTCAGACCGAAAGCGAGCTACTACGACTTGATACTCCAGTGCGCGAGCTTGCTCTCGGTCACGGAGATTTCCAAGGACTACGGCATGAGCGCGAAGGCTTTCAACAAAAAGTTGCATGAGTTGCGCATCCAGTACCAGCAGAGCGGCGTGTGGTTTTTATATGCCGAGTATCAGGACGGCGGCTACACACAGACCAAGACGCAGAACTACAGCCGCAGCGACGGCTCGCAGGGTGCGCGGACGCACATGTACTGGACGCAGAAAGGCCGGCTTTTCCTCTACGAGCGCCTCAAGGCCGAGGGCATCCTGCCGATGATAGAGCGGACAGACGCAGCATAAAAACGATGTTCCCGACACAGATGTCGGGAAGACAGGAGGAGAGACATGGCGAAAAGACCACTGGCGGCGCAGGTGATGATTCTAAAGCGCTGCGTTGGCGCTATCAAAAGAGAACTCGCACGCGGCAGAAAGTGCGCTACTGCGAAGTATTTTCTCGGTCGCGCCGAGGAAAATCTGCTTAATGCATGCCAAGAGCTCGGGGAGTGGGAAGCATGCTACAAGGAGGACACAGCGGGGTGATGGATGGCTGCATCAAGGCTCTGCGAGTGCTGGCGCTCAGGCTGCAAGAGTGCAGCGCAGCCGCAGAGGAGGCGGAGCGGGAGGAGCGCGACGGGGATTTCGAGGTGCAGCCATGGGTCTACTACACGAAAATGCGAGCGCTCCAGCGGTCGCGGGATGCGTGCGAGGACTATGTGGCACTGATAGACGAGACTATCGACCTCCCCGCCGCATGGATGAGACAGGAGAGGACATGAAGACACAGTACAACGCCATCCGCTCTTTCCGGGCGGATATGGCAGCGCTGAAAGCGCTCAAGGGCTGGACAAACCGCGACCTCGCGGCATGGCTCGGGTGCTGCGAGTCCACGGTGAGCGAGATGTACCGAGACCCGATAAAAAGCAGCGGCCGGTACATCCTGCTGGTAAAGCAGCTTTTCAGAGAAGAGCAGGCGAAGATGCTGACAGGAGGAGAGGCATGAAAAAGGCGCAGTTATCACTGACGATGGAGGCGCTTGCCGCAGCCAACGATGCTTCCGCGCGAGCGGAGGCGGCGAGAAAGTGCGGCGGAAACCCGCTGGCCGAGGCGAGCCTCGCGGCTGCGATTGTGTCGCTGGATGCAGCACGCGACAGGCTGGAGAGAGCACTTGACGACATGGCACTTGGCCGCATGTGACGGCAGAGGAGGAGAAGGCATGGAAAATTTTAAGCTGATTAAAAATCTCGAGACAGCGCGCAAAGGCCGGGACTTTTTGCGCAACCTGGTCGCGGACTTGGAGACGACTATCGACGCCGTCGAGCTGCTGCTGGCGGCGGCTGTAAAAGATCCGGACGGCGAAAAGGCCGCCCGGATGGCAGAGCTCGCGGCACGCACGGCTTTTCAGGCGACAGAGCGCGTCGCCAAGGGGTACATGATGGCGGTGACGATGAGCAGCGAGGACGCAGAGGAAGACTCGGAGGAGGGTGACGAGGAGTGACTCTGTACAAATACTACACACTGGAGAGGCCGCCCGCGCCGGGCGCTGTACCGAGTAGGGGGCTACGAGATACAAGGACATACGACGAGAAAAGCGACGCCTGCATGGGCAGAGTCGTGAGCGCATGGGGCTGGGCGCTGTATGACAGACGGCTCAGCATGGAGGAGATACAGAGCTACGAGCTCGCATACGGAGGAGAGGTGGAAAGATGAATGCAATCGAGGTGAGCAGCAAGAAGCGCTGCATCGAGGCGGCAAACGAAAGCTCGCGCAACGGCTTAGTCCGGGAGCTCCGCGAGATGCAGGCCGAGCAGGAGAGGGACAAGCGCAGGCAGTCCTGGCTGGAGCGGCACTTGGTATCGGCGTACGAGCAGCTGGAGCGGGCGCAGTGGAGCAGCTCTTTCTGGAAGTGTGTCGCATTTGGGGGCTGGGCAGTCGCCATCGGTACCATCATCGGACAGATGATGTGAGAGAAGGAGGAAAGACATGGAGCAGGAAAAAAAACGGGATTTTCGGGGACGCGCTGGACACATTTTTGCAGGCGGCGCAGGACGCACAGGAGACGGACACGCTGCTGCGAGTGCTGGAGCGCATGTGCGACCGGCAGCAGATAAAGGACGCGCGGGACGGCCGCAGCACTGAGTTTTCAGTCCTCTACATCGAGGACATCCGCACGGCGTGTGGCTTTGCCGAGTGCTTTGAGGCAAAGCGGATTGCGAAGCAGAGAGAGGAGGCGGCAGAGTGACGCTCTACGAGATTACTGACGAGTACAGACAGCTGCTCGAGATAGCCGAAGACCCCGACATGGATCCGGATGTGCTGCGGGACACGATGGAGGCTATCGACGCCGACCTCGAGGACAAAGCGGATGGCTACGCCAAGGTCATCCGCACACTGAAGGCCGAGGAGGCCGGGATTGATGCGGAGATTAAGCGTCTGCAGGCGCGGAAAAGTACAGTGGCAGGCAGCAAGGCGCGCATCAAGGGCGCGCTGGAAGCATCCATGCGGGCGACCGGAAAGGCCAAGTTCAAGACGCCGCTCTTCTCTTTCAGCATCCAGAAAAACCCCGCGAGCGTGGTGCTCGCGGAGGGCAAGGTGCCTACGGAGTACTGCATCTTGCAGGAGCCGCTTCCGGACAAAAAGCGCATCGCGGCCGAGCTGAAAGCGGGTGCGCATTTCGACTGGGCAGAGCTCCGGCAGACGGAGTCGCTGCGCATCAGATGAGGAGGAGAGCATGAAAGAGGTGAAAATCCGCCCCCCTGCGGGCGGAGGAGATTGATTGCAGAGTGGCGACCATCAATGCGAAAGGCTTGACGCTGCTGCTCTACAAGGACGCGCGCGTAGACCAGAGCATCCTCGATGAGACCTTCGGCGTATACGGCTGGCAGCGGTCACACCAGTGGATGGGCGAGCGGCTTTACTGCACTGTATCAGTCCGCGACCCGGAGACGGGCGAGTGGGTGTCCAAGCAGGATGTGGGCACGGAGAGCTACACCGAGAAGGAAAAAGGGCGGGCGAGCGACGCTTTCAAGCGCGCCTGCTTCAACCTCGGCATCGGCAGAGAGCTCTACACCGCGCCTTTTATCTGGATACCTGCGAGCGACTACACGGCTACGGCCGGAGCCAACGGCAAGCCCGCGACCTATGACCGCTTCAAGGGCACGCGCGTGGAGATAGTAGACGGCTGCATCATCGGCCTGGAGGTGAAAAATACAAAAACCGGCCGCGTGGTCTTTTCCTACACTACGCGAGCGCCCAAGGCCGGAAAGGCCGCCGAGAAGACGGCAGCTCCGGAAAAGCCCGCGGGCGAGCCGCTCGACATGAAGCGCGTCCTCCAGATGGTCGAGGCGGTAAAGCGCCACGGCATCCCGGACGAAGAGCTCTACAAGCGCTACGGAGCGAAGATTGCGACCGATTTCCGAGTGGAGCACTACGAGGACTTCAAGCGCACTGGCGAGGCGTGGATAGCTGAGACCGAGAAAAAGTACGCGGGCAAGGCATGAAGACACGCGGGCGGCTTACAGGCGTGCAGGTGCCCTTCCGGAGCGAGAAAGTGCTGCTGACCTTCGAGGTCGATGCGCGGCCGGAGGATGCTGAGGCTTTCCGGAAGTACGAAGACCTCGACATAACCTTCGACCGGCACCGCGAGAAGCGAGGTAACCAGGCAAACGCCCTTTTGTGGGCGTGCCTCGGCGAGATAGCAGCAGCGCTCCGGACGGATGCCTGGTCTGTCTACCTCTACATGCTGGAGCGGTACGGGCGCTATACCGCGGTGCTGGTCAAGACCGAGGCGGTAGCGGAGCTGCAGAGGGTGTGGCGTGAGACGCGAGTAGTCGGGGAGCGGGACGGCATGGCAGAGGTGCTCTGCTACTACGGATCCAGCACATACGACAGCGCGGAGTTTTCGCGGCTGCTGGACGGAGTGGTGGGGGAGATGAAAGAGCTCCACCTGCCACCGCCTCCGTCGCGGGAGATGCAAGCGGCGTTTGCCGAGATAGCGCGGAGAGAAGCAAAGGAGCGGGAGGCCAAGGGATGAGAATACAGAGATTTATCATACACGGGCGGCTGCATGGCATGAACGAAATCATAGCGGCGTGCCGCAAAAACCGCTACGTGGGGGCAAAAGAGAAGCGTGAGCAGCAGGCGATATGCCTCCACGCGATACGGGAGCACTGGGTGCGGCCGGTGCAGTCGTATCCCGTGACCGTGAGCATCGAGTGGATAGAGCCTAACTCGAAACGCGACCCTGACAACATCTCGGCTGCAAAAAAAATCATTTTTGACGCGCTACAGGATGCGGGAGTGCTGCGAAATGACAGCATGAAGGAAATCGGGAAAATCCGCGAAAGCTTCACGGTGGATGCGACATCCCCGCGGGTGCGCGTGACAATACAGGAGGAGTGACATGAACGGAGACATTGTTTTTGACCAGAGCGTCGCCGACACCATACTACGGGCGTCAGATGCAGCCGCGGGGCGCATGATGCTGCGGCTTTGCAAAATCCGGCAAGAAGCCCCGGTGCGAATGGTCGTATATGTGGGGACGGCGTGCATGAAAACGGATGGCGAAATTGTCTTTTTGTGGGAGCTGCGGACACCGGGCAAAATCGAGTAGGAGGTGCACACATGGCCGAGGCTGGGAGGATTTTCTATCCGTCGCTCTTTGAGGCGCTGGAGGGTGCGGACGATGCGACATACAGCGAGACGCTGCGGGCGGTGGCGGCTTTCGCTTTCAGAGGCGAGGAACCGGTGGGGCTTTCCCCGCTTGCGAGGGCAATATTTACGATGGCAAAGCCTCTTTTTGAGGCCAACGAGGCAAAAAGAGAGGCAGGAAGAAAAGGCGGAAATGCCCGTTGGGAGGCAGCTAGGCAAGCAAAAGCCGAAGAAAAAGCGGCTGCGGTTTGTAGTTCTGCTAATAGCAGAGATTGTGGCAAATATAGCACTGCTATTTCTGCTATGAAAGCTGCTAATGCCACAGAAACAGTAACAGAAACAGGAACAGAAACAGTAACAGAAACAGTAACAGAAACAGGAACAGGAACAGGAACAGGAACAGAAACAGGAACAGAAACAATTGCCCTTACGGAGACTACGTCTCCTACAGGGCAAGAAAAACATATAGCGCGCAAGGCGCGCACACGCACGCGGAAAAGCCCCGCGGAGCAGAAACACAAGCGCGGGGAGTTCGGACACGTCATGCTCACCGACGCGGAGTACACACGACTCTGCGACGAGAAGGGCAAGCAAGAGACAGACGACGCTATCCGTGTAGTGGACGAGTATGTCGAGACGTCTGGCAGAAGGCCGTACAGCAACTACGCGCTCGCGATGAGAAAGTGGGGATACCGCGCAGCAGCGGAGCAGGCCGCAAAAGAGCGGCGGGCGCAGATACGCCCCGCGGGCGGCTTTTCGGCAGCAGACTATTTCGCCCGAGTGGCGAGGGGAGAGGAGGCACTATGACAGCACAGGAGGCAAGCGGCTTTTTGTCAAAGCTCGCGCTGGCGTATCCGGCACAGTACGCACGGCTGGGAGCGGCGGAGCTCACGGGGCAGATAGAGCTCTGGAGCGGCACAATGGAGGGCTACAGCCTCGAGCAGGCGGTGGTCGGGCTGCAGGTTTTCCTGCGGGGGGACACAAAAGGCTTCGCGCCGGTGCCCGGGCAGGTCATCGACTGCATCGAGCGAGTGCAGCGACCGGCAGAGGACGGATACACAAACACGGAGTGCATCTCGCTTATCCGCCGAGCCATAGGCGACGCGCTGTATCACGCCGAGGAGGCTTTCGAGAGGCTTCCGGAGCTGTGCAAGCGGGCGGTCGGCACACCGCGCAACCTCACCGAGTGGGCGCAGCTGGACAGCCGAGAGGTCGAGACGGTGATCGCGAGTCAGGTCATCCGCTCCCTGGAGGCTACGCGGGTCCGGATGCGCGAGGATGCAAAACTGCCGCCGAGCGTCCGAGAGGCGCTGCAGGGAGCAAGCGAGCCGCTGTACGCGGTGGAGAAGCGCGAGAGGGAGCAGGCGCAGCTGGAGCAAGCCAAGCGGCTGCGCTTAGACGCCCCTCAGAGCGACGACGCGCCCCACGGCCGCACGGAAACCGAGAGTGCAGAGAAAATCGCGACGGGAGAGCAAAGCCTCGCAGAAGCGCTTCTCGTGCGTCTGGGGGCACAAGGGCTGGGGACAATGTTCGAAAGCGCGACATGAGCGGCAAGAGCAGCGCAAAGGGGGCTACGAGCGACGAGAGCGGGGCAAAACGGCGCGGAACGGCAAAAGACGAGGAAATGTGTGCCAAGAGGCTACAAGGGCTTAAAACGCATTGTGGCGCATCACAGGGCATAGCGCGAAAGGAGCACATGGCGAAAAGACAAAAGAGCATCATGCCGGGCGATACGGCGGAGCGGTGCTACCTGTGCGGTAGGCATGGGCGGCTGGAGGTGCATCACTGCCTCCACGGACGCAACCGCCGGGCGGCAGACGAGATGGGACTGACGGTGCATCTCTGCGGAGAGTGCCATAGGCGACTGCACGACAAGGGCGAGCACGATAGAGAGCTGGAGGCGCTCGCACAGGTGACATATGAGGAGCTACACGGCCATGCTGCATGGATGGCGCGGGTGGGCAAAAATTTTGCGGAGGTAGACGGATGAATCAGGTCGTATTGATGGGCAGGCTGGCGAGAGACCCGGAAGTTAGGTACTCGAGCGGCGAAAAGGCTATGGCGATTGCGCGGTACACGCTGGCGGTGGACAGACGGGGGAAGGGCGAGAAGGCTGCGGATTTTATCCCGTGTGTGGCATTTGACCGCGCGGCGGAGTTCGCCGAGAAGTATTTCCGGCAGGGGATGCGGGTGCTGGTGTCCGGAAGAATCCAGACGGGCAGCTATACGAATCGCGAGGGGCAGAAGGTCTACACGACCGAGGTCATACTGACAGAACAGGAGTTCGCTGACAGCAAGGGCGAGGCTGGGAAAAGTAGTACAGGAGCGGCGGAAAGTGGTAGAATAAATATGCAAGAAGATGAGGGGTTTATGCACATTCCAGAGGGAGCCGATGATGAAGGGCTGCCGTTCAACTGACGATGTGCGGAGCACGGGCACGCACCTTGTGGCGCAGCTCTGTGACATGCTGGAGATAGACGGATATGAGCTGCTGGGGCTGCGGATACGCGACCGGAAGACAGGACGAGAGTACAGGTGGGAGGAGAAAAAGATGGTGACAATCGGAGCGTGCAATGGCAGATGAAGAGCTAAAAGAAAAGGCCGAACGCGCGATTGAGATGATTCGGTTAGCCGCAGACATTTCTGAGGCGTACTACAAAAAACCACTGCGCATAGCGTACTCCGGTGGTAAGGATTCGGATGTGCTTGCAGATCTGGCAGTGCGCAGCGGGGCGAGGGTTGAGTTTTTGAACAGCCATACATCTGTAGACGCGCCGGAGACGGTATACCACATCCGGCGAGTGTTTGAA
>ERZ773212.1170-NODE-1170-length-12180-cov-8.439175_pt1 | contig 12180 bp, 13 predicted proteins | sample MGYA00581005_ERZ773212 | MGnify/ENA primary metagenome ERZ773212 (study PRJEB29015, sample SAMEA2738154) | human oral metagenome | biome: human oral; feature: human-associated habitat; material: saliva | place: China | collected 2196 ... | reverse complement strand
ATTTGGCTGTCGAGTTCGGCTGGTATCTGTTCTACTTTCAATTTTTCGCCAACGGAAACTTTGTATTGTTTACCGCCGGTTTTTACGACCGCGTACATACTCAACTCCATGAGAATTAGGTTAACATTCCGCACACCATGTGCGAAACGAGCTATTCTATTTCTATTTGCCTGTTTTGTCAAAATTTATTTTATTTACAAGTGAAAAGGCCGTCTGAAAGATATGTTGCATGCTTTTTAACTGATATAATCACGCGCTGGATTGCTGATATCTTTATGCAACGTTATTACCCCGACCGAATGTACGGGTTTAAACAGATTCATTGGAGCCCCGCTCCGTTTTATCAACAGAGAATGTTTTATGCTCGAAAACCTGCCTTACTTCCAACGCCACCTGCCCGATGACCTTGCCAAAGTTAATGCGGTCATCAACCAAGCTGTTCAATCCGATGTTGCGCTGATTTCGCAGATCGGCACATACATCATCAGCGCGGGCGGTAAGCGCCTGCGTCCGATTATTACCATTTTGGCAGGCAAAGCAGTCGGGCATGACGATGAAAAACTGTACTCGCTGGCAGCAATGGTGGAATTCATCCACACCTCCACCCTCCTGCACGACGATGTCGTCGATGAAAGCGAGTTGCGCCGCGGCCGTAAAACGGCAAACAACCTCTTCGGCAACGCGGCGGCTGTTTTGGTCGGCGACTTCCTATATACACGCGCCTTCCAACTGATGGTTGGTTCCGGCAGTATGCGTATCTTGGAAGTGATGGCAGACGCGACCAACATCATCGCCGAAGGCGAAGTCATGCAGCTGATGAACATCGGCAATACGGATATTACCGAAGAGCAATACGTCCAAGTTATCCAATACAAAACAGCAAAACTGTTTGAAGCTGCCGCGCAAGTCGGTGCAATTTTGGGCAAGGCTTCCCCCGAACACGAGCAAGCCTTGAAAGACTACGGCATGTATGTCGGTACGGCTTTCCAAATCATTGACGATGTATTGGACTATTCAGGCGAAACCGAAGAAATCGGCAAAAACGTCGGTGACGATTTGGCAGAAGGCAAACCTACCCTGCCATTGATTTACCTGATGCGAAACGGCTCCGAGCAGGCAGCAAACGATGTGCGCCACGCTTTGGAAAATGCCGACCGCAGCTATTTTGAAAAAATCCACGACTATGTCGTCAACTCCGACGCTTTGCCATATTCGATTTCCGAGGCGAAAAAAGCTGTCGACAAAGCCATCGCTTCATTAGAGGTGTTGCCTGACAGCGAAGTCAAAAATGCCATGATCCAACTGGCAAAAGAATCTTTGGCCCGAGTATCTTGATCCGATGAATTTCAGCTTTGTCCCTTTGTTTCTGGTTACGCTGATTTTTTTGGGCGTCGTCAGCAACAACAACTCGATTACGATTTCGGCAGCGGTATTGCTGCTCATGCAGCAGACGGCCTTGTCGCAATATCTTCCCTTGGTGGAAAAACACGGTTTGCATCTGGGCATCATCCTGCTGACCATCGGTGTATTGAGCCCGCTGGTTTCCGGTAAAATCCAGATTCCGCCGGTTTCCGAGTTTATCAATTTCAAAATGATTGCCGCCGTCCTTATCGGCATTTTGGTTGCCTGGCTTGCCGGACGCGGCGTTCCATTGATGAGCGAACAGCCTGTTTTGGTAACCGGATTATTAATCGGCACGGTCATCGGCGTTGCCTTTGTCGGCGGCATTCCGGTTGGCCCTTTGATTGCCGCCGGCTTATTGTCTTTTTTTGCCGGAAAGGTTTAAAATCCCCTCCTTTACCGCCTCGCCATAGTTCAACGGATAGAACGTATGCCTCCTAAGCGTAAAATACAGGTTCGATTCCTGTTGGCGAGGCCACAGTTTCAATAAAAGCCTTTCATATTCTAAAAGGCTTTTTTTATTATCAATAATAAAGGCCGTCTGAAACTTTTCAGACGGCCTTCTCATTTCGCCAAACCGTTAACCCGGACGACCATCCGAACGCGGACGGATCAACCAAGGAATATATTTCCATGCGTACAACAGCAAAGAAGCGGCAAACAAAGCGGCGGAGCAACGGATACTGTGCGTATATGCTGTACCGCTCACAAAGGTTGCCAAAACACGGACAACCGTTGCGGCTATCATCAACCAAAAGGCAACAGGAACCACTTTAGGCGGCGGATAAATGGAGTTGCCGGTATGGCCAAGCGCGGTTCGTGCCATCATGCCCAAAGTTAGCACGCCGATACCGCCAACGCCGATAAGGTGCACGCCTAAATTCAAGAAACTTGAAATCCAATAAGAAAGACCGACAGCAATCAAACCCAAGCCTGTAAACAGATAGCCTGCAAACAAAATCCAAAGCATAGGCTCTTTCAGTACGGCTTTATACCACCAACGATATACTTGTACGGTAAAAATCACACCTGCAGCAATAGAGAACAAAGCAGCCAATCCCGGCAATATGTTATGAGCCATCATCATGGCAGTCAGCATAGGCAGCCAAAGCGATGCGTGCGCTACCCATTGAGGGCTGGGAATTTGCGGCACGTTCAAACGTTTGGACGTAAAGAACGAGATAATCCGCATACCGATCAAACCGATAAAACCGGCCACCATAATCAAACCGGATTGCAGACCGGTCATCAACGCAATGGCATCAAACGGCTGCATTTTCATATGGAACGCGAAATGGGTGCCGCCCAAAACAAAAATAGCAAATACGGCAACATAGTTGCGCTTGTTTTGAGAACGGATTACCGGCAAAGCCATGCATACCGCGCCATACCAGAAAAAGATCGTACCAAATATACCGCTTGCCGTTGCACCCCAGCCGGGAATAAACGCACACAAACGCGCAAGCAGCCAAAATGCAGTCAAACCTGCCAACGCCTTGCCGCGCGTGGGCGGCTGGCCAGTCCAAGTTGCCACGGCCGTCAGCAAGAATGCAATGACGACCAATCCGGCGTAGCCCCAAATCATTTCATGGGCATGCCAATAAAAACCCGGCAATTCAGGCGTACCCTGATAGCCGAAGCCCCAAAGCAATATAGACAATGCGCCATACAAAGCCGCCAACGAGTAAAACGGGCGGAAGGCCATTGCCCACACAGGATGTTTGAACAAATCGTTCATGGTGGTTCCTTCAATTTTTATATCATTATAAAACAGCAACAGAGGCCGTCTGAAGCTTTTCAGACGGCCATCGATTCCCTTCCCTATTACACATTCTCAGGCAAAGGCAAAAAAGGTTCAATCGCAGGGAAAAGCTCGCGTTCCTCAAAGCGCGCATGATCGCGCAAAGTTACCGCAAAATCCTTATTCCATGATTCATTCACATATTCAGGATGAGCCATCATCGCACGCAGCTTGGCATGATCGCCTTCAAAACGCTGCCTCAACGCCGGATCAACCTTATCCCAATACGGTGCAAACATAGTTTCCTCCTCCAAAAAATGTGGCTCAAGCTCCACAAAATGAAGATCCAGCTCCGCCTGATGGCTTTGATCGGGCGTACGCAGAAGACGGACGCACAACGACAGCGAGCCATGATGCTCACGAGAAAGTTCTATTAAGGCAGGGTGACGTTTCAAGGGTTTCATAAGTTCGTTATAATGGCAACAGTTTGTCAAACTGGATTAATTTGAATGTTTCAGATATTATGAAACCCAATCCCACATAAAGTCAAACAACCCTTTACCAAACACTACCCTTTTGACATATAAGAAAAAATATTCAAAGAGCCAGCTATGTATCTGACCCAACATACCGATTACGGATTGCGCGTATTGGTTTATACCGCCATCAATGATGACACCCTCGTCAATATCAGCACCATTGCCGAGACTTACAATATTTCCAAAAGCCATTTAATGAAAGTGGTTACCTCATTAGTCAAAGGCGGATTTCTGGTCAGCGTGCGCGGCAAAGGCGGCGGTTTGCGCTTGGCGGATGTTCCTGAAAAAATCAACATCGGCGCAGTCGTCCGCCATCTTGAGCCGATGCAGGTTGTCGAATGCATGGGCGATAACAACGAATGCCTCATCACCCCATCCTGCCGACTGACCGGCATCATTACCGGCGCCATCAAAGCCTTCTTCAACCATTTAGATCAATACTCCCTGCAAGATCTTTTGGACAAACCAACCTACGACATACTCTATACCCCGCGTATCCCCATCAACGAAGTACGCAGAATGGTTGATTAAACCTTCAGGCCGTCTGAAAACAGTCCAGCTATATCGAAATAATCATCAGCCTCTCAATATAGGGGCGTGTGGTATTACTCGGAAAAATAATAAACAATGCCGTCTGGAATTAAGATTTTCAGACGGCATTGGTTTTTATAAAAAACCCTGCGGCTTAAATAAACGACTTTCATTTGATAGGTTAATTTTTATACTGAATACGTCAAATATGAGACAACAGAAAACCATAAAATAAGAATAATCATAGCAACCGTAAAATTTATTCTTAATATTTTCAAATAAAATTTATTGGATATTTTTTGTATTCCAAACAGCACTCTGAAAAATTTAAATTGCATACTTCCAATAAATAGATATTCAAAAAAAACTATATCCACCCCTTCTGATTTTAATATTTTATATACCATTACTGAATTAATTATAATTGCAATAAAATACAAAAATACTAAACAAAACAGAAAATAAGGCAATAACTCCACCAAACTACTCCTTCTTTTTTAAAAAGAATTTTCCCTAAAAAATATATTGGACGACATAACCAAATTGCTATACTCGACATTATATTCCAATCTTTCGCAAACCAATAAATACAAAAATGCCCGAAGCCAAAAGCCTCGGGCATTTTTAATATTTGGTGGGTCCGGTGGGTTTCGAACCCACGACCAAGGGATTATGAGTCCCCTGCTCTAACCCCTGAGCTACAGACCCGTCAAGAGTAGAAGCGGATTATAGCATAACTTGTTGCTTGTTCAAGATGCCGGGCAAATGTTTCAGACGGCCTGTTGGTTTTCTATTTGGGCATTATGCCGATATGCCCAATGCTTCCCAAACTTTCAAAGCGTCCGATGTTGCTTTGACATCGTGAACACGGATGATTTGCGCACCTCGGGCGACAGTGGCCAAAGCGGCTGCGACGCTGCCGTGTACGCGTTTGGCGGCATTTTGTTCGCCTGTCAGCTCGCCGATCATACTTTTGCGCGATATGCCGATCAGGAGTGGGAATCCGGTTGCGTCCATCAATTCAGGCAAATGTTGTATCAGGGTAATGTTGTGTTGCAGGTTTTTGCCGAAACCGAAGCCGGGGTCGAGCGTGATGCGTTCAGGGGCAATGCCTGCTTGAACGCATTCTGCCGCGCGTGCTTTTAAATAACGCGCGACTTCTTCGACGACATCTTGATATTGCGGATTCAGCTGCATGGTTTTGGGCAAGCCCTGCATGTGCATGAGGCACACGCCTGTCTTCGGCTGTTGCGCCAATAATGCGACTGCGCCTTCATCACTCAATGCGGCAACATCGTTGATAATATCGACGCCGCCTTGCGCCAAGGCTTTTTCCATGATTGCCGTGTGGCGCGTGTCCAAGCTGACGGGAACATTCCACTTGGCCACTTCCGCCAAAACCGGCTGCACTCTGGCCCATTCTTCTTCGAGAGAAACACCATCCGAACCCGGGCGGGTAGATTCGCCGCCGATATCAAGAATATCCGCGCCGTCTTTCAGCAGCTGCTCGGCATGTGCCAATGCTATTGAGACATTTTGCGAATAGGTGCCGCCATCGGATAATGAATCGGGGGTCAGATTGACGATGCCCATGATTTTCGGTTTGTCCAAGGCGATTTCAAATCGGCCTGCCTGCCAAATGCGTGTGTTCATAATGCGTCCATTGATGAAATAATAGGATAGAGGCTGTCTGAAATTTTTCAGACGGCCTTTAGGTTTTGACTTCAAACAGTCAATTACATTCCGCCGTAATTCGGCCCGCTTGCGCCTTCGGGACAAATCCAAGTGATGTTTTGCGTCGGGTCTTTGATGTCGCACGTTTTGCAGTGTACGCAGTTGGCGGCGTTGATTTGCAGGCGCGGGCTGCCGTTTTCTTCGACAATTTCATATACGCCGGCCGGACAATAGCGGGTTTCGGGCGAGGCGTATTCTTTGTAGTTTACGTCTATCATGACCTGCAGATTTTTCAGTACCAAATGGTCGGGCTGGTTTTCTTCGTGCGCAAGGTTGGCAAGGAAAACGCTGCTCAAACGGTCGAAGGTCAATACGCCATCAGGCTTCGGATAGTCAATCGGCTTGCATTCGGCTGCTTTTTTGAGCTGCTCGTTGTCTTTGCCGTGATGTTTCAAAGTCCAAGGGGCTTTGCCTCTGAAAATCATCTGGTCGATACCGGTATAGACGGAGCCGAGGTAAACGCCCCATTTGAATGACGGACGGACATTGCGCGCGGCATAAAGCTCTTGATACAGCCAGCTTTGTTCAAAGCGTTGCTGATAATCGGCCGCTTCTTTGCCGCTGTCGAAGCTTTCCACTTCTTCGAGGTTTTCCAACAAAGGAAATACTGCTTCTGCAGCAAGCATGGCGGATTTCATGGCCGTATGGATGCCTTTGATGCGCGGCATATTCAGGAAACCTGCGGCATCGCCGACCAAAACGCCGCCTTTAAACGAGAGTTTCGGCAGGCTTTGCAAACCGCCTTCAATCAGCGAACGTGCGCCGTAAGCGATGCGGCGGCCGCCTTCAAAGGTTTTGCGGATTTCAGGATGGGTTTTGAAACGTTGGAACTCTTCAAACGGCGACAGATAAGGGTTTTGATAATCCAAACCGACCACAAAGCCGACAGCGACTTTGTTTTCGTCAAAGTGATAAATAAACGAGCCGCCGTAGGTTTTGCTGTCCAACGGCCAGCCTGCGCTGTGCATAACCAAACCGGGCTGATGTTTTTCAGACGGCACTTCCCAAATTTCTTTAATGCCCAAGCCGTAAGTTTGCGGTTCGCTGTTTTGGTCGAGCTTAAATTGTTCAATGACTTGCTTGGAAAGCGAGCCGCGACAGCCTTCGGCAAATATGGTTTGCTGCGCCCAAAGCTCCATGCCGGGCTGGAATGAATCGGTCGGTTCGCCGTCTTTGCCCACGCCCATATTGCCGGTCGCAATGCCTTTGACCGAACCGTCTTCGTGATAAAGCACTTCGGCGGCGGCAAAGCCCGGATAAATTTCCACGCCTAAATTTTCCGCCTGCTCTGCCAACCAGCGGACAACTTCGCCCAAGCTGGCAATGTAGTTTGCATGGTTGTCGAAATTAGGGGTAATCGGCAGGTTGAACGCTTTTTTCTCGGTCAGGAACACAACCCTGTCCTTCGTCACTGTGCGTGTCAGCGGCGCGCCTTTTTCTTTCCAATCAGGAATCAGCTCATTCAAAGAAATCGGGTCGATGATGGCACCGGCAAGCGAGTGCGCACCGGCCTCCGAACCTTTCTCCACCACACAAACACTGATTTCGCGCCCATTCTTTTCGGCAAGCTGCTTGAGTTTGATGGCGGCGGTCAAACCCGACGGGCCTGCGCCGACAATCACGACATCGTATTGCATACTGTCGCGTTCGATGGTTTCTGTCATGGCGGTTCCTGTATTGTCGTTATTAAATTTAATCCGCTAATTATACAGCCTGGACATATAGTTACCAAATACAACAAAAGGCCGTCTGAAACTTACTCAAATTTCAGACGGCCTTTACTGTGTTCAAAAGATTATTGCGCTTTGGTTTCCGTTACAAAACCGATTTTACTGATACCGGCTTCGCGTGCCGCTTGCAGGGCTTGGTTGACATAATCGTATTCAACCGCTTTATCCGCCGCAATCGCCACAATCACATCTTCGTTTTTCGCTTTGGCCTCTTTCAGCTTGGCGGTTACCGTTGCCAAATCCACCTTGTTATCCGAATCGCCGCCAACGACATAAGCACCACTGGCATCAATGCTCAAACGCAAAGGATCTTTAGGTTGCTGCTTATCCTCTTTTGCCGCTTTTTCCGAAGCAGTCGGCAATTCCAAAGGAATCGAGTGGGTCAGTACCGGCATGGTAATCATAAATACAATCAGCAACACCAGCATCACGTCCACCAAAGGTGTAACGTTGATATCCGACATCGGCGCATCATCGCCGGAATTCATTGATCCGAAAGCCATGGTTTAGTCCTTTTGGTTCAGAAGGCGGACATGCAGGTCATGTGCAAATGCGTCCATATCTTGCGCGATGGTTTTTGTACCGCGATTGAGGAAGTTGTACGCCAATACGGCCGGAATCGCCACGAACAGGCCGACAGCAGTCGATACCAAAGCTTCGCCAATCGGACCGGCTACCGCAGCAATGCTCATTTGGCCACTTTCGCTGATGCCGATCAGGGCATGGTAAATACCCCAAACAGTACCCAACAGGCCGATAAACGGAGCGGTTGCACCGATAGAGGCCAAAGCGGTCATACCGTAGTCAAACTGGCGCATGGTTTGGGTCAAACTGTTACGGATGTGAACAACCAAGTATTCGTTCAAAGGCAATTCGTCAATCAGCGATTTGCTCGTCGTTTGACGGTAGTTTTGGTATGCGCGCAGAGACTCATCGGCAACATTGCTCATCGGTGCTTCTACCGCTTTGGCTTTTTGTACGGCATCAGCCAGCGTAAACGCATTCAGCATCAACTCTTTTACCTGAGCATTGCCTTTTTTCGCTTTGCGGTATTTGATGCAGCGAATCACAATGACGCTCCAAGTCACCACACTCATCAACAACATCAGGACAAATACACCAATCAGTACCACATCACCTGATTTGAAAACTAAACTTAAATCCATAATTTTTCCAAGTTAAAAATAAAATTAAAATTTCTATCGGGTCATTTAAAATCATTTCCCAACAGCATATATTTTCTAATCAATCAGCTTAGGCCTAAATACTTATTCGAGCGTGAATTTGACAGGTACTTTAAATTCAGTCCAAACGCTTGCATTACAGCTACCATCTTTAACGGCTTTACGCGCTGCATTATCCAGACGACTATAACCACTTGATTTATTCACACTGATTGAATCCACTTTACCGCCGGGACCAACCAAGACTTTCAAAACAACCAAGCCTTCTTCACCATTTTCAGTAGATAGTGAAGGATACGGAGGTCTTGGAATATGGCAGGTTCCTTTTGCAGGATTGCCTTTACTGCTGCCAGCACCTGTACCGCTGCCACCACCTCCGCCACCGGTACCGGAACCATGTTCGCCTTTCGCACCGCCGCTGCCGGATCCGCTGCCTTCGCCACGGCCGCTGCCTGTACCTTTCGTACCGCCGCCGTTGCCTTTTCCTTCTCCGCCCAAGGCTTTGCCTTCGCCGTTGCCTTTACCGTTTTCCGCAGTATTCGGCCCGGTTTTGCTGCCTGAGTATTCAGATGCTTTGGGAGATGGTTTAGGTTCTGCCTTCGGCTCTGGTTTTGGTTCAGGTTTTGGTTCAGGTTTTGGCTCAGGCTTCGGCTCAGGTTTGGGTTCCGGCTTAGGCTCGGGCTTAGGTTTTTCGATAGGTTTCGGTTTTTCCTTTTGCTGTACGATATCCGCTTTTTCTTTTTTCGTTACCACGGGTTTGATAACAGGTTTGGGCGGCTCGACAGGCTTAGGTTTCGGCTTGGGTTTCGGTTGTTCGGGAGTAGGCTCGGGTGCGGCAGGTGCGCCTTCGCCTTCAGGGCTGCCGTCGCCACCGCCGAAATCGCCTAAATCGACAAATTCAATATTCGCCATTTCGACAGGAGGCGGTTTGTGCGCGTGCCATAAAAGTGCAACCAAGCCGACGTGAATCAACGCAACGGAAGTCACGACGGCTGGAGTTAAAATTCGTTTTTTATCCATAATTCCGTTATGTTAATAGCAACAATTCCCGTTTGCAAGTCGTTTTACAGTCAAAATAAGCATTAATGCTTATATAGAAAGTTTATAGACCTGCTGTTTAAAGGCTGCATATCATAATATGATATTAGCTCTCATTACTAATATTATCAAACAAGCGGTTATCTGAAAAGATAAACGGTATTGCAAAAGCCTTCGTTTCTTACAATCTTTATGCTATCCGCACATCAGACCAATATTGAAACCTCATCAGACCGATAAAAATTCAAATGGTTTCAAATCATCTGTATTTTTTATCCATAAAACATCAGGCCGTCTGAAAACATTCTTTCAGACGGCCTGACTCAAACCAAATTATTTTTTCCGTTTCGCCCTTGGGTGCGCTTCATCATAAACGCGCGCCAAATGGTCGAAATCTAGCTTCGTATAAACTTGCGTAGCAGAAAGGTTGCTGTGCCCCAACAATTCCTGTACGGCACGGATATCGCCCGATGCCTGCAAAAGATGGGTTGCATAGCTGTGGCGCATCATGTGCGGCGAGATATGGCTGGCACTGCCCACGCGCACTGCCCACGCCTGCAGGCGTTTTTGGATTTGACGTTGCCCCAGCCTGCCGCCGTTCTTATTGGTGAACAAGGCCTGTTCGTCCTCTTTGGCAATACGCACCGCCAAATAATCGCGCAATGCCGCAACGCTTTTAGCCACCAAAGGTACTTGCCGCTGCTTGCCGCCTTTACCATTCACACTGACCCAGCCTTCGTCCAAAACGATACCGTCCAGATTCAAACCTTGTATCTCGCTTAGGCGCAAACCGCTGCCATACATCAATTCAAACATGGCCTTATCGCGCACGTCCAACTCGTCATCAACAGGCGCATGGTCAAGGATATGGTTTAAAGGTTCTTGCGGTAGCGCTTTGGGCAGGCGTTCGGGCAGGCGCGGCGCTTTCATATTAAATGTCGGGTCGCTTTCCATGACTTCTATCTGCACCAGCCAACTGCAATACTGCCTCCACACCGACAATTTCCGCGCCAAGCTGCTTTCGCTCAAACCCTTTTGCGACAGCTTTTTCAATACCGCCACAAAATCACGGCGTGTCGGCAGGCCGTTGTCAAGATTATCGGGCAACAGGCGCATCAATTCACTCAAATCGCGCCGATAAGCGGAAACAGTATGCTCCGACTTGCCTTGTTGCAGCAAGGTTTTCAGATAGCGTTCAAGATGAAGCGCAAAATTGCTTGATTCCGCCATTTCAGACGGCCTCCAACGCCGTTTTCAATGCCGAAGGCAAACGGCAGACACGCTGCTTGCCATAATCGAAACACACCATGCCTGTCTGCACTTTCGCCAGCACAAGGCCGTCTGAAATCCTGCGGATACAGTACAACAAAGAAAATCCCACTCCGGCCATACCCGCCGCCCCCATTTCTACCGACAGCTCATCACCATGATGACCTTGCGCCAAATACTGCACCGCCGCATCCGCCATAATCAGGCCTGCCCCTCCGACATCCATTTCGCTCCAACCCAGCGTCGCCAGCCAACGCATCCGCACTTCATGGCACAAACGCAACACCGCATCGTTCGCCAGATGGCCACCATAGTTCACATCGCCCACCTGCACCGTCAAGGCCGTCTGAAACAAAGGCTTATCACACTCAGCCACCGAAATCCTATCCATTTTGCACACCCGTTTTCAATACCTCGCCATTATAAACCGAGACCCTGTTCGTTAATATATAAAAACAATGTAACAGCTTGTAGTTTTTCATTTCAAAAAACATTATAATTTATCGGATAAATTTACCCTTCACTACCTCAGGAGCTCCTCATGGCACTCGTATCCATGCGCCAATTATTGGACCATGCTGCCGAAAACAGCTACGGTCTGCCCGCATTCAACGTTAACAACCTCGAACAGATGCGCGCCATCATGGAGGCGGCCGACCAAGTCAACGCCCCCGTTATCGTTCAAGCATCCGCAGGCGCACGCAAATACGCAGGTGCCCCATTCCTGCGCCATCTGATTTTGGCCGCAGTCGAAGAATTCCCGCACATCCCTGTCGTAATGCACCAAGACCACGGCGCATCTCCTGATGTGTGCCAACGCTCCATCCAACTGGGTTTCTCCTCCGTGATGATGGACGGCTCGCTGATGGAAGACGGCAAAACCCCTTCTTCTTACGAATACAACGTCAACGCCACCCGTACCGTGGTTAACTTCTCCCACGCTTGCGGCGTGTCCGTTGAAGGCGAAATCGGCGTATTGGGCAACCTCGAAACCGGCGAAGCCGGTGAGGAAG
>ERZ773212.1165-NODE-1165-length-12193-cov-12.889356_pt1 | contig 12193 bp, 16 predicted proteins | sample MGYA00581005_ERZ773212 | MGnify/ENA primary metagenome ERZ773212 (study PRJEB29015, sample SAMEA2738154) | human oral metagenome | biome: human oral; feature: human-associated habitat; material: saliva | place: China | collected 2196 ... | reverse complement strand
CTAATGTATCATCATCAAGATACAAAAGCCTTACACCTGATATAGATTTTGTATCGGTAAGATACCACTCTTTTTGGCTTTTATAATACATTGAACAGTCTATTAAAACAGTACCTTTTTCAAAATCTATTTTCGACCATTCAATAGCTTGTAATTCACTTATCCTAACTCCAGTCATAAAGAAAAACCAAAATGTAGTAAAATACAACAATTCATAGATATTAGATTTATCAAATGTACTAATAAATAGCTGAAATTCTTCCACCGTCCAAAAATCAACTTTAGGGCGATCTTTTTTTACGTTTCCTACCGTCTTAGCGACATTATTTGACAACATACCCAGTTTAACTGCTAAATCAAAGACTTGTTGTAAGATTTGATGAACAGAACGAATATAATTATTAGACAACCCCTCTATAAACATTGAATTTTGCCATTGCTTAACATGAGGTGCTTGAATATCCGATAACTTCATATTCTCAAAATATGACAGTCTTTTAAATTTTGATTGTGTCATATCAAAAGTACGTTTTCTTACTTGGCTTTTATAGTCTGGTATAAAATAATCATCAAGAAACTTTTTAAAAGTCATTGTACTATTAACAGTTATAGAACCTTTACCAAAATCAGCAAGCATACGTAAACGCCATTCTTGAGCTTCCTTTTGCGTTTTAAAGCCATTCTTAAACTTTTGTATCCTTTTTCCAGTTTGAACATCAAAACCTAGAGAAACAGTCGCTCTATACGTGCCATTACTCATAGGATAGATACTAGGTATTTTAGGCATTTTCTTTTACTTCCAAATCTACTAGACTTGCTTCATCTATTTTTACACCTAAAATTTCTTCTACCGTCTCAAGTGGCACACGTCCTAAGCCTTTACTTTCATACCATGTTAGACCTTGACTAGCTAATTTTGCTTTAGCCTGTTTTACTAACATCATAGCTTGCCAACTTGAAAAACCTAATTTCATTAAATCTTTTTTTACAACAAACATACTTTTTCCCCTTTCTTTATGATATAATTATTTTGGTTTTTTATTTTGATGTGTGATTGATTTTCACGCATCTTTTTTTTTCGTATCATACCATTTTTCAAAAGTTGTAAAACATACCATGTAAGATTGATATTTCAATCTACATGGCTTTACCTTAATCTTATCCGTAAATACTAATATTTTCATTTTTTATTATCCAAAAAGAAAATATTATCGGCTTTATAGTACAGTGCCTTGCCATTAAAACTAAGTTGGATATTTTCAAATCCGACAAGTATTTCATCTTCTGTCATGACATCATCATTAGTACAAAGGGGGTCTAGTTGCATTACTTTAATCTGAGTAGATTTTTTCTTAAAACGTCCATCTTTAATTGTGACATTATAACTATAACCGATAATCTCATCAGTATTAAATTTTCTCGGCTTGCCATTACTATCTAAAATAACATTACCATTATCGTCCTTACGTTCTTCTTGTGCAAAGTTTGGAATAACTTCATCAACTTCAAAACGTGTACCAATATCAGTCATATCAAAATCTTTTTCTGTTAGCATTCTCGCCATTATTTTTTCTCCTTTTTGTATTATCTTTGATTTTAGGGATTAAATGCTCTTTTTTAAAAAGAGTTGCCCTTTCTATCAATTCATTTGCTAATTCACTTGAATATTCAAGTTCCATTAGTTTATTATAGTTTTCTTTCTCATACTCAAATAATAGGTTATTCTCATAGAGAAATTTATATGCTTTTAGAATGGCTCCAGAACCTTTAAAGGTAAACCATTCTAATTTTTGTTCAAGTTCTGTTTTTGCTTTTGAAATAACAATAGAAACAGGTTTTGAACGTCCTAGAAATTTCTCCCAAGACCTAAGTGGCTTTGAAAAGTTACTGTCGCTATAAAACTTAACTTTTTCCTTCAAATATCCTTTGGTAAAGTTTAATAAGTCTATTTCTGACTTTAACCATTCTTTAACAAAGAAATGAGCCTTTTCTTTCCTAAGTTCGAGTTCTGTTCGTATCCACGGAGGGACATCACCTTTATACAAGCCTTTTTTTGAAATCTGTTCTTTTTGCTTGTCATATATTCTTAAACGCTCATCATCACTCGGTCTCCTTAAATATAAGGTTTGACCAATCATTTCATCTCCGTATGTATTGTAAAAGGTACTTTTTCCATACAGAAATCGTTTTTTCTGACAAACTTTTAAAAGCTGATTAGGAGTGAAATAGGGGATTTCATTGAAATCATCAATGGCGACATCAATCCTTCTCACTGAAAAGCCTTTAAAATTGAAGTAAAGATTATCTAAAAAATTTTTTTCAGACAGTCCCTTTGGAGTTAATACCACATCCCTATAAAACTCTAAAGCCTGTCCAGACATGACAAGCATGTAAGACGGCTCTTTCGAGCCATAATAGATACGGATATTTCCATAACTCATTTGATTGTCATAATCATAATATTTAAGACTACCTTTATCATCAATAAATAAATCAGAATCAAGAAATAAAATATCTTCAATAATTTCTTTTGGTGTTGAGAACTCTCCCGCTTCAAATTGAATTTGAATCCAGTCAAAAACAGAACGCAAATGCTTAATTTTTACCATATTTTAAATTATCAAGTTTTTGCCTGTTTTTTGCCACTCAAAAATCGCCAAAACCCTTGGTATACCTGACTTTCTTTCGGTGGTGCACTATCTCGCAGAGGGTGGTGTTACTTTCTTTCGGTGGTGCACTATCTCGCAGAGGGTGGTGTTACTTTCTTTCGGTGGTGCACTATCTCGCAGAGGGTGGTGTTACTACACACCCTAAACATCAATTTCTTTATGGGAAAATTCTCTTTGTTGTTCGTCTGTGCTTACGGTATCTTGAGAACTGTGGCGAACCGCTCACACGTTCACAAGATACCTACTTGCCGAACTTCCTCCGAGCCTTTTCCCATAAAGCAAATGGAAGTAATTCTAGCGTGGCTTCCATTTCCTCCAATTCCTTTGCCAAGCGATTAACTTTATTAGTTAGAAACTTAATTTTGCTCTTATACTCTTTGTTATCCTTGTACAAAATCAAAACATAGCCTTCTAGCTTGTCTATTTTATCAGCAAGGGTATTTTCCTTACTTTTCTGTAAATCGCCATAGACAGCCTTTATAGCCTCTTTTAATGACATCTCGTTTTTCAAATAAGCAATAGTTTTGAAATTCTCGACATCATTATCAGTAAAGTTATAAAAACTTAGAAATTGTTTTTTATTTCTAGCTTGAACTTTTTTAAACTCATGACCACTAATTTCCTTTATCAAAGAAATCCATTTTTTTGCAGTACTAACAGAATTTAAACCATCAACACTAGAAACAAGTCGTTTTATATCCATTTTCCCCCCCTTTCTTATAAAAAGTATGGTATAATGGTTTAAAAGTATTCCTATGTCTTTGAAGATTTTTTCTTCAAAGACCATTTTTATACAACCATAGGCAGTTACCCCATTTCTACTTGCCAAACGTTAGAATTATTTGGTATAATTTTTTTAGTGATTTGTTATCACATCTTAATTGTATAATTTAAAAGAAACAATGTCAACAAAAAAGTGACTTAAAATCACACAAAGGAGAAAAAATGATTTCTTTTGCTGACCGATTGAAATTTTTACGAAAAGAACAAAAACTAACTCAACAAAACCTAGCTGATATATTAAATATCAAGAGAGCTACTATTGCAAAATGGGAAAGTAAAAACGCAATACCAGACACTGAAACTTTAGATAAAATTTCTGTCTATTTTGATACTAGTATTGATTATCTGATAGGGAAATCAAATGTAAGGCAAATAGATAAATCAGTGTCTTCAAATTGGATACATGGTATAAAAACAACTATAACTAAGATATTAGATATACCCAAAGATTCACAACTTCAAAAAAGAATAGAAGAAGAACTCAATTTTGAGTGGAATAAGTATATAAAAAAATATCCAGATTTACCAATTTATTCAAAAATTGATTGGATACCCTATCAAGAGTTAGAACTTAAAAATTATAATGAGATAATTGAAAATAAAGATAAACGGGACATCTTAAAAAAATCAATCTTATGTGCTTATTTAGGTAATGAAAATATCTTTGATATACACTATTACTTAATAAAAAAATGGGGACTAAACGAACTAGAAATAAAACATTTAAATAATATTTTTCTTGAAGTAGAAGAATACCATTATCTCCGTTAACAACAATTTAACAACAAAAGGCTCAAATAATATCAAATAGTACTCATTGATTGTATTATCAATCACTATTAAATCAACTATCCTAAATAGTCAATATCTGACTTTTAGTGAGTGGGAGTAAATGAATGATAAATAAAAAGGCTTTGAAATCAATGTTTCAGAGCCTTTAAGAAAATAATCGCAAACAATTTGCAAACAAAAGGAGAAATAAGATGTGTGATGATATTTTTATTAAAACAATTATTGAAAAATTACCTAAAATAGATGATAAAAACGCTTGGGACTTACTTGGTTTCATAAATAAGAATAGGGATGTTTTTCCATTCGGAAGTAATTCGAAAATAATTGGAAGATTATTTGAAGTGATTGTGTATCCATATTTACTTCAAGTTGCAGATGAATTAGGATATGAGTTGCATGAATCTAAACAACAAACTGTATATCCTGATTTTTACTTCTTAAAACCTAATGGAAAAAGAATAGCATTAGATGTAAAAACAACATATCGTCAATTCAATAAAGAAAATGAAATTAAAGATTTTAATTTTACAGCTGGAAGTTTTACTAGTTACTTAAGAAATGGAACTAAAAATATTGATGGTAATTATAGTGATTATGATAAGCATTATATTCTAGGCTTTCTATATTCAAGGAATGAAAGTGCAAGTATTAGAAAAGTTAATTTAGAATCAGAAGGCATTTCTTCAATAGTACCAGCTTATAAAGATGTAGAATATTTTGTTCAAGAAAAATATAAAGTAGCTGGTACAAGTAAAGGAAGTGGAAATACAGATAATATTGGAACCTTTAAATCTAAAATAATTAAGGATTTTCAAGATGGTAATGGTCCTTTTAGTAAATTAGGGAACGACCTTTTCCATATTTATTGGGGAAATTTTCCTAAATATAAAGATTCTCAAGAAGTAAAAGATAAACTCTTTAATAACTTAGAGACATTTACAGAGTGGGGAAAAGAAACTAAACAATTATCAACCGAACAATTAACACGACTTGAAAAATATTTATCAGTTGAAACAAATAAAGAATGTGAATAATAATAAAGAGCCTGAGACAAAATAGTTCTCAACCACAAAAAAGCTAGAATCCGTTGCTTTTTTGAAGACAAGAGACTATTGTCCCAGATTCTTTTTATTTAGAATAATAGAATTTGTTGTTGTTCGTGATAAACTTCTTCTAAATTCAAATGTTTTTCACTTATTACTAAAGCTTCTATCATTTTATTTCTATTAGATTCTTTTGCTCCTAAGTGATAAAAATGTTCAGTAGTCAATAACTTCCCGTCAGTCCATTTTTCCATATGTGTATTTTTTCTGTATTGATTTTCATACCACATACTAAAAGCGTATCCAGCTTTTCCTTTTTGAGTAAGTTCTGCAAGTAATACTGCATATTCTTCACTCCAAGAATCGTAATACCCATCATAACGATTGATATATGGAGGGTCTAAATAAACAAAGTCATTTTCTTTCATCATCTTAAACGCTTCAGTAAAGGGCATACAGATAAATTGCCAATCTTTACCCTTCATTATTTTTTCAACCCATGCAACTTGATTTACAATTTTTGTAATTAATGCTTTTTGAAATCTCTCTGGTTTTCGCCCAAAAGGAACGTTATAATTCCCTTTATTATTAAAACGTATCATACCATTAAAATTTGAACGTTGTAAAAATAGAAAATCTAGGGAGCTATGTTCTTCGTTAAATCTATCTCTGACTTCATAATAATAAGAGGTCTTATCAGCTGGTGTACTAGATAGTTTAGTTGCTTCATTTTCTAAAAAAGTTCTAACTGTTTTAGAAGTAATCTTCTTTGATTGAATATCTTTGTAAAATTGAATGATGTAGGGGTTGGTATCACTAAAAATAGCCCTCTGAGGCTCTAAATTAAAACCTACTACACCAGAACCCATAAACGGTTCAAAGTATGTTCCTTCACCATCCCACTTTATTGATTCAGCAATGAATGGAATTAATTTAGTTTTTATTCCTTGAATTTTGATAGGTGGGACTTTAGGTGTAATAATTTTTTTAGGTAACACTTGTAATCTCCTCTCTTACTGTTCTACACGTCTTCTATTATACCATTTTTTAGACTTTCTTCCTTCCAAAACTGATTATAAACTTTTTCTCTTTTTACATCACTATTATCAAAATTCAAAATATTATTCAACTTATTAGCAACTTCTCGATTCATATTTGGATACAAATGCCCATAAGTTCTTAACGTAGTTTTAATATCTTCATATCCTAACCTATCACGAATTACAAGAGCATTTTCTCCTAATGAAATTAAAAGACTTGCATGTGAATGCCTCAAAGCATGAGTTTTAATTCTATGTACTCCAGCAAGTTTTGCATGACGCGTTATAATATGACCTGTTGCACTTTTATTAGTTGGCAACCCATTATATGAAAATACAAAATCTGTCACAATATTTTTCTTTGAATAACTTTCCACTCACTCAAATATTGTAAAGTTGTATCATCAAGAGCTATAACTCTGTTACTAGCTAATGTTTTTGGCTCAGTTATATAAAATTCATTAGATGTTTTATAATACATATTCTTATTAACTTCTAAAATTTTCTCAACAAAATCAATATCTTCCCATTGTAGAGCTTGTGCCTCCCCAATTCGTAAACCAGTCATAAATAGAGTGTAGATAAGAGTAAAAGCAAATCTATCATAATAATCATTCAAATCAAATGATGAAAATACTTTTTCTGCTTCAGAATTAACTTCTCTTAGTAATCGTGCTATTTCATTATCTGATACAGCAAGATTTTGCACCTTTCCATATTTCTTCAAGTCTATTCTTCGACAAATGATAGCTAAATCTGCCGATTTTGGGTCACATACATATATATCAAAGCCTCCACCTTTACATTTTATCCTTAAATAATCAAGTATTAACATACTTACAAGGTAGGTCTTGCCAGAACTAGTCGAACCACATATTAAAGTATGACAAGGTTTGGAGAACTCCCATGAAATTTTTTCTGTTAACTTAATAGTGTTATTTAGGACTTCTCGTGAAGAAAAATCTAACCTATTATCAGGAAAACGGTCAAATATATACTCACAATAAGTATTATTATTTACAATGTACTGCAAAGGTAAATCTAGTATAGCTTGAAAGTGATTTGCAAATTGATTAGCTTTATTAGTGAATAGATCAGCATTTTTTTGAAGCGAATAAGAATTTGCTCATCGGTAACTAGGTAGCCAACTTCTGCTGATATTTCACTACTATATAGATTATTATGAACAATAAATTCCTTGATTTTATAGTCTAAACTACCTTTGTATTTGTAAAAAGTATATCCCATGTATAGAAGAAGTAGTATCGAAAGAAATAAGCTCATAATTAAATAATCCGATTTCATAAGAAACTGCCCAAATAAAAAGAAAATCAGTCCAAACAACATAATTTGAAAAATTCTTTTCCTTAAAAGAATAGGGGGCTTAGTAAAGATTGTTATCATTTTGTAATTTCTATTATTCATCATCTACCACCTCAATTCCCTCTGCTTTGAAAGAACAAGCTACATACTTGTAACTATCTCCAGCCACATAGGCATTACCAGTCAACCCAATAAATTCAACTAAACAGTTCTGAGGAATGGCTTTTGAATCTTGGAAAAGAGGTTTAGAGTGGTCAATTTTTACATTAAAGCGTTCAAACTGTTTTTCAATAGCTACGTACTCATACGAGTAACCAGCAACTGTTTCTGTTTTTCTACGTTTTCCATTTTCATCTATATAAAGAAAATAGGGTTTTTGGCTGACAAGGATTTTTGCTCCTTTTATCGTCTCTTCTGCATTCAAATTTGGTCTAATCATTGTTAGTCCTCCTTTATATGTTTTTTTAAGTGTTGTAATTAATTCACGACACTATTATAAATTAAAGTGTTGTGTTCTGTCAACACAAAAAATTAAAATAAAAAAAATAGGCTAAAAGCCTAAATTTTTCCACGACGTACCAAAAGAGAACCCCTCACTATCATTCTAATAACAAATGAAGTAGTTACATAACTTGTTTCTGTATATGGAGGTAAAATCTTTTTCAATTCAGCAATACCATCTATAGTTGTCTGATTTACTTGTAAATCAGTTCGTGTTTTTGGTGCATTTCTTTCTTCAACTTGAGAGCCAGATTTTAAAACTATATCCCATTTATTTTCGTTTGTAATTTTTTTGCAGTCTAGATATGCTTGGTTAATCACAAAACCATTTGTTAGACGAAGATTATCAAATTCTCCAGTTGATTTGATTTCTTCTTTTAACGCTTCAATACTATTTCTTGTTTCAATAGCTAGTCTTACTGCTAATCTCATTCTAACACCACCTAAATTTCTTAATAACATTATACAAAAAATGTCGATTTTTTGCCACAGCTCAATTTAATTTGCGCAAACAATTTGCAAACAATACAAGATATATAAAATAGATTAAAACTTAAATACTCTACAAAAACGCCTTTGTTGGAGTGTTATTAATTCATATTCTATATCTTAATCATATAGTGGGAATAGTCATCCAAGGACCAATTTTATATAGTTTAACGAGCCAGTATCATTGGATACTGGTTTTTTACTATATCTGGATTTTTACTACCTGTTAAAACTGGGTTAATTTTCGACTGTTTTTCAGTCATTATGAAAAGCTTATACTCAATAAAAATCAAAGAGCAAGCTAGGAATCTAACCGCAGGTTGCTCAAAGCAATACTTTAAGGTTGTAGATAAGACTGACGAATATATAATCCAAGGTGAAGCTGACCTGGTTTGAAGAGGTTTTCGAAGAGTATTAAAAGATTAGAATTGTCAAAACAATCTGTCTAGGCTTGATTTTATCCCTTATTTACTATAAAATGAGAAGGAAAAACGTCAAACTTTTATATTGCAAATAGGAGAAAACATGACAAAAACATTAAAACGTCCTGAGGTTTTATCACCTGCAGGGACTTTAGAGAAGCTAAAAGTAGCTGTTCAGTATGGAGCAGATGCTGTCTTTATCGGTGGTCAGGCCTATGGTCTTCGTAGCCGTGCCGGAAACTTTACCTTTGAACAGATGGAAGAAGGTGTCCAGTTTGCGGCCAAGTACGGTGCTAAAGTCTATGTAGCTGCCAATATGGTTATGCACGAAGGAAATGAAGCTGGTGCTGGTGAGTGGTTCCGTAAACTGCGTGATATCGGGATTGCTGCAGTTATCGTGTCTGACCCAGCCTTGATTATGATTGCAGCGACAGAAGCACCAGGTCTTGAAATCCACCTCTCTACCCAAGCAAGTGCGACTAACTATGAAACACTTGAGTTCTGGAAAGAACTAGGTTTAACTCGTGTCGTTTTAGCGCGTGAGGTTTCAATGGAAGAATTGGCTGAAATTCGCAAACGTACAGATGTTGAGATTGAAGCCTTTGTCCATGGAGCCATGTGTATTTCTTACTCTGGTCGTTGTACTCTTTCAAACCACATGAGTATGCGTGATGCTAACCGTGGTGGTTGCTCTCAATCTTGCCGTTGGAAGTATGACCTTTACGATATGCCATTTGGGAAAGAACGCAAGAGCTTGAAAGGTGAGATTCCAGAAGAATTTTCAATGTCAGCCGTTGACATGTCTATGATTGACCATATCCCAGATATGATTGAAAATGGTGTGGACAGTCTAAAAATCGAAGGACGTATGAAGTCTATTCACTACGTATCCACAGTAACAAACTGCTACAAGGCAGCTGTTGATGCTTATCTAGAAAGTCCAGAGAAGTTTGAAGCTATCAAGCAAGACTTGATTGATGAGATGTGGAAGGTTGCCCAACGTGAATTAGCAACAGGTTTCTACTACGGTACACCATCTGAAAATGAGCAGTTGTTTGGTGCTCGTCGTAAAATTCCTGAGTACAAGTTTGTTGCTGAAGTGGTTTCTTATGATGAAGCGACACAAACAGCGACCATTCGCCAACGGAACGTCATTAACGAAGGGGACCAAGTTGAGTTTTATGGCCCAGGTTTCCGTCATTTTGAAACGTATATCGAAGATTTACACGATGCCAAAGGCAATAAAATCGATCGCGCTCCAAATCCAATGGAACTCTTGACAATCAAGGTTCCACAACCTGTTCAAGCAGGAGATATGGTTCGTGCGCTCAAAGAAGGTCTTATCAATCTTTATAAAGAAGATGGAACCAGCGTCACAGTTCGAGCTTAATAAGCGTGCAGGAGACGAAAGCTTTCTAGTTGCTTTCTCTGTAATCCTACTTACTAAAGAGCATTAGGTTAAAGAAAATATATTAATTTTCATCCGAGATTTCATCTCGGATTTTTTCATTATTTTTCAGAAAGCCCCAGATAATAGACGGATTTATTACAAGTTTTTTCCAAAGTTTTCTATATAATAAGCTAAAAAATAGTAAAATTGTAAATAATTTTCATTAAACGCTTTCAACGTAAGTAAAAAGTTGACAAATCCAATTTTTAGGACTAAACTAAGTAAGTAAATTTTAATTAAAAGGAGAATTCGTCATGAATTTAACATTTTTCGGTCTATGTCTTGCCTGTATGGGTGTATCTCTTGGTGAGGGTATGTTGATGAACGGTTTGTTGAAATCAGTTGCTCGCCAACCAGATATCATCTCAGAACTACGTAGTTTGATGATCCTAGGGGTTGCCTTTATTGAAGGTACTTTCTTCGTTACTCTTGTCTTTTCATTTATCATCAAATAAAAGAAGTATAAATTGAAAAAGGGAGGATTTTAGATGGAAGAAAGTATTAATCCAACCATCAATATTGGTCCTGTTACCTTTAATTTAACCATAGTAGTTTTGACTTTGTTGACTGTAGCACTTATTTTTGGCTTTATTTATTGGGCAACTCGAAATATGACTTTGAGACCCACAGGAAAACAAAATGTATTAGAGTATTTATTTGATTTTGTTGTTGGATTTACAAAATCAAACCTTGGTCCAATGATAAAGGATTATTCTCTCTTTTATTTCTGTTTATTCCTATTTATGGCCATTGCAAATAATATTGGCTTAATGGCTAGAATTCAGACTACAGATGGTGTAAATCTTTGGACCTCACCAACAGCAAATTTGTCATTTGACTTGGTCTTGTCTTTTACAATTATCTTAATGACCCACGTAGAAGGAATTCGTCGTCGTGGAATCAAAAAGTATTTAAAAGCATTTGTAACACCAGGTTTTATGACACCAATGAATCTCTTAGAAGAAGTTACCAATCTCCTTTCACTTGCATTGCGGGTCTTTGGTAATATCTTTGCAGGGGAAGTGATGGCAAGTATGTTAGTCCTACTTTCTCATCAGGCCTTCTATTGGTATCCTATTGCTTTTGGAACAAATCTAATCTGGACTGCATTTTCTGTTTTTATTTCTTGTGTACAAGCATATGTATTTACATTGTTATCTTCAATGTACCTAGGAAATAAAATTAATGATGAAGAATAGAAAGGAGTAGTTTATGAATGTAACAGTAGGTGAATTACTTGGTGATTTTATACTAATCGCTGGTTCCTTTATTCTCTTGCTAGTCTTGGTTAAGAAATACGCTTGGTCAAATTTGACTAGCATTTTCGAACAAAGAGCAGAAAAAATTGCAGCAGATATTGACGGAGCTGAACAAGCACGTCAAAAAGCAGAAGTATTGGCTCAAAAACGCGAAGATGAATTGGCTGGTAGCCGTAAAGAAGCTAAGACAATCATTGAGAATGCGAAAGAAACAGCTGAGAAAAGTAAAGCTAGTATTTTAGCAGATGCTAAGCTAGAAGCAGGACGCTTGAAAGAAAAAGCGAACCAAGAAATTGCTCAAAATAAAGCTGAAGCTTTACAAAGCGTTAAGGGTGAGGTAGCAGATTTGACAATCAGCTTGGCTGGTAAAATCATCTCACAAAACCTTGACGGTCATGCCCATAAAGAACTCATTGATCAGT
>ERZ773212.1161-NODE-1161-length-12213-cov-14.276855_pt1 | contig 12213 bp, 8 predicted proteins | sample MGYA00581005_ERZ773212 | MGnify/ENA primary metagenome ERZ773212 (study PRJEB29015, sample SAMEA2738154) | human oral metagenome | biome: human oral; feature: human-associated habitat; material: saliva | place: China | collected 2196 ... | reverse complement strand
CGTGATGGGCGAGGTCGTGGACACCGAGGACGAGGACTGGGACTTCTGATCCTGCCGACTCGCGGTCGGGCTGCACGCAGCCCGACCGCGTTGTATGTGCGCGGCCCGGCGGTATCGTCCGTGGGTGCCGCACCACAACGGGGTGCCCACCGTACGATGGGCGACATCACGATGCGTGACTACTTGGCCAGTACATACTCCCTGCGGCGCATCCAGCCACATCCCGCGGCGAGGGCGAGCAGGCGCACAGGCCTCGTTATTGGCGTTTCCATCGCTGGGCACTGTGATGCGGTAGGTGACAGTGATGCTATCGATCATCCCGTCATCAACCGCATCAAGGCTCTTGTTGAGGCACAGGTTCGAGGCCTGCAGCTGGTTGATGAAGGTGCACGTGATCGGTAGAATTATGGGGCTACCTGAGCACTTGCGCCCAACTACTGAGGTTTACTACCCTTCAGTTTTCCCCTCTCATTGACCCATGATCGACAACTTCTCCACACGCCCTTACCACTCCCCCAGTTAACTTCCTACACAAGCACGTACGGACCCGCCCTCACCGCACCCCATCACGAGGACGACAGTAGACTTAGACCGCGCTCCAAGCGCAGACCAACATGACACCCACCCACTCAGAACCCCGCACATTGTTACCTATCACACACTTAATGTCACACATGCAACATGCACATCATATGTCCCAGGCGCATCATGTCGGAGTATTCCCCGTCATAACGCGCATCTCGTCAAGTAGATAGAGGGGCAGCCGATCGCGAACATCCCGCTACTTACAACCACAGCACCACCCGCGGCAGTTAGACTGGGACCGGGAGCGGAATAGCTTCCACACCGACCGTACGTCGCGCACGCAGCGCGGGGGAATGAGGAGAGCACGACTATGAGTATCTTCGACCGCTTCGAGAATGCCGTGGAGAGGGGCGTCAATGGCGCCTTCTCACGCGTGTTCCGGTCGGGGATCAAGCCCGTGGACATCACCACGGCGATCCGCCGCGCCATGGACGATTCCGTCCAGGAGGTCTCCGCCTCGCGCATCATCGCAGCGAACCACTTCACCGTCTACGCCTCACGTGAAGACCTCTTCTCTCTCGAAGCCTCCCTCGACGTCCTCGCCGACGAGTTCGCCCAGCAGGCCACCGAGCACGCCTCCAACAACGACTACTCCCTCCTCGGCCCCGTCAGCATCGAATTCGTCGCCGACTCGACCGAAGCCGCCGGCACCCTGAAGGTCGCCGCCGAAAACCGCAGGGGTGCCGCAGCTCCCGCCACTGCCTCGTCCGCCTCCCCCGAACACCCCATCATCGACATCGACGGCGACAAATGGCTGCTCACCGAACCCGTCACCGTCATCGGTCGCGGCTCCGAAGCTGACATCGTCGTCAACGACTCCGGCGTATCGCGCCGCCACCTCGAACTTCGCATCACTCCCACCGGAGTGATCGCGACCGACCTGGGCTCCACCAACGGATCCTTTGTCGAAGGCCATCGCATCGATGCAGCAACCCTGCTCGACGGCAACCAGATCGTTATCGGACGTACCAAGATCCTCTTCTGGACGCATCCTGACCAGAGCGGAGTTTAATGAAGTGACCACTGACCTCGCATTTACCGTATTCCGCATCGGGTTCCTGGTGCTGCTCTGGCTCCTCGTGCTCGCAGCCGTCAACACGCTGCGACGCGACATTTTCGGCACCGTCGTCACCCCACGCGGCAAGGGACGAGACAAGGCCGCTTCCCGGCGCAAGGCCTCGCGCACCCGGCGCAAGGAGACGAAGCGGACCTCCACCAACCCGCTGATGCCCAAAGACCTCCTTGTCACCGGCGGGCCGCTGGTCGGCACCATGCTGCCCCTCGGCGAAGCACCCATCGTCATCGGTCGCTCCCCCGCGTGCACCCTCGTGCTCGAAGACGAGTATGCCTCCAGCCGCCACGCAGCGCTCACTCCGCAGGCCGACGGCTGGTGGATCGAGGACCTCTCGAGCCGAAACGGCACGTTTATCGACGACGAGCGCCTGATGCAACCGCGTCAACTCAGAATCGGCGATATCATCCGCATCGGCCAGACAACTCTCGAATTGGTGGGTTGATATGCCAGGGAAAGCCGTTCAATTCCACTATGCTGCCCGCTCTGACGTGGGCCTCGTGCGCTCCAACAACCAGGACTCCGGCTACGCCGGAGCGAACCTGTTGGTCCTCGCCGACGGCATGGGTGGGCCTGCCGGCGGCGACATCGCGTCATCAGTTGCCCTCGCGCACCTGGTCCCCCTCGACACCGACTCGCACCCCGCAGACTCCATGCTGCCTCTCCTGCGCGAGGCCCTCCTCGACGCCCACGAGGAACTCACCGACCGCTCGAGCCGCGACCGCGACCTCGAAGGCCTGGGCACCACCTGCATCGCCCTCATGCGCTCCGGCAACCGCCTGGCCATGGTCCACATCGGAGACTCCCGCGCCTACGTGCTGCGCGGCGACACGCTCACTCAGGTCACGACAGACCACTCCTTCGTGCAATACCTGGTCGACACCGGCCAGATCACGCCCGAGGAAGCCGAGCACCACCCCAACCGCAACGTCGTCCTGAAGATCCTCGGCGACGCGCAGGCCGACGTGGCCCCCGACGAGACGATCCGCGAGGCCGTCGTCGGCGACCGCTGGATGCTGTGCTCCGACGGCCTGTCCGGCCTCGTCTCCCCCGAGACGATCGGCCAGGTCATGGCTGATTTCGCCGACCCCGGCGAATGCGCCGAAGAACTCATCCGCCTCGCCCTCCTGGGCGGTGGACCCGACAACATCACGTGCGTCATCGCGGACATCGTCCCGGCCGGATCCTTCCCGCCCGCACCCCCGCAGATCGTCGGTGCCGCTGCCATCGACCGCAACGCCAAGTCGCGCGGCGGCCAGGGAGCGGCTGCGCGCGCGGCCGCGCTAGGAGCCAAGGCCTCGGGCCACGGTGCCGACTATGATGCCAGTCCCATCGAACTCAAGCCCCGCACCTCCTGGTGGACCCCCATCTTCGTGTCCCTCATGACCGTCCTCGTGGTAGCCGCGTCCTGGCTGTCCTGGAAGTGGACGCAAACGCAGTACTACGCGATCGGCCAGGACGGATACGTCGTCATCTACCAGGGCATTCCCCAGGCCATCGGCCCCTGGCGCCTCTCCCACGCCGTCGAAGTTTCCGACGTCGCGCTCTCGGAGCTGTCCCCCGTGGACCGCCAACGCCTCGACACTCCGGTGCTGCGCTCCTCCCGCGAGGAAATCGACGAGTACATTGAGGGCCTCAAGCATTCCGCCGTCACGCCTCCGACCGGGCACATCGGACCCGTCCCGCAGTCGGGTGAGGTACAATCCGGGGCCCAGAGCGGAGAACACTTCTGATGGCAACCGTCTCGATCGCCCCCGCTAAGCCGCGCCGATTCCTCGAGCTAGGCCTCACGGCCCTGGCCCTGGCCGTCGGCATCTCCGGCTACGTACTCTCCTCACTGAACCTGACGAAAACCCTGCCCGCGAACCTGATCCCTCAGATCGGGGTACTCATCGCCCTTGCGATCATCGGCGAAGTCGGCATCCACTTCCTGGCACCCTACGCGGACCCCGTCATCCTGCCGATCGCGGTGGCACTGACGGGCCTGGGCCTGGCGATGATCTACCGTCTGGACCTGTCCTACGCGAAAAACGACGAGGCCGAGGTCGGCTACAAGCAGGCGCTCTTCGTGGGCATCGCAATCGTCGTCGCCGCCATCATCCTGATTTCGCTACGCGACCACCGCATGCTGCGCCGCTACACCTACACCTTCGGCGCACTGTCCCTCTTCCTGCTGCTCCTCCCGATGATCCCCGGCCTCGGCCAGGAGACCTTCGGCGCGCGCGTGTGGATCCGCCTGGGTCCCGTCTCGATCCAACCCGGTGAGCTCGTCAAGATCACGCTCGCCATATTCTTCGCCGGATACCTGGTCACCAACCGTGACAATCTCGCGATCGGCGGCAGCAAATTCCTGGGCATGCGCCTACCACGCGCCCGCGACCTCGGCCCCATCATGATCGTCTGGCTCATCGGCATCGCGATCCTCGTTCTCCAACGCGACCTTGGCACGTCGCTGCTCTTCTTCAGCCTGTTCGTCGCAATGCTGTACGTGGCCACCAACCGCGTATCCTGGCTGTTCATCGGTTTCACGCTCTTCGCCCCCGCCGTCGCCCTCGCCGTCCGCTTCTTCTCCCACGTGCAGACGCGCTTCAACGGCTGGCTGCACGCCTTCGAACCCGAGTTCTACTACGGCGGTTCCTACCAGCTTGCGCAGGGTATTTTCGGCCAGGCATCGGGCGGCCTCATGGGTACCGGATGGGGACGCGGATATCCGGACCAGGTTCCACTGGCCAACTCCGACTTCATTCTCTCCTCCCTGGCCGAGGAGCTGGGCCTCACCGGCATGGCTGCGATCCTGATCCTGTACCTGATCCTCATCCAGCGCGGCCTGCGCGCAGCCCTGACGGTGCGCGACGGATTCGGTAAGCTTCTGGCCACCGGTCTAAGCTTCTCGCTGGCCGTCCAGCTCTTCGTGGTGCTCGGTGGCATCACCCGTCTCATCCCGCTGACGGGCCTGACGGCACCGTTCCTGGCGGCCGGTGGCTCCTCAATGGTGTCCTCATGGATAACCGTCGCACTGCTGATCCGCGTGTCAGACGCTGCCCGCCGCCCGGCGTCCACGCAGTCCCCGTGGAACTCCGGTATTCCGGCGGCACTGGGGGTGAACGAGTAACGCATGAACGCACAGATTCGCAAGATCTTCGTCGTCGTCCTGATCATGTTCGCCATGCTGGGCTTGGCGATAACAAACACGCAGTTCATTTCCGCGCCCTCGCTCAACGCAGACCCGCGTAACGTGCGCACGACCCGCCACGCCGCGGAAGTCGACCGCGGACCCATCATCGTGGAAAAAACGGCGATCGCTTCCTCTGAACTCGAAGAGGACTCCAATCGCTACACACGCGTCTACGACGAGGGTCCCCTCTACGTATCGGCCACGGGCTACTTTTCAGCAATCGGCTACGGGGCAACCGGCATCGAGGAAGCTGAGGCGGACGTTCTCGACGGCCAGTCTCAGACTCTGCTCGGGCAGCGCCTGCGCAACCTCCTGACGGGCGAAAAGCGCCAGGGCGGCGGCGTCGAGCTGACACTGAGCGCCTCCATGCAGCAGGCGGCAGCCACCGCGCTCGGTGACCGCAAGGGTGCCGTTGTGGCACTGGACGCCAAGACCGGCGCGATCCTCGCCCTCTACTCCTCCCCGACCTTCGACCCGAACACGCTGGCTTCCAGCGACGGGGGCTCGGTGAGCGATGCCTACGCGGCGCTGGAAGCCGACCCGAGGAAACCGATGCTCAACCGCGCGATCTCGGAACGCTACGCGCCCGGCTCGACGTTCAAGGTCATCACGTCCATCGCCCTGATCGAGAATGGCATTGCCAATCCGGACACTCACATGGCCTCGCCCGTAACAACAACCCTTCCGGGCACGGTCACACAGGTTTCCAACATCGAATCCTCGACCTGTGGCGACGGCAACCCGACCCTGACCGAGGCATTCGCACGCTCGTGCAACACAACGTTCGTGCTGGCCTCCCAGCAGCTGACGAACCAGCAACTCACGGACGTCACAAACCGCTTCGGTTTCGATCATGAACAGCAAATCCCGCTGACGGTCATTCCCTCCGTGTTCCCCTCCGACGCGGACCGCGCACAGCTCGCCATGAGTGCAATCGGCCAGTACACGGTCCAGACCACTCCCATGCAGATGGCCCAGGTCGCGCAGACGATCGCCAACGGCGGCCAGATGATGGCGCCCTACCTGATCAAGCAGATCGTCGACGCTGACAACCAGACCATGCGTAAGACCAAACCGACGGACGCCGGTCGGCCGATCTCCGCCGACACAGCCTCGAAGCTCACCAGCATGATGCAGGCCGTCGTCTCCCAGCCGTACGGCTCCGGTACCCCGATGGCCATCCCCAACGTGTCGGTGGCAGCCAAGACCGGAACCGCCGAGACCGGCGAGGGCGACCGCGCGAACGCGTGGGCCATGGGCTTCGCCCCCGCAGACAACCCCCAGATCGCCTTTGCCGTCATCGTCGAAGGTGACGACAATGTTCCCGCGCCGCACGGCGGAGACGTGGCCGGCCCGGTCGCCCGGGCCGTCCTGGAAGCGGGGCTCCAGTGAGTGTCCCGCGCATGACATCCGGTGCCGGCCGCGTCCTCGGAGGCCGCTACACACTGCTCACCCCCATCGCACAGGGTGGAATGGGTGAAGTGTGGAAGGCCCGCGACCGCGTCAGCGGCCATATTGTCGCCGCAAAGGTTCTACGTCCCGAGCTGACAGGCGAGGAACTCTCGCTGTCGCGCCTGCGCCTCGAGGCCCGCAACTCGATGTCGATCTCGCACCCGAACATTGCGAACACCCAGGATTCGGGTGAAGAAGACGGCATCGGCTGGATCATCATGGAACTCGTCGACGGCTACCCGCTGACGGACTATCTGCGCGGTGGCACACGCATTGAGCCCGAATACCTCATGCCGATCCTCGTGCAGGTCGCGATGGCGCTCGGTGCCGCCGCACGCGCAGGCGTCGTGCACCGCGACATCAAGCCGGCGAACATCCTCGTTCGCCCGGACGGCATGGTGAAACTGACCGACTTCGGCATCTCCCGCGCGAGGGACCAGGTCAATCTGACCGCCGCGGGCATGGTCATGGGTACCGCCCAATACCTGCCGCCCGAACAGGCGATGGGCGAGACCGCCACGCCCATCGGTGACCTCTACGCCCTCGGCGTCATCGCTTACGAGGCCGCCGCTGGCCGGCGCCCCTTCACGGGCGAAACCCAGGTCGACATCGCGTTCTCGCACGTCAACGACCCGGTGCCTCCACTGCCGGACTTCGTCCCCGAGCCCCTCGCCGACGTCATTTTGCACCTGCTGGAAAAGGACCCCGCGAAGCGCCCCGAATCCGGTGCCGCCGCCGTCCGCGAGATCGCCGGTGCCGCCAAGGCCATGGGCATATCCGTGACACCTCGCCCACTGCCGCTGCCCAAGGCCGCGCAGCTCGCCCCCGAGACGCGCACGCCCGTCCAGCCCTCCGTCCCGATCCTCGCACCCGTGCGTCACCTAACTCGCCGCACGCTCCCCGACGAGATGCTCCAGCCCCCGTCGGGCCTCGTACCCCACGTGAGCGCCGCGACCGGTCGCCACGCCGTCGTTCCCCGCATCATCGACGAGGCGACGACCGTCGCGCCCTCATCCTCGATGATCCCGATCACAGGACGCCACACCATGCTCCCACGCATCATCGACGAACCCGCACCGCCACCGTCCACCAACCCCCTGTCTCCACCCACGCGGGTGCGTCGCATCATCCCCGATACGACCGGCGAACAGACACTGGTGTCCGGTTCCGTGCGTTCCCTGACATCTACGGGACGCCACACGGTCGCTCCCTCGAACCCACAGGGTCCGATCTCGACCTCGATCCCCACGCGCGTCGTCTCCAAGCCCGCGGCGGTTCCAGAATCACTCTCACCCCGCACTGCGAAGACCCCCACCACCAAGACCCCCACCGCGAAGGCCGCGGTGCCAACTGCGACCCCCACTCCGGCCACGCTTGTTGACCCGTCGCAGGCGGCTACACCGACGAAGCCCGTGGCGCGTCACACGGCCGCCGAACGTCCGGCAATGCCCGCGCGCCCCACGGCCGCCGAGCGCCCGGCAACACCCGCGGCCCCCAAGCCGTCCCAACGTCCGGCAATGCCCGCGCGCCCCACGGCCACCGAGCGCCCGGCAACACCCACGCGCGCCGAGGCACCGGCTCCCAAGAAGGCAACCACGGCCTCGGCGACCCCGCGCAAGGAGCCAACCCCCACGCCCACACAGGCACCCGCTACGCCCGTTGCGCCCACAGAAGCCGAGCGGCGCGCCGCCCTCAACGAGCGCCTGCGCCAGCGGGCACAAGACCGCCAAGCCGAGGACGCCGCCGAAGCACACCGTCGCGCCCAGGTCGCTCGCGAAGAAGAGGCCCGCCAGCGTGAGCTACGCGAAGCCCGCGAAGAGCGCCAACGCCGTGAGGCCCGTCAACGGCGCGAAGCCGAGCAGGCTCAGCGCAAGTCCGAGCGCACCTCCTCCGCGCCCGACCCGCAGCCGTCCCGCGACGTCAAGGACGAGCGCGCAAAGTCCACCAAGGCCTCGTCGAAGACCACGACGACCACCAGCTCCACGCCGCGCGTCTTCGGGACCGTTCCCCAACCCCGCGGCAAGGACAAGAAAAACAAGAATGCGTCCACGCGTCCACGTCGCTCCGTGTACGAGTCCAAGCCCAAGAAGGACTCGGGCGGACCGCACTGGCACAAACTTGACGCCCGAACCACCGAGCACAAGCGCCCGGCAGCGAAGACCGCCTACTCGCGTAGTGTCGTTGCCCCGCCGGTCCCTGCATCTAAGAAATTAATCCGCATTGCGGTCATCGCACTCATCGTGATCGCGCTGACCGTACTTGCAGCCTTTACGATCAAATCCATGCTGAGCTCCCTCATCCCAAGCAACGCGGGGGCAACCATCACCGAGGAGGTTAGGACATGGCACAGCCCATGGCCCACCGTCTAGCTGGCCGATATGAGGTCCGCTCGCTCATCGGGCGAGGCGGAATGGCCGAAGTTCACCTGGGCTTCGACACTCGCCTGTCGCGCGTCGTCGCCATCAAGATGCTACGACGCGACCTGGCGCTGGACTCGATCTTCCAGGCGCGGTTCCGCCGCGAGGCTCAGTCGGCAGCGTCGCTGAATCACCCAAACATCGTCGCCGTTTACGACACCGGCGAAGAAATCGTCTCGGACGCGACCAACCGGTCCATCGCGATCCCCTACATCGTCATGGAGTACGTCGAGGGGCACACCGTCAAGGAGCTGATCTCCGACGGCACGGCCGTCCCGATCAACGAAGCCATCGAGATCGTGTCGGGTGTCCTGTCCGCCCTGCAGTACTCGCACGACAACCACCTGGTGCATCGCGACATCAAGCCGGGCAATATCATGTTGACGTCGGACGGCAAGGTCAAGGTCATGGACTTCGGCATCGCCCGTGCCCTGACCGACTCGCAGGCCACCATGACGCAGACGAACGCCGTCGTCGGCACCGCGCAGTACCTCTCCCCCGAGCAGGCGCGCGGTGAGACCGTGGACGAGCGCTCCGACCTGTACTCGACGGGCGTCGTGCTCTTCGAGCTGCTGACGGGCCGCCCGCCCTTCAAGGGCGACTCGGCCGTCGCCGTCGCCTACCAGCACGTCGAGCAGATCCCGCCCACCCCCTCGTCGATCCTGTCCGACATCCCGGATTCCCTGGACCGAGTAGTCCTCAAGGCGCTCGCGAAGAACCGCGACGACCGCTACCCGAGCGCCACCGCGATGCTCTCGGACCTACAGCGCGTTGCACGCGGCTTGGACGTGGGCGCCCCGCCTGCCGACTCGTGGGCGACCGAGGTGCTGCCCGCAGCCGGCCTCGTCGGTGCGCGCGCCGCAGCACCGACGACCACCTCCACGGTGAGCACGTCCGCGGCAGGGACCCCCCCAACATCGACGTCAACGTCGCTGCCCGCCGTCTCCTCCGACGACGATGGGACGAGTAATGCTGCCGCTGCCCGCAAGCGCCGCACCGCGATCATCGCGACCCTCGTCGCCATCGCGCTGCTCCTCATCGGCGGCAGCGTCTGGGCGCTGAGCCGCAGCGCCGCTGAGCCGGAGACCGTCGCCGTCCCCAACGTCGTTGGGCTGTCTCAAGCAGACGCAAAGTCTCAGATCGAAGCCGCCGGCCTGACGTGGGAACTTAACCCCGACAAGGTCGCCTCCGATACCGTCGACAAGGACTCGGTCGCCTCAACCGACCCCGCAGGCGGCACCCAGGCCGAGAAGGGCGCCACCGTGCGCGTCACTATCTCGTCCGGCCCCGACTCGGTCACCCTGCCCGACAACCTGGTCGGTATGAGTCCCGACGACGCCCGTAAGGCCGTCGAGGCGCTGGGCCTGAAGTGGGATGTCAACTCCAGTAAGGTCGCTTCCGACACCGTGCCCGAGGGCAAGGTCGCGCAGACCAACCCCTCCCCCGGCTCGAAGGTCAAGGCCGGTCAGACGATCACCGCCTACCTGTCCTCCGGCTCCGACCAGGTTGAGGTCCCCGACCTGTCGGGTATGAGCCAGGACCAGGCGCGCAGCGCCCTCAAGGCAGTCGGCCTGGAACTCGGCAACGTGTCGACCGTCGACTCCGACAAGGAGAAGGACCGTATCGTCGAGCAGGATCCCGATAGCGGCTCCAAGGTCAAGAAGGGCACCAGCATCGCCGTGTCCGTGTCCAGTGGCAAGGCCGCACAGGTGGAGATCCCCTCCGTCGTCGGCATCGGCCGCGAGGACGCTGAGGCGCAGCTCAAGGCCCTGGGCCTGACCGTGACCGTCGAGGAAGTCACCGGTACCCAGCCCGCCGGTCAGGTCACCGCCGTTGAACCCGGCGTGGGTTCGAAGGTGGACAAGAACTCGACTGTGAAGCTCAAGGTCTCGAAGGGTTCCATTTTCCCGACGCCCAGCCCGTCGCCCTCTACCAAGAAGTAGTCCGACTCACCCAACGATCAGGGCCCGCACCGACAGGATTCCTCCTGGGGTGCGGGCCCTGTCGTATGCGATGGTGACCTTGCGTGCGGGGTGCGGACCCGTCGTGTGCGGGGTGGGTTCCGTTCCGCGTGCATGCGCCCCTGTCACGGCTTCCAGGGCGGGTACGAGGCCGTGGCACGGTTCCCGCATCGGTACGGGCCGCCTGCAATGGTCAGGGCGGGTACGAGGCCGTGGCACGGTTCCCGCATCGGTACGGGCCGCGTGCAATGGTCAGGGCGGGTACGAGGCCGTGGCGGGATTCGCGCAGTGTGCGCGGACTGTCTTGAGCTTCGGTGCGTCATTCGGGCGGCTTGCGAGGACTGTTCTGGCCTTCAGTGCGAATACGAGGCCGTGACAGCTATGCGGGTTCCACGCGGCGCCTGCGCGTCCTCGCGATTCTCCACGCACACGGGACGCCTAATTGGGAGCCTTAGCCTGCTCACCGGCGGTTGAACCCCCTGATGCGCACGTTAACCCGCTGGGTCGAGCGTGGGCGGGGTCGCCCACGCTCGACCCAGAAGGCTCACGCTCGACCCAGAAGGCCCACACTCCAGCTAGAGGTCCCAGTCTCCGTCTAGCGGTCTCACACTCCACTTAAAGATCACGAGTTGCCACGATCCTAGCCACGGCCTCGTCGGCGGATGCACAGGACGACGTTTCTGCGCCGGGCCCGCCCCTACGCGGATAGGTTGCGCCTACGCGGATAGGTTATGCGTTCGCGGATAGGTTATTAGCCTATCCGCATGCTCGTAACCTATCCGTGACGTCATTTCCTATCCGCATGCGGCCACCCACAAGCAAGCACACCTACGGCGTGCCTTCAATACCGCCGACGTCGCGGCTGTACTCACTGAACATGTCCAGCCAGTGGGCTGGCGACGCGCCCCTACAGCTTGAAGCGCTCCGCGACGACGGGCTTCAGGGACACCGCCCGCTCCCGCGCGTCAGTGTCGCCGCAGGCGGCCAGCCAGTTGGCGAACATGAGGTGCCCGGACTGTGTCATGACGGACTCGGGGTGGAACTGGACGCCTTCGAGGGGCAGGGAGCGGTGGCGCACGCCCATGATGATGCCGGATTCGGTGCTCGCGGAGACCTCGAGTTCGTCGGGCATGGTCGCGGGGTCGATCGTGAGGGAGTGGTAGCGGGTGACGGTCAGTGGCGAGGGGACGTCTTCGAACACGCCGCGCCCGTCGTGGGTGATGACGGAGGTCTTGCCGTGCATGAGTTCGGGTGCGTGCCCCACGGTCGCGCCGAACAGCTCGCCCAGGGCCTGATGGCCCAGGCACACGCCCAGCATCGGGATCTCCCGCTCGGCGCAGTCGGCAATAGTCTGCAGGGACGCGCCGGCACTCTTGGGGTCGCCGGGTCCGGGGGAAATGAGGACGCCGTCGTAGCCGACCTCGAACCACGCGGGATCCACGACGTCGTTACGCACGACGTCCACAACAGCGCCCAGGTGGCGCAGGTAGCCCACAATCGTGAAGACGAACGAGTCGTAGTTGTCGACGCAGAGGATTCGTGCCATCGCCG
>ERZ773212.1154-NODE-1154-length-12260-cov-2.883982_pt1 | contig 12260 bp, 10 predicted proteins | sample MGYA00581005_ERZ773212 | MGnify/ENA primary metagenome ERZ773212 (study PRJEB29015, sample SAMEA2738154) | human oral metagenome | biome: human oral; feature: human-associated habitat; material: saliva | place: China | collected 2196 ... | reverse complement strand
TCTTTTTTTTCTTTTTTGGTTGCCTTGGTGGAGTTATAAAAAAAACAGAAGTCAAGTGCGACAGTTTTCGCTAGAAAATGCCGATAGGCACACTTTACTTCGGCTTTTTTTTATGTTAAACTCCACAAGCAAAAAAGAAAAAGACACAAATTTAGCTTGTGCCTTTTATAAAATTAATCTTCTTCTGCTTCCTCATCTGAAGTAAAAAGAAAATTACATATTTTTTCCCAAAGATTTGATAAAATAGGTAATACTACTCTATATATAAAATCGCCTATTCCTACAATGATTAATAAAGAAGCTATTATAATTAAAGTCCATAAAGTTTTAGTACCTAAAAAATTAATCTCCCACTTTTGAGGTACTATTATTCTAAGAATAAAAAGAGAATTTAAAAGAGAAAATAACAGAATATAAATCTTATTGATTACGAATGTATATTTTACATTATTTATACCTTTAACTAGATTATTTGTGCTTTTGGTTACATTTTCTAAACTATTATTAACTCTCTGATAATCTGCTTCTAAATTGCTTCTGTTCTTATTTAAAGTAATGCTTTCTTTTTTTATATCATCTGTGATTTCTTTTATATCTTCTACACTCTCTATTAAACTGTACTTACATTCTTTTACTTCTTCAACAAGCCTATTTTTATAAATTTCTAATTCTTGCTCTAATATTTTTCTGTAATCTTCTATATTCGCTTGTAAAGTCTTAGATGTTTCTTTAATATTTTCAAGAGTTTTATTTATAATTAAGTCCTTTTCTTCCTCCAGTGCTACTGGAAGATTTTTAATGGTATCTGCTACCTTAGAATTTATATTCTCTTGAAAACTCTCCATAGCTTCTAATAATGTCTTTGTTTTCAATAGTATTTTATGTTCTTCTTGCTCTAGCTTCTGCTTTAATTCTTCCTCTTTACCTTTCAATATCTTCTCTGTATTAGTATTTGCAACCTCTATAAACTCTTTTTGCTCTTTAGCAAGTGCTAAATTAAAATCTTCTCTTGCTTGGTCTAGTGTACTTCTATAATCTTCTATAAGTTCCTTAAATTCTTGCTTCGCATTGATAAAAGCTGTTTCTTTCTCCACTATCTTAGTATCTATATCTTCAAATTTTCTAAAAAAGCCTTGTATACTAGCTTCTAAGTTACTCAAAACATTGTAGTTAGCTTCTATCATTCCTCTAAAGTCTAGGTTACTCAATTTCCCTTTCCTCCTTTTCCAGTTCCTTAGTATCTTTCTTGTCTGCTTCTTTTATGTTTGGATTAGTCTTTTCTTGCTCCATATTTCCTATATATTCACTAATTCTATTAAACAATTTTTGATTTTCTTCTAGCATTTTATTTACTTTTTCTTTTTCTCCAAAAACACTACTTACTTTTATATCATTTTCTAGGTCTACTAATGTAAGTTTAATATTTCTAGCATATTGTAATGGGTTTCTATCCTCTGCTTCTTCAAATTCTTTCAAATTTTCAACCAGTTCAATTAAATCTTCATTAGCGATTTTTCCTTTATCTAAAAGTGAAATAAAATTATTTAGATCCGTTTTCGCTTTTTCTTCAGATAAAATTTTTGCTCTAGCTTCTGCTTCTTTCTTCTTTGCAAGTGCTTTTTGTTCCCTCTCAAGTCTTACTTGTTCTGCGACTTGTTGATTTAATTTGTTAATCTTATCCCATTCAATGTTCTGTTTAAGAAGATTATTTTGAAATTCCTCATACTTTTTCTTTAATTCTTCTGCAACTTCTAACTTATTTTGTTCCTCTGCTTCGTATTTTTTTTCATAATAACTTTTAATAATACTTTCGTATTCAAGGACTTTTTCAAGTGCATTATTCTTCGTATCTTTATAATCTTGTTCCTTTTCCTTTACATTTTCAGTAATTATTTTAAATTCTTCTCTATGTGCTTCAATCTTCTTGTCTATTTTTTCTAAATCATCTTTTAAGTTTTCTACTACAATTGGAATAGTTTTAATTTTCTCATTATTTTCAGTGATTTTATCAGTATTATTTTTAATTAAATCATCTATATTATCTATTCTTTCTTTTGTGTTATCTCTGCTTGTTATAGCAAGTTCTTTTTGATTATTTGCAATCTCTAACTCTTTTTCTGCTCTTTCTAATAATGCTTTTAATCTTTCAACTTCTGTTTCCTTATCATCTGCAATTTTAGTTTTATTTATTACTGCTTCTTCTTTGCTTGGTAAATCTTCTTCAAGTAAAGTCTTAGTATTACTATAATCTTTTATACTTGCTTCTAATTTTGGTATTTCCTCTTTTCTCTCAACTAATTCTTTTTCTAAATCAGTAATTTTCTTTTCATCTTGCTTGTAATCATTCTGATTTATTTCAATCATCTTTGAAATTTCTTCTGCTTTTTCTTTTTCTTCTATATAAACATTTTCTTTATTTTTAATAAGATTTTCTGCAACTTCTTTGATAGTTTTCTCTTTCTCTTTCATAACTTTTTCTAACTCCTTTTCTATTTCTTCTGCTTCCATTTCCTTTATAAATTCTTCAAATTCTCTATTATTTTCAATCTCTTTACTTCTGTCCCTGAAGAAATTATTATAGTCAAATGGATTAGTTTCAGTATTATAATTTCCTTTCTCTTGGTCGTGTAGTCGCTCTAATTTAACACCTAGTTTAACCTTGTCCTTATCTTCTTCTTTCAGTTTATTTTTACCTCTTTTTTGACTTAATGCTTCAATCAATTTTAATCTCTGTTTAGTTGCTTTTCCATCTTCGTTTAAAAGTGCAAATGTTATTGTTTTATTTGTCTTGTTGTGTCTTGTAACTTCTAAATTATACTCTTTTGCTATCTCTTTAATGTTATCCTCAGTAATATCTAGCCTTTTATACATTTCTTTAACTTTATCTGCAATTTCATTCCTCCACGATTTCTCCTCTTTTAATTCTCCTTTTTCTTCTTTTTTAAAGGCTTGATATTGATTTTTAGTGAGCCACTTCCTAGCATTTTTATCGTGCTTTTTTGCTTCGTGCATTGCTTCATATCTCTTACTATCTTCTATTTCGTATCCATTCGCTATGGCTATATCTTCTACAAGTTTTCTTTGTCTTTCATAGATATGTACTTCCTCTAAATTTTCTCTCTCTGGTACTTTTTCTAATTGCTTTTCAGTAAGTGATTGAAGCATTTTACCAGTACGAAAATTTACAGTATCTATGAGTATATGTATATGTGTATTTTTTGTATCTGTATGAACTCCTATGAAGCAATTATAACCTTTTTCTTCATATTCCTTTTGACAATACTCTATACCGATTTTTAATGCTAATTCTTTATCTGTTCCATACTCCAAAGAAATGATGTCGTGAAAACAAAATCTCATCTTATCATCTATGGCTTTATTAAATCTTTTCTTGTTAGCTTGTGTTTGTCTAAATGCCTTGTCTTTATCATCACTCATTCCTATCCCTACGGTCGTAAAACTATCCCTAGCAATGTAATTAAATAGTGCTTTCATACCGTCGCTATTCATTCTTTTTTCTTCTGCTATTTTCATTACTAATTGCATTTTCAATACCTCCAAAGTCCTCTAATACTTCTGCAATTTCTTCACAATAATTTATAACAATATCTTCAAAATCTAATACTTCATTTTTAATACTTTTACTATTCATCTTCTTTACTGACTGATTTAAGTTTACTCCTATTCTATGTAATTCATTGTAGACTTTATCTAGCTTCAACATAAAGCTATATATAGTATCTAAATTATTATTTAATAATTCTTTATTTATTAATTCTCTGATGTACTCGGCATAGCTTATTCCTAGTTCTTTACTTCTCAATTTTAACCTTGCTTCAACTTCTTCATCAAGTCTAAACATTAATCTTTTATTATACATATTAACACCTCACAAATAAAATTTTAAATAGATACTACAAGAGTTAGAGTTTGAGATTGGCGATACAATCTCAATAGCTTGTTTAAAATGAACTCTTAAAAATACACTCGCTAGATGTGTTTTTAAAGTGAATTTTTACAAGCTAGAAAGGGGTATCAAAAGGGGTTTCCCCTTTGCCAGTGCTGTATGTGTAATCTCGATAGAGATGAACAATACAAGGCACTGGCAAATTTATTAATTTTAAAAAAAATGTAATATAAAAATGACAATTTTTATACTTACATTTTAGCACTTTAAAAGTTGCAAAGCAAGTTTTAATGTTGCGATTTTAAAATACATAAATTTCATTTGTTTTGAAGCCTTTACATTTCATTTGATTAATGATAGAATATCAGTAATCAATATGAAAGGTAGGCGAAAAACAATGGCTTTAGTAAAACTAGAAGATATAAAAAAACTGTTAGATGAAAATAAAATTGACTTAAAAGATTTAGAAAAACTTAGTGCTTTGGAAGAAATTAAAAAGAAAAATGAAAAAATTTTAGGACTGCTTAATAGATTTGAAGAATTAGTAAATAGTAAAAAAATTCTTGCAACTGATGTTGATAAAATGTTAAGTGATATAATTAAAATGTTGAATGATAAACTTCCAAAAAGAAAAGCTAGAAAATCTGCTTTTGCTCCAAAAAAAGATAAAGAAAAAGTTGAAATAACAGATGAAAAAGTTGAAGAAAAAGTTGAAAATGTAGAAAATCTTAATGAAAATGAAAATAATGAAAATGTTTAAAAAAAATGAAGCTCTAAAATCGTTTTTAAGGTGCTTCAAAATTAAAAGAGGTATTATAATACCTCTCTTTTTTTTAAATCGTTATTTCGTTTTTAAAACTTCATTTACTATATTTAATCTTCTTTCTAGTTCTTTTCTATCTCTTATTAATTCTTCGTTCAAGTCTTTAGAATTTTGAAATAATTTTTTTGATAAATCTCTTACTTCTATATACTTATTTTTTAAAAGTTCTGTTAATTCTTTACTGTTTTTTTCTCCGACTTCATCATTATCAAAAAGCAAAACAATCTTTAGCTTCTCTTGTAATTCTTCTGCTAGTATTTTTAACTTATTCGCTATCAAGTTATGGTTGCTATTTGCTCCTCCAGTAGCAAAAACTAAGCATTTATTTTTCAAAATTGCTTTAACTGTTAGAGTGTCAAAAACTCCCTCTGTAATATAAATTGTTCTGTTATTTTCAAGTGTTCTTTTAGTATTTACCATATCGAATAAATAGCAATAGTTAGCTTTTTTATCTAATAAAACAGAATTCTGATACCTTATCAATTTACTTTTATTAATTAGACAATCTTTATATGTTAATACTCCAAAAATATTTTTAAAAGCAAGGTCTATAATATATGTTTTACTTCCAAACTTAGATAAAAACTTTCTATTTGTAATAGGTGTTTGGTAAAAATATTCTCCGTTTTTGTTACTAGCAAAAACGGATCTCATTTTCTTGCTTCTGGGTATAACATATCTTCTAATGAAACTAAAATCACTACAACGGAAGATTATATTGAAATCTTCTTCTTGCTTCTGATGTTCTATTCCTACATAACCTCTTAAATACTTGAAATCTTCTTCTGTAAAACCTCTCTGAAGAAAATAATTTCTTTCTTCTCCATTTCCTTTTATTACATAATTTATAAAATTTCCTAAGCATAGATTATTAAATTTAATATAATTCCCTTTTGCTTCTTCTTCTGCATTAGTTTTATTTACTTTAACAATTTTAGCTTTATAGTTAGATGTTTGAAAATTAAAATTTACTGGTGGCTTTATCTCAAAAAATTTCTCTGATAGTAATAAGTCTACTATCTCTGAATTTCTCTTTTTTGTAAATCTTTTATCTATTAGCTTCACGATGTCTAAAACATCTCCAGTAAAATTACAACTCCAGCACTTGCATTTTAAGTACCCTCTTTTTCTTTTATCAGTTACATCGGTATTCTTATTTTCTGCAATGAAAAAACCTAATTTTTCCTCTCCACACTTAAAGCAAGTTAGATTATCACTCTCTGGAGTTATTCCATAATGCTCTAAAATCTTTTCTTCTATGCTATGTAGCTTCTCCAATTTTGTATTATAGTTTCTATTTTTTACTCCTACATACATTCAATACTCCTTTATATATGTTGCAACTAACTACCAGAGTAGTTAGTTACAATCCGTGAAAAAAAATAATTGTGTCTTTATTGTTTGTATATCATTTTTTGTTGTTCTATTACTTCCTTTACCTCAACTTCTTTTGGCTTAACATAGTTTAATTTTTCTTCTATTCTATGGTATAAAAAGATTTGGTTAGGTAATAAATATTCTAATTCTAAATTATCAAATGTTTCACCCTCTCTTTGCTTAGAAACTTGTAAATTTAATAGTCTTTTCTTATCTTCGATATCTCCTATCTTTGTCAAAAATAGAATTGCACTTGCGTCTTGAGACATTTGCGATGAGCCTTTTAATGCCGTTCCACTTAGTAATTTTTCCCCTTTTTCAAAGTTCTTTTTGCTTTCAGTAGTCATTTGAGCGACTGCGATTACTACAATATTATAATTCATCGCTATTTCTTTTAACCTTATTGAAACATCAGTTATTTCTTCCGTTTTATCTTTCCCTTTTCCTCTTAAAAGTTGCAAATAATCTACTGTTATAAAATCTAATTTTCTTCCTAATGTAATTGTGTTATTTACATACTCTTCTATAAAATCGACTGAAATTCCTCCTCTTGTGAAGATTTCTAATCTTTCTGTTTTTTCTCTGCTTTTTTCTATTCTATCCCACAAAATGTTTTGTGTCTTTTTGTCTTGTTTTTCTATAAACTCTAAAAATTTTTCTTTGTTGTCCCAATTATCAACTGGTATAGCCGTTTTCATTCCTAAAGTTCTTCCACTCATTGCCTCTTTTCCCATTTCCATACTGAAGACAATACCACTATTTCCTGCACTTTCTAATTTTAAAGCTAAATCTAAGCAAAAGCTACTTTTTCCCGTTCCAGGTATACCAGAAATAATAAAAAGGTCTCTTTTTTTCAATTTTAAAAACATATCTATTACTGTATTTGTGTATATTTTGCTTTCTATTTTTTCATCATTATTAATTAAAAAATTGTATGCTTTTTCTCTGAAGAAAACATCTGTATTCGATGTTGCAACTTTAGTCTTTACAACATTATTTATATCTATTATTTCTTTTTCTATCTCCAATATTGTATCTTTCTTATTTAAAGCCTTGATTGTTCTTCTGATTATATATGCTTTTCTAAGTTTTTCCATTATGTTTTTAAGAGTTTCTAACCTAAATCTACTTATAATTCTTTCTTTTACTTCCATTTTTTCCATTTCATCATCTAATGCAATCAGAAAATCTTTTATTTCTTCATCTTTTTTTACTTCTTCTAAGTCTAGTCCTCTCCACAAGTATTTTTTTGTTCTTAAAATAAAACTTGCAACTTCTCCGATTGTTAAAAAGTTTAAATCTAGTTTTAAGATAGTATTTAATATTTCTTCTCTATCCATTATCAGAAAGTTATATTCGTTGTTTTTACTTGAAATACAAACATATAAAAACATTGCTATCTCAATTTCATCTTCAAAAGTATCGATTGGCTTCACATTAACTTCTTTTATTTCATTTTTAAAAATTTCTAAGTTTTTCATATCTGTTTCTCCTTTTTTAATCAATTAATAATAAATCTTCAAATTTTGTTTTTTTCAATTCTTCATTTTTTTCTTTATTTGTTTGAATGCTTACATCTTGCTTACAATCAACTTTAATTTTATCTATATTATTTATGCTTACAATCAAGTATTTTCTAGGGTCTATACTTGCTTTTACATCTTTAATATTATTTATTCTGTTTATTTCTTCAAAAATTTCTTTTGGACTATATTTCTCCAGTAAAAATTCTATATTTTTTGAAACATATCTATAATCTATATTTTCTATTTCTAAAAAGTCTTTTATATATTTCATATAGTCAACTTCTTGTTTATTCTCAATAGTTTTTTTATCAGTTGCTTGATTAATTTCAGAATGATTACAAGCAATTTCATTTTCTAGTTTTTCAATTTCTTCTTTATTCTTAACAATTTCTGCTTCTAACTTCTTTATTTTTTCTTCTGCTTCTTGAATAGATGTTGTGTAATAGTTAATAATATCTCTACTTATAGAATCATCAACTGGGTCTAAATACTCCTTATCACTATTTATTTTTTCTGTTTCTGCAATGTATTCTTTATATTTTTCTATTTTCTTTCTTTCAACTGTTATTTCATCTTCTGCAATGTCGTTATCAATTTCTAATTTGTTTCTATCCATTTCCAAATTAAATAATTTTTCTTCTTGTTTAATATCAATTTCTTCTTCATCTGTTGTATTAGTTGTTTGTAATCTTTCTGCTTGATTGCTTACAACTTCTGTTTTTTCTACAATAACATCTTCTTTTTTAGTTAAAGTGAAAAAGAAATTTATATTAGTAACTTGTCGCCTATCTTTCTTAGCTTCATCTGGCATATTTTCTGTTATTTCTATTTCTTCTCCATCTAGGACTTTAGCTATTATTTTATAATTCTTAAAAAGAATAGAAAAATCTTTTATACTAGGTATTAAAATTCTATCTCTAATTTTTGAAAAACTTAAACTTTTTGGAATATCTAACTTATTTCTAAAATCTTCCATTTTGAAGAATGCCTTTCCAGTGGCTTTAAATTGCATTAATTGTTTAAATAAAGGCTTCGTATACTTGTTTTTTAATTCTAAAAAAGTTTTTAATCCAAAACTTGTATATTCGTTATAGTCGGTAAAAAAAGACATATAATCTTCTCCTACTTCAACTCTCAAGGTTTTCTTACCTATGATTTTAAATTTTTTAAATAATGGAAATTGTTCTGTATCTTCTCCAGTTTCAATCTCACAAATACTTTGTAAAATTTTTCTATTTGTTTCTTTTAGTTTATTTTTAAAATTTTCATTGTTTTGACTGGTATAATTCGTTTTCTTTTTTATTTCTACTAAACTTATTTCTGCTACTCCATTTTTTGTATAAGCTAGAGCCGAAACAACAATCATAAAGATGTCCCAGTTAAAGTTATTAAATTTTTTTAAATAAACTTTAGTGTTTAAATCGTTATTATAAATTACTATTTCTTCTTTATTTTCAACAACTTTTAATTCGTTCAATTTTTAATATTCCCCCCTTTTTAATTTTATGCTTCTATTATACTATTTACATAAGACAATGTCAATAAAAATAATGTCTTATTTTTTTAATTTTTTATAAATACATCAGCATAAAATAAAAATAAGACATTGTAAATAATACATTGTCTTATAAAGTATCAAAAATGTCTTATAAAGTATCAAAAATGTCTTATAAAGTATCAAAAATGTCTTTTCACTAGCCTTGAAACAGTGGAAAAATGGGGTTTTGTGGTAGTCCTAAAAAGTCCTTAAAAATAGAAAAAAAAGAAGATAATCTGATTGTGATTTTTTTTTCTTTCTGAAGATGACTTTTTAAAAACAAAAAACAAAAAAATAAAATTTTTAATTTTAAAGCTTCCAGTAGCAACCAAAGAACTAAAAAATTAACAATTTATTTTTTTTCACGGATTGTAACTAACTACCAGAGTAGTTAGTTACAACAAAAGATGTTTTAACTAGAAATAATATACAAGTAGAAGTGAAGAAGTAAGTTTAAATTTTTTTTAAATAAAAGGACAGAACCCCCCTACCCCCCTTTCAGTTTTTCCCCATTTTTGTTTTTTGGCTTCCGTTCTCAATTTTTTAATGCCACTTTTAATTGCTCCTATACCCTAATTTTTTATTTTGTAGTGTATAGCCTTACAATTTTACCTTTAAAGTCTAAAACTTTAAAAAACACTATATAAAGGCTTTAAAATGCAAGTGGTATTTTTAGATATTTTTAATTTATAAGACAAGTTTAAATTTTGAGTGTCTAAAATAGCTTTTAAAAGCATTTTAAAGGCTTCTTTGATGTTCTATATAGGCTATAAAAAAAAGAGTATATAAGCCACTCCAATAGCTTATATACCCTCAAAAAAGTTACAACTAAAGATTAATAGTTATATAAACATTTTTTGAAAAGAACAATAGCAAGAAAAATGCTATTGCGAAACCGATTAAAAATGCTTTTTTCACTTTTACACCTCCTCTCCAGGAGAGAAAAGAAGAAAAATGGAACGATTAATTATACCATTGACATTTAAAAAATAAAAGTTTATAATTAATTTGAAAACGATTATTAATGCAAAAAAAATGGAACGAAAATAGCACTTACTCCAATAGGTGCTATTTTTAATTTTATTATATAATTTTAAAAAAGTAATTTTTATGATATAATGGGTTTGTGTGTAGTAGTTATTAGTAAAGAAGACTTTTGCTTCTCAATTTTGTAGAAGTAATAAAGTCTTTTTTCAATTAATTACTGCTCTAATGAAAAAGGCTTCTGTTCTCCCCTCAGACGAAAAATGAAGCCTTTTTTGTTTATATTCTTAAATAATGAAAAAAAATATGCTATAATATACTTATCTTATTTTTATCACGATTTATTTTATTAAAAAAGGCTTACTTTATCATACTATATAAAGTTAAGCCTTTTTGCTTTATAAATTGATTTCTCCATTTAGGTACTCTTTTTTTAACTTGTATAAGGTAGGTCTTGAAATGTCTAAGGCTTTTAAAACTTGATTGGTTGTTAGTTCAGTAGTTTTATCTATCCATTTTTTTAAAAGCTCTATATCTTCCTTTCTGAAGCTATGACTAGCTTTTTTTCTTCCTACTACTTCTCCAGTTTTATTACTTATTAGCTTTCCAGTATCTGTTTTCTTCATACTGTTATATGCTTGTCTTTGTCGCTCTAACATTGTTTTTCTTTCTATGTCTGCTAACATAGTATAAATACTAAGCATTACAGTTTTTAAAATAGGATTGGTAGAATTTAACTCGGGTTGCTCCAAGCTAATTAATGTAACTCCCCTAGTATCTACTATTAAATTATAATTTTCTAGGATTAGCTTCATATCTCTACCTAATCTATCTAAACTTGTTATAACCAGTGTATCTCCTGCTTTTATAACCTTGTTTATTAGCTTTTGGTACTGGGGTCTATTAAAATCTTTGCCACTTCCTATATCACTATAAATATTCTCTGCTAATATTCCATACTCTAGTAATGCTTTTTCTTGTCTTGTATGGTCTTGTAAATTAGTTGAAACTCTAATATATCCATATTCCAATTTGTTAAAAAAACCCCCTTTCATCTAGCTTAATTTTTTAACACTTGAAAAGTGTCATTTCTTCTATATCTTCAATTTTGAAATTTTTAATAAATTATATATCCCTTTTATTTATATACTATTTCAATACATAAGTTAAATTATTCTATATTTTCCAAGCCTTTTATACAGTCTATGATTTTGATTAAATCTGCTTTATGTATTCTGTTTGGCTCTATTCCTAACTTGAAGCATATAGAATTTAATAAATCTTCTGTAATGCTCTTACTATTTGCAACTACTAAAATTCTTCCGACAGTTATAAACCCAAAGTCCCTTAATACCAATTTTTCTAAATTTCTCAATATTTTAGCTTTTTCCATTCTTAAAATCTCCCCTTTTTGCTTGTAATCAATCTGCTTTATTTCAAGCAACTTGCTATTTTTTCATCTCTTTCAAGTACATATCAAAAATAAAATTAGTTATAGTGGCGATACTTTCTCCTATTTCGATACTATGAAGCTTCATTTTATTGTAAATTTCTTCATTCATTCTTATTGACACACTCTTATTATTTGAAAGTTTTCTATAATGGTCTGGGATTGTACTATGGTCTACTAATACTCCACTTTTCTCATTCTCTATCAATTTTTCAAGTATTCCTATATTTTCCAAAGTAAAAAGTTTTTCCAATCTTGCAACTGGAACATTATTAAAAATTGCTATTTCTTTACTTGCTTGATTGCTTACAACTTGATTACTTTCATTTTCTTCTGCTTCTATATTAGTTGCTTGAATGCTATCTGCTTGATTTAAAGCAAGTTCTAGGCTTTCTTTATGTAGTTCTATGAAATTAATAACTGCTTTCTTGATACCAGTTTTTTTAAAAGTTTCTGTTGCTCCATTAATGAAAATAAGAGTATAAGTATCTTCTCCCTCATTTTGATAAGAATTTTCCTTATCCACAAATTGCAAAAAGTCTTTACTTAGTCCAAAAGTGCTATTTAGCATATTTACCACTCCTTTAAAACAAATATTGTATGTTTATATTATACCATAAAAATTAAAAAAAGAAAATAAAAAAATGATTGAAAGA
>ERZ773212.1152-NODE-1152-length-12273-cov-4.696350_pt1 | contig 12273 bp, 8 predicted proteins | sample MGYA00581005_ERZ773212 | MGnify/ENA primary metagenome ERZ773212 (study PRJEB29015, sample SAMEA2738154) | human oral metagenome | biome: human oral; feature: human-associated habitat; material: saliva | place: China | collected 2196 ... | reverse complement strand
GATGCCGATAAGAAAACAAAAGATGTTAGGAAACAATACCAGAGTAATAAGAATTATACATATTGTGGTCTAATGATCGATTTGGGTTAACCATGTAAAAAGATGACATCCACGCCTAATAGTTTCCTTGTAAGAATAACACTTACAAACCTAAAGAGTACCAAATGTTATTTTTTTAAATTATTTCCATGATTTTATTTGATTGTTTGAAACTTTTAGTTATATTTGCGACATAATTATCTATTACATACAACCTTACTTGAAAATAACATAAAGACCTGCCTTATGAATACGAAAAGACTCTTATTTTCTACCTTATTTATGCTGTCGGCAATCGTCAGCTTTGCCCAACAAGTATTCACTGCTTCGGGTGTTGTTGTCGACGAAACAGGTGAAACGATTATCGGTGCAACGGTTCAGGTAGTCGGTGACAGCAAACTGATTACAGCAACAGACATGGACGGTAAGTTTACACTCGCCAATATCAAGCCTGGTGCTAAGTTGGAAGTATCTTATGTCGGTATGAAAACCTTCACTGGTCCTGCCAAACCGACAATGAAGATTACGATGATTAACGACAACTCTGCGTTGGACGAGGTGGTTGTAACTGCCTTCGGTGAACAAAAGCGTTCGGCTTTTACAGGCTCTGCTGCCATTGTTGACTCTAAAAAGATTGAACATAAGCAGGTCAATAACGTAATGAGTAGTTTGAAAGGTGAGGCTGCTGGTGTTCAGATTATAGACAACAGCGGAGAACCTGGTTCAACCCCTTCTATCCGTGTACGTGGCTTTAGTAGTATTAGCGCAGGACAAAGTCCTCTGATTATAGTAGATGGTGCGCCTTACGATGGCGGTTGGAACAATCTTAACCCTGCCGATGTGGCATCTGTAACCGTATTGAAAGATGCGTCTTCTACCGCACTCTATGGAGCACGAGGAGCCAATGGTGTTATCATGGTGACAACAAAACATGCACAAGTTGGTAATGCGCATATTTCTGTTGATATGAGATGGGGTACGAATAGTCGTATTAAACGCTACTATGAGACTATCGATGATCCTGTTAAATACTATGAGGTTTACTATAATGCATTGTATAATTATCAACTGAAAGGACTCGGATTGACCCCTGCTCAAGCTACTATTGAGGCTAACAAACAACTCGTTGCACCTGGTGCAGCAGGTGGATTGGGATATCCAATATTTACTGTTCCAAACGGAGAACAGCTCATTGGGGAAGATGGTCGTATGAATCCACATGCCACATTAGGACGTGTTATTGAGCATAATGGTAAACGTTATACTATTCTACCAGACGATTGGAAGAGCCTTGCCTTTCGTAACGGATTACGCAAAGAGTATGATATAAACCTGACTGGAGGTAGCGATAAGATGCAATACTACCTTTCTTTGGGTTACTTAAACAATGAAGGTGTGGCATATCATTCGGACTTTGAACGTATTACCGTTCGTGCCAAAGCGGACTATGAAGCACGCAAATGGTTGAAGGTGGGTACAAACATGAACTTCTCTCGGGCTAAATACCATGTTATACCATCGGATGATAATGGTCTTTTCTATCAGTTGAATAATGTCGCACCTATCTATCCTGCCTTCATTCGTGATGAGCAAGGGAACATCATGACAGATGAGAATGGACAGATGTATGACTATGGTAATGGTGCTGTTATTGGACTAAGACGTCCTACGTTACCTAACATCAACCCATTACAAGAGAATGCGTTGAATACGAATAGTTCGAAAGTTAATATGTATTCGCTCTATGGCTATGCGAATATCATGCCTCTTGAGGGATTGAAGATTACCCTTAATGGTACGGTGACCGTCAACAACTCACGTGGAACTGAGACAAAACAGCCTTTCTATGGATACAGTCATACGGCTTATCCAACGGGTGTTGTGACCAGAACAAGTGATCAAACCTTCTCTTATAACTTCCAACAACTCGTGAATTACAACCATGACTTTGGTCATCATCACATGGAATTGCTCCTTGGTCATGAGTTCTATCGTTACAACTACGAAAGCTTGTGGGGTAGTAAACTTGGTATGGCATCCTACTTTACCAACCAAACTCTTGCTGGAGCAATAAAGATGGATAACACAGGAGAGTCTGGTAATAGTGAATATGAGTCTGAAGGCTTCTTCTTCCGTGGTCAATACGACTACGATCAGAAGTACTTTGGAAGTCTTTCTTTCCGTCGTGATGCTTCCAGTCGCTTTGATCCTAATCATCGTTGGGGTAACTTCTACTCCTTCGGTGGTGCTTGGACTATTACGAAAGAGCCTTTCATGAAACCTTTCAAATGGTTGAATATGTTGAAACTCAAGGCTTCTTTCGGTCAGCAAGGTAATGATAATATTGGTGATTTCCACTATCTTGATACTTATAGTATCGTAAATACGAACAATAAGGTTGGATTAGTTCTGTCTGAAAAGGGCAACCCTAATATTACTTGGGAGACTAATAACAACTTCAATGCAGGCTTCGATTTTGAATTGTTCAATAGCCGTTTGCGTGGTAGTATTGAGTATTTCTATAAGAAAACAACTGATATGCTCTGCTTTGTCTTTGCTCCTTACTCTGCTGGTTACAAAGGAACGTACGACAATATCGGTGATATGACGAACAAGGGTGTGGAGGTTGACCTCGCTGCTACCGTCTTAAAAACTAAAAATATCTCATGGGATGTCAACGTGAATGCAACTACTTACAAGAATGAAATCATCAAACTCGCTGACGTCCTCAAAGCTGATCTCGTTGTAGATGGGCATCCTGGTTATAGTAGTGGTGATAGACTCTATGCCGAGGGACTCCCTATTTACGAGTGGTATATGCCTCGTTACGCAGGTGTTTCTAATGAAGGAAAGGCTATGTGGTACTACACTGACCCTGACGGAACCCTTAAAACGACAGATGTATATGGTAATGCGAGTTATTACTCATGCGGAAGTCCACACCCAGACCTCTATGGTGGCTTTGGAACAACGCTGAATGCGTATGGTTTTGACTTCTCTATCTCCTTCGCTTATTCGTTAGGAGGACTTTCATACGACGGTGGTTACGCAGGTTTTATGGGTCCACCGAGTGGTACCTTAGGAGGAACAACTATCCATAAAGACGTTCTCAACTCTTGGTCAGCAAGTAATCCGACCAGTAATATACCTCGTTGGCAATATGACGACCCAAGTGTCAGTGCTCAGTGCGACCGTTTCCTTATCAGTGGTAGTTATCTATCTCTACAGAACATCAACCTTGGCTACACCCTACCTAAGCTATGGGTAAGTAAAATAGGATTGGAGAATGTACGCATCTATATGGCTGCTGACAACGTATACTTTTGGAGTAAGCGTAAGGGATTCGACCCACGTGGTTCCTTCTCAGGAGGTAGTAGTACATCCATTTATAGCCCAACGAGAACCATCTCTGGTGGTATTAAACTAACATTCTAACCATCTTCTTACATTAATAGTACGTCATTATGAAACGCTTAATATCAAATCACATCATAACGTTGGCTATCGTTGCTATTACCTTTGGCTTTACTTCTTGTATCGATAGCATTGAACCGTCGGAAGTATTAACTTCTGACCAAGTAAGAAAGATGCCTTCTTCACAAGAAGGACTTATCAATGGTATCCTTTCTTATATGATAACCTTTGACTCTTGGGGTTCTGGTGACCCTCTCAACGACTGGGGTTATCCTTGTCAGATGCAATATAGGGAGGTCTTAGGAAGTGATTTCCCTGTTTATAGTAGTAACTATAGCTATTGGACGACAGTGGAAAGTGGTGTCAACACCCGTTTCAAGGCTTATTACACCTATCGTTTTTACTACGATTTCATTGCTACCTGTAACAATGTAACAAGTGTAGTAGATCCTGCCACAGCCTCACCAACCTCTAAAAACTACTTAGGTATAGCTCTGGCTTATCGTGCAATGGCTTATCTTGACATAGCTCGTCAGTTCGAATTCAAGAAGACTGGCATTGCAAGTTTGGATGATAAGGCGACAAAAAATGGGATATGGGGGCTCACAGTTCCTATCGTTACCGAAAAGACAACGAAAGAAATGCAACGCCACAATCCACGTGCTCCGTTCTATAAGATGTATCGCTTCATCCTTACTGACCTCAACCATGCCGAGGAGTATCTGGCTAATTATACACGTCCCGACAAGAACTTGCCTAACCTTAGTGTAGTCTATGGACTCAAGGCACGCCTTTGGATGGAAATGGCAAGTCGTTTTGATCAGAGTAGTGCAGACCTTAACACAGCCATAGCAGCAGAAGACTCTGCAAGCATTGAGTATGATAAGTTAGGTATAACCACAGCTCGTGAGTGCTATGAGAAGGCACGTACCTATGCTCGTAAGGCTGCCAGTGGTTACAGTCCTGTTACCGAAGCACAGTGGCATAGCACACAAGACGGCTTTAACAAGGAAAACCAAGCATGGATGTGGAAGTTAGGCTATACCACACGTGAGCAAATTAGCTATATCTACTATACCTTCACCAGCACCATATCATCAGAAACTACTTGGGGACTTGCTGGCGCATACGGTGCTACTCGTATGATTGGTAGTGCGCTCTATGATAAGATGCCAGAAGGTGACTGGCGCCATTATTCATGGATTGATCCGACCGCTGCAGGTACACATGAGGGTTACGAGAAATATGACTCTATCACCATTGGCACTAAGAAGGAGAAACTTTCCCTCTTAGATGAGGAAGCCTGGAAACAGTTGCCAGCCTATGCTAACATCAAGTTCCGTCCTGCAAAGGGTAATATCACTGATACTTACGAGGGACAATTCATCAGTCTTCCTTTGATGCGCATGGAAGAAATGGTATTTATCGACATTGAAGCTACAGCCCACCTTGATGGTGTTGCAGCAGGTGTTACGGCTCTGAAAAACTTTATGAACACTTATCGTTACACCGATAACTCTTATCAGGCAAATAATGTCACCACGATGGAGGACTTCATAAAAGAACTGATGGTACAGAAACGCATAGAGTTCTGGGGCGAGGGAATCACGTACTTCGACTATAAACGACTTGCGCTTCAGATTCGCAGAAAGGACAACACCAATTATGAAGCCTCTGCCCGAATCAATTCTAAGGAAGGTTATGTATGCCCATGGATGAACTTCTTCATCCTTGAATACGAGACACATAACAATGTGGCTTGTAAACCAAACCCTGATACATCTGGAAGTTTGACGGTCACAAATCAGTAATAACTGAGGTTGAAAAGGAAAATTATTAAATAAAAAGCAGACGCTAAAAGACGAACCTGTTGTTTCGGCTTTGGCGTCTGCTTTCTTTAATTTTGGAAAGATGGAGATAAGAGACATCTTTATGCTGCGCAAGCAGGGACGTACGGAGGAGGCATACGCTGCCATTCTACCGATGTATGCTGTACACAAGGGACACTACACGACCATAGCTATGTTCTGGGTAGGTGTAGACATGATGAAGCTTCGCTATCAACAACGTCAGTTAGAAGAGGCATATAAGATATTCAAGAGTTTGCTAAGACTCTATCCAACGATGGACGACAAGGACCTTAAGGGGCAGAGTGCCTTAATGCGTGCCTCATTATTAGTCTTCGATCATCATCCAGGATTCTCTATGCTCGACTTCATCTCACAATGGGGTATCACCCGACTGACAGATGAAGACTGGACAATGGAGCAAGGCAACGGTCATCCTATTCCCTCAATAGGAATGCGTATCGTAGGAAAAGTATTTAAGGAAGTGGAAAGTAAGCCTACTGTTGACATGGCTTTAAAGGCTGCACCGATATTAGCTGAAGCCCTAAAGCATAGTCCTTACAACATGCATAACCAACGTTACAAAGCGATGGTCTATCGGATTATGGGCAAAAAAGATAAGGCAATCAATATTTATACCCATCTTATCAAGAGCCACCGACAGTCCTATCTCTATCACGAGCTATCAGAACTCCTTGATGACGAACGCTACAAGATTGCACTTCTCTGTAAAGCTATCTCCGCACAACGAGAGGAAAAGTTCCGACAACGTATGCGCTTCACCCTTGCAGGCTTACTCTTTAGAAAGGACAAAGCCCGCGCCCGCTACGAGTTAGATAAATGTATTGCCATGCGAAAGCAGTTAGGCTATTCCATTACATGGGAGATGCAGAACCTTGCAGCAAGTTTAGAAGAGATTAAACCCGTATCAGAAGCCGATGAAAAGAGCTTCTATAGAGAGCAAGAAGTGGTATTAAAAGAACTTACAAGGTAATATTTCTACATAGCTAACTATTTTTCTTATCTTTGTAGCACATCTTATTGAATAATTAAATCTACCTTATGAAACATTTATTTCTAACAGCCTTAATACTTATGGAACTGACATCATGCCAGATTGCAGGCTTAACTTCTGGCTATTCTCATCTATCGGATGCACAAAAGGAGAGAGTTATAACACTTGAAGAAAACATTGATGACATTCATGACTTCTCAAAAGTATACAAAGTCAGTCTTAATCAGGTAAAACAATATATCGAAACACACGATAAAGTACTGCTATATGATTATACTCCTTTCTGTCATTCTACCTATTGTGTGTCGCCTGCAGCCTTAGTATCTCAATGCAAAGACAAGGGAATTAACGTCCTTGTCATATCGAATATATATGATGACATTTTCAAACAAAAGCATACTACGTTCCCTATGCTGATGATTGATACAAAGCAGTTCCCGACTAAATGGAGGGCAAAATACGTTGAACAATTCTATTTTCCCTTGACCGGACATACAGACAAAGAACTGAACTACGCAAGTTTTCATTACTTTGAGAAAGGGAAGTATGTCAAGAGTTACAAGAACTCAAATGATATTTGATGTTCCTATCATGGTAGAATAAAACCTCCATAATCTCTGACTCCATGTGGAATTTACGCAAAAAGGCAAAGAAATATATTGACAAAAAATTCAAAGAAAAGGTGGGAAAACAGCTTAAAAGCGAGTTATTGTAGCCCTCTTGCAAGTCATTTATTATCAAATAGTTACAAAAGTGGATTTTAAAAGGTGCTTAATAAGGGTTCAAAAGGGCGTTAGTAACGTTGCTAAAGAGCATCTTTTGCAAGCCAAAAGGGCGTTATTTACAAGCCATTTAGTGGTCTTTTAAAATTCGACTTGTGAAAAATTCGGACAAACATAACATGATTAAACTCCACAATAAAGGCTCATAAAAAGAAGGATTCTCCACGTCTACTTTTTTATTCAGTATGAAAGAATTGTCAAAACATATCTAATCAAAGGAAAAGGGAGAATAGAACGCAGTGGTTTTAGACTGTAGAGAACATCTTGTCAGTGGGATATCAGACAACTTCTACAGCCACCATAAAAAGAAAGATGCCATATCCAACGTGTGGATACAGCATCTTCATTATAGTTAGTATGCGAAAAGCAGCTTTTTACTGCTTATCAACACGAACATAAAAAGCTTTTTTACTTCACTCTTGCCTCTGGTGCAAGCATATGCTCTGGTGACAAGATAGCATCAAGTTTCTCCTTAGAGAGCAACTTATGTTCAAGTACAAGGTCATAAACAGAGCCACCTGTTGCAAGAGCTTCCTTAGCAATCTTAGTACTGTTCTTATATCCGATGTATGGGTTGAGTGCTGTAACAATACCGATAGAGTGCTTCACCATCTCAAGGCAGCGGTCCTTATTCACCGTGATACCGTCAATACACTTCTCACGCAGCGTGTCCATAGCATTTGGCAACCAAGTAAGGTCTTCAATAAGACATTCTGTAATGATTGGTTCCATCACGTTCAGCTGCAGCTGTCCAGCCTCAGCAGCAATCATAACGGTTGTATCATTACCAATAACTTTGAAACAAGTCTGGTTGGTTACCTCTGGAATAACAGGGTTCACCTTACCCGGCATGATACTTGAACCTGGTGCCATCGGTGGGAGATTGATTTCGTTCAGACCGCAACGAGGACCAGAAGCCAACAAACGAAGGTCGTTACAAATCTTAGAAAGCTTAACAGCCAAACGCTTCAAAGCACTTGAATAGCTTACGTAAGCACCTGTATCAGGTGTAGCCTCAACAAGGTCAGCACCTGCAATAAACTCCATTCCTGTCAATTCGCTGAGTTTCTCTGCACAAATCTTTGGGAAACCAGGAGCAGCATTCAGACCCGTTCCGATAGCAGTACCACCCATATTGATTTCGTGCAAGAGAGCAGCATTACGATTAAGGTTGGCTATCTCCTCCTCCAACGTATTGGCAAAGGCATTGAACTCCTGACCGCTTGTCATAGGAACAGCATCTTGAAGCTGTGTACGACCCATCTTTATAACATGCTTAAACTCCTCACCCTTTCTACGGAAGGCAGCAATGAGTTCGCTCAAAGAAGCCACAAGTTTCTTATTCAGTAGGATAAGTGTCAGACGAATGGTAGTTGGATAGACATCATTCGTTGACTGACCGCAGTTAGCATGGTCGTTAGGAGAGCAGTACTGGAACTCACCTTTCTTGTGACCCATAATCTCACAAGCACGGTTAGCAATTACTTCATTGGCATTCATGTTGACAGATGTGCCCGCACCCCCTTGTACCATATCGGTCACAAAGTTCTCGTGCATCTTGCCATCAATAATCTCACGGCATGCTTGTGCCATCGCATCAGCCACTTCATCACTGATTTCACCGAGCTGACGGTTGGTTTCTACAGCAGCCAATTTGACGTAAGCAATCGCAACAACATAGTCAGGATAATCACACATACGCTTGCGTGAGATGTGATAGTTGTTGATAGCACGCTGTGTCTGCACACCATAATAAGCCTCTTCTGGAACTTGAAGCTCACCTAAGAGGTCGCTTTCTACACGAAATTTCTTTTCTTCCATTATTCTATTTTGATAAAGTTAGCGTTAATCTCTTTCACTAACGAGAAGAGAATGATTTATTTTCTTTATTTATTAGGATGTTTCAAAACACTGATTCATGAAGTTTCTACGACAATTATCTGACTTTTCTAACCATTCTTATAGTGCGTATACTTACTTCTTTTCGTGAAGAGTTCCAACCCTTCCTACGCCTCTCAGTATCTTTCCTATCCTTTTCTTTTCCTACTTTTAATAAGCTTTGATTCTGTACTTAAAGCCCAACTCGATGCGATTGGTATTATACTTATCCAAGCCAACACCCTCCTTATAAGTAACTTTCTTACCCACATAGGCTAAGAAGATACGCAGGTCTTGCCCCTTAATAGGATAATACTCCACACTACCTACATAGCCATAGCTCTCACGGAAGTCCTTAAAACGGTCAATCTTTGTGACACTTGCTGTCTCATACATACCCTTCAACATCAGATTCCAACGTGGAACAAACTGCCAATTGAGCTTTGTTACGAAGGAATTATAATGTATATCGCTCATCCATACATTACCAGTATATCCAGAGAATGAACTCCCCAATTCGTTTGTCGCTATGCCCAAACGGTCGATTCCATCGTTTTGAGCCATGTAATCAAAGTAACATTGCAGTCTCTCTAACTGTAGTTTCTGACCTAAGATGAGAATACGACTATACTTATGTTTTGCCTCTCCTTGTATTCCCCATGACCAACGCGTATGCAATCTATCGTTCAGAAAACTTCCATTCCAGTTCAAACAGTAGGCAAGTGGGTTACGTGGCTTCTCCAACAGTCTACTATATGTACCGTCACCCTCGATGGATACGGCATTATTACCATATACCTCACTGAACTTTTCGTTGTGAGAATTGGTAATACCAAGTACAAACTCTTGTGACGGAACAGGCTTATATACGGCTGTAACACCTGCCATATAACAATCCATAGAGCCCGTCATATCAGAGAACTGATAGATATAGACAGGATTTTCATCCACTTCAAAACCGCCAAGACTCTGACATACCTTTCCAGCTTCAAGGCGAAACTTATCAGAGAACTTATAACCAATCATCATAATATCGGTTGCCTTAGCAAGATTATCCTCACTTCTCGCCTCTGTTGTATTGTTCAGACGATGACACAAACGATAGTAAAGCTTATCGGTTAGATTACCTTTGATTTCTAAACGGAGGTGCTTATTCGTGAAACCTGTACTCCACTGGTGGTCTACATCCGATACTACCTGCGCATTAGCAGCATAGTTGATATAGACATTAAACATATCGTTGCTTTTCTTTAAGTGTGCCACCTCTTCTGCAAGTGACTTAAACTGACTGTCGTCTGCCCCATATCCATGGTTGTCTTGTGCCTGTGCACCCAAAGAAAGTGCAAATAGACAGCTACATAGTAGTGTCTTTTTCATCATGATATATGTTTTATTTCGTTCTTTTTTAAGGATAAACTCTAACGATAAAATAAACTGACACAGAAAGTAGTCACACTCCTGAAACTTCACGTTACAGGTTAAACCGAAGTAAACCTGCTATAACGGGCGTAATAAACCACTTCCGTAAGTGTTGTGTTCTGCGCTATATTTTGTTTCACAAAAATAGAAAAAATATTGATAGCTTTTACAAATACCCTACATAAATATAAGGCGTTTAACTTTCTTTAGCGTCATAAGGCAAGCTAAAGAAAGGAGTATATGAAATCAAGATGATATAAAGCTGACATATTGATATGTAAAAGCATAGGATAAGTCCTATAAATACGACAAAAAGTATAGTTTTCTATCCTATCTCATAACCCAAAGATAGTCATAGAGTAGTTGCCTTTATCGGGACTAAAATCAATATATAAAGACAATTAATGAGGGCAAATGACAAATTATTATTAAATTCCTAACACACTTCAGAAATAATCGCTACTTTTGCAGAAAATAAACTGTACCCAACGAGAAGTTGGATTATGAATCAGTTATGAGTAAACGATTGCTTTTCACACTTGGAACGCTACTATTGCTTTCTACAGCTGCAACAGCGCAAGACCATATCAACCCTGAAGATCGTGTGGTAGATATGGACTCGCCTACATTTGTGCCTATGGTTCACATCGGTAAGGCAAAGGTAGGTGCAGACAGCATTCAATATGTCAGAACAAGCAAGGTTTACGTCTTTCCACCGCTCGAATTCAAGAATAAGTCGCAAGAAACAGCTTACTATCGATTGGTTTATAACATCAAAAAGGTGCTGCCAATCGCCAAGGAGTGTCACCAGATTATTCTCGAAACGGGTGCTTATCTTGAGACGATTCCTACTAAGAAAGAGCGTGACGAACACATGAAGAAGGTGGAGAAAGAAATCTGGAACACCTATAAGCCACGTATGAAGAAACTGACGTTCACACAAGGTAAACTACTTATCAAGCTTATCGACCGAGAGTGTAATTCAACCTCTTACGAACTTGTACAGGCTTTCCTCGGTCCTGTGCGAGCAGGTTTCTATCAGGCTTTTGCTTGGGCTTTCGGCAGTAGTTTGAAGAAACGCTACGAGCCAAATGGAGCTGACAGACTTGTAGAGCGCATTGTCTTGCAGGTTGAGGCTGGACAGTTATAATCCAAGCTCCCCTCTATTTTGTTTTAAGAAGGTACAAAATAAAACGCTGAAAAGGCTAAATAAAAAAGGCGTAGAGCTGTTATAAGACAACAACTCTACGCCTTTCTCAAATTATTTTCATGGAAATAAATATTTTTCTTCATGAAAATAAATATTTCTTTTCACGTAAATAATTTCTTTTTTTCATGAAAATAATTCGCTAAACATACCTTTTAAAGAATTGAGAAGAGAGATAAAAAGGGATTATTACAGCCTAAGAAACACTGCATTTACGGCCTATTATAAGTATAGTACACTCTCATTACCCTCGTTAAAAAGCAAGTCAAGAATACTAAGGTTGGGCAGGAAGCCAAACTTCTGTTGATAAACTTGATAGTAACGACGAGGAACAAAGTCGGTATCGACACCTGGATGTTTCGGACGTATTACCTCTCTGAAATCATCGGTTCCATCGGGAATATCCATCAGATAGGCATCTGTGCGACGCATACAGGGCATAATATCGATGAGTTCGCACATTTTCAGCGTTATCTCCCAATTGAAATCATAGAGATACTTCCATTTCCGCTCAAAGAACGGACGTATATCATCCTCATAATACTCAAAGAACGGACTCTCACCATAAGACGACAACAGCGCATTCCAGTGCTGGTGACGCCAGTTATCGTGGTCGCTAATACGCACATCCTTCATCGGACACTTCAGACTCTCAAACTTCTCGACAGGAAT
>ERZ773212.1149-NODE-1149-length-12276-cov-8.284183_pt1 | contig 12276 bp, 10 predicted proteins | sample MGYA00581005_ERZ773212 | MGnify/ENA primary metagenome ERZ773212 (study PRJEB29015, sample SAMEA2738154) | human oral metagenome | biome: human oral; feature: human-associated habitat; material: saliva | place: China | collected 2196 ... | reverse complement strand
GCTAAAATTTCTATCTTTAGTCTGTAATTAAATGGCTCCTTACCGCATAGATAATGATAGTACCGTCTATAGATTTCTTTTTGTCCTTTTTCAACCGTTAAAAGAAGCTTATCTTTCATAATTAATATCAAACTATAAAAATTTGTTCTATTTTTTACAGGGATTAGGACTAGTAATTTTTTTAAGATATCAATAGCTTTTTCAATTTGAAATGTTTTTATATTCTTCAGCATCATATGGGTTGAAATATTCAGGAAGGACAGATAGCTGATAAATGAAATCAATATCAATTTTATTCTCTCTAAAGTCCGTCTCAATCGTATTTAACAAATCATCTAATAACTTTTCAATCTTAGAATTATTATGTGATAGTGAAATAAAATTATAAATTTTTTCTAGATTCCCTTTGGTTAGAGGATACAGTGTATCTACTAAATCATCAGATATATTTGAAGTCTGTAGAATATTACCTAGAGTATTTTTTAAATCATTTAATTCAAAATGATGAATATCAAAGTTTTTTGAAAAGTTAATGTCGCTATTTTTTAAATCCATTCCTCCCACTACAATAATAATTGATTTGTTATATTTCTTTTCATAAGAGGAGATATTATTAATAAGGCGTATAAAAAATAATTTTAGTTCATTCCCCAGCCACTCCCAATGTTGGATTAGAAATATTAATCTGTAGTTGTTGCTGTTATTTAATATTTTCCTCTCTATCTCAATTGAATCATATTTTAATGATATACCAGCTGTTCCAAATCCTGGTATCGAGTTATTAATAGACATTGAAATAGGTTTGAAAAATTTTTCTGCAAAGGAAAGTTTATACTCGTCTGTAATGTCGTTATCTCCAAAATCACTATATAATTCTGTTCCATTTCCATTAATTCCTATTTTTGATAGCTCTTGAGAGATTTTATCAAATGCTAAAGATTTTGATAAGGAATCTTCGAATGGAACATACAGTGAAAGTGACTCTCGAGCTGTATGAGTTTGAATAATTGAATTAGTAATTTCTGTTAAAAATTGATTCCAGTGAGACATAATTAAAATTCCTACCGATAACTATTTATTATCACTAGTATACCATAAATTCATCTTCAGTAGCTTGAATTGTATAATGAATTTTTACTTAACATTAAATAGCAAACTATGATATTGGTCAACTATAGCTTAAAACACTGTTTTGAAATTATATCTAATACCTTTGAGTCAATTACAAACTTACAACGACGAGATATTTATATAGTCTGAAGAAAATAAGTACAAATTTATTAGAAAATCGAGATTTCATAGAATTAGAACGAAAAATTTCAATTTCAGAACTATATCCTCTAATGATTTTGAATCAGTCTTTTTTAAATTTCTAAATGATATGATAGCATTATCAAGTAAAAAGAAATTTCCCTGATTGGAGACCATATCAAATCTTTACGAAAGACACATGACACAACCAGAATTTACACGAATTGGGGGTATTTCACGTAATAGCCTTAGTCGTTACTAGAACGTTACCAGTCCACTTTCAACGGGACTGATAGATGCTATTTGCTAGAAGGTCAACGTATCCTATGTCGATATTCTGGGGAAAGAAAAAATGTTGAATCCAGTTGAAGATTATGAATTAACTCTAAAAATGGAGATTGTCAAAAAACGTGGAACAAAGTCTCCTAGCTTGTCTCTATCGTTATAAAGACAGTCCCTTTGATGATGAGAGAAATGATGAGTGTTGACTTGTCTGCTATGGTGAATACTAACATTTATCTGTTGACTACTTTAGAAGAACTGGAGCGTTACAGAGACTACTTGGATGGTATTTAGAGCATACTAGAAAACACCAGAAAATCAGATAGTAGCTTAATGAGTTTTTATGATATAGTGAGGAGGAGTTTGCCCGCACCTTAGCTTGCAATATTCACACACTGACGAGAGGAAAGAAAATGAGACAAAATCCAGTAGCTTTCTTTCGTGGCGAACTAGAAAGAAAACTATCCATTGAACACTTCTACAGGAAAACGTGTCACAACCTTATCATGAGATTGTTGTGTTTGAAGTAATTCCCCTGCGTACTCATCAACCTTATCTTAATTTTTTGAAGAGAACTGAAGATAGGGGCATAATCTTGTATTCTGATTTAAAATAGATTGTTGGAACATCAGGTGTTCTTGCAAGAGAAGAAAGATTTTTTTGATTTGGATTGGATTTCCCCATTTCCCACTTGTTGTATGAAGCTCTATTGATTTTTAATAGGTTGGAGAGTTCAGTTTGGGTATTCTACGTTCTTTAAGACGAATACTAGAAAATATAAGATAAAACTCCAGTTACTTTATTATGCAACAATTATGTCAAAAATTTTTCAAGATGTAAGGAAGAGATATATTTAAGGAGTTATTGGTTATTAAAGGTAGTGATTAAGTACAATTTATCACTAGTGTGATATAATTTTATTGAGCATGTTATGCTAATCGATGTTAGGAGATATGTATGATTTCTAGGATAATTTTACAAAATTTTAAACGTTATAAAAGAGTTGATTTTATTTGTAACTCAGAAGTTAACATTTTCGTTGGAGAGAATGGTGCAGGAAAGTCGACGTTATTGTATGCTGTTGGCTTAGTGCTGAGTGGAAGTCATAGTCAGATTGAGAGAAGTAGTTTGGCTAGTATCATTAATCAAGAAGCGATTTTAGATTTTATGGGAGCAAAGGATATCAATCAGCTTCCTGAGGCCTTTGTCGAAATTTATTTTGATGAATTATGTACTGAAATTTCCTCTAACTTCAATATTGAAGGAAAGCATAACTCTCAAAAAATCAAAGCTTTTGGACTTTCATTAAAAATAATTCCCGATCAAGATTATATATCTGAAATTACTTCTGTCTTAAATGATAGTAACTGGACAGTCTTTCCATTTGAATTCTATAGAGTTGAATTTTTGACATTTTCAGGGAAACCCTACTCCTCGTATAATAAACCGTATAAGTTTCTACATTCGATAATAAATACAAGTCTTATTGATACACAACAAGAAATTCAAAAACGCATCCATGAGGTGTATTTAGAAAATATATCAGCTGAAAATAGAGCAAAAGTTAATCATCAATACAGGATAAATTCATTTAATTTTTTAAAGACTTTAAGGAAGGATGAACTGTTGAAGGAGAATGCTTCAGAATTCCAACTTCATTTTGACGAATCAGAAAATTCATTTAGAAATTCAGTATCAGCGGTAAAAAATGGTGTAGATATAAAAAATTTAGGGCAAGGAGAAAAAGTATTATTAGGTGTTGAAAATGCATACAGTCATCTCAAGGAAACGGTTAAAATACTACTTATTGAGGAACCTGAGAATCATTTGAGCTTCCAAAACCTCCAAAAATTAGTTAGAATGCTAAGTTCAAAAACAGGTGTTCAAGTTTTTATTGGGACTCATTCAAATATGATTGCTTCAAGATTGGGTGTAGACAATCTTCTTTTTTTAGATAATGGTCAGATATCTAAACTTAAAGGTTTGAAAAAAGATACTGTAAGATTTTTCAAAAAATCTACTAATCAAAATTTATTGAACTTCTCTCTAGGTAAGAAGATAATTCTTGTTGAGGGGAATGCTGAGTATATTTTAGTAGAGAAGTTTTTCGAAATACTCCACTCCAAAAAGCCTGAAGAATTTAATGTATCAATTATTTCTGTAGATGGATTAAGTTTTGAGAGGTATTTAGAAATTGCAACCAACTTTACTGATAAAAAAGTAGCAGTTATAACGGATAACGATGGTGATTATGAAAGTAAAGTACAGTCAAAATATAGTTCTTATCAACAATTCCAGAATATAAAAGTTTCCTCTGATTTAGATAATGCTAATCGAACATTTGAATTATGTATTTATAATAATAACAAGGATTTGTTAGATTCTTTTGGTTTAACTAAATCTAAAGATTTATTAGGATATATGCTTAGGGAGAAGGCTGAATTTGCATTGCGATTACTAGAAAAAATGGAAACTGATCATAGAAGTGGCGAATTTATTATACCTGGTTACATTAAAGAGGCGATTGAATGGATAATAAAAGATTAATTCATGCCGTTGCTGGAAGTGGCAAAACAACTAAAATAATTGAAAGTATTAATCCTCAAAAAAGAAATCTTATACTTACGTATACAGAGACGAACCAGAATACAATCAGAGAAAAGTTGATTGACAAGTTTGGATTCATCCCTGAGTCTACTTTTATTTTTGGTGTTTTTGAGTTTCTATATAGTTTTTGCTTAGTGCCATATTTAGGGAAACGACCAAAAGGAATAAATTTTGATTATGAGCCTCAATGGAAATTTGATAACACTACTATAGATAATACTGGAAGAATTGTTCAGAATCAACTTTCTAAATCTCTATTAAGGGGTTCATTAATTTATAAGAGGAAAGAGATTGGATTTGATAATTCATATTTGGATAGAATTGATAAATTTTTTGATTGTATTTATGTAGATGAGTGTCAGGATTTTGAATCAGATGATTTTGATTGGCTTTTAAGTTTAAGTAATCTTAATGCAGAAGTATTTTTATTTGGAGATTTTTATCAAAAAACCTTTAGTACTTCAAGGCGAGCTAATAAAGGAAAAGGGGTCCATTCGAGTTTTGAGAATTGGATAAAAGTTATTTCTGATGCAGGATTTGAAATTGATTTGTCAAGTTTATCAAAAAGTTATCGTTGTCCAAAAATAGTTTGTGACTTTATTGTTGATAATTTAGCTATTGAAATTTTATCACAGCGAGAAGAAAAGCTTCCTGCCGAAATTATTCTCATAGATTCAAAGGATAAAATAGAATCAATAATGACAAATGATAACGTTATGAAACTTTTTTATCAAAAATCTTATGATTATGATTGCAAGAGTCAGAATTGGGGGGATAGTAAAGGCTCTGAATATGACAATGTTTGTGTAGTATTAAATCCAACAACATATAAATTATTCGCAGTCAATCATTTGAATGAACTTTCTTCACAAACCAAAAGTAAATTTTATGTTGCGTGTACACGTACGAGGGGAAACCTATATTTTGTAAATCAATCCGATTTAGAAAAATATAGGAAGATGATGTAAGGAAAATATCGGATTAGGAGATAATATGCGAATAGCTAAAAATTTATTTATAAAAAGACCAATGATGTGTCAGTATGTTCTATCACTTGTTTTGGAGATTCCAATTTTTATTTGGTTTATCAGAAATATTCCACAAGTCTTGTGGCAGTGGCTTGTAATGTTAGGTTATATAATAATTTCTTTTATATATTATGTAATAAATCGTGGAGACATGAAATATTATTTTATTTCGATATATGATCAGTTAAATAAGAAATATTCTCCAACATTTTGGAAATATTTTTTAAGCTCGCTACTTACAAGTACTAAGTATATTTTTATGGGAATTTTTTTCCAAACAATGTTACAAAGTTTATTTGGGGAGTTAATTATACCTGGTATAGGAATTTCAGCTTATAGTTTTCCATTATTAGTAGTAATGTGTTTTATTCTATCGAAGATTTTATTCGATATAGCTAGGATTCCCCCTGTGTATCTTTTGATCTATATTACAATTCCTTTGTTTACTTTTTCTTTAGTAGGAATAGAAAAAACTTTGTTAAGTTGGACCTTTGTATCTCTCATTTTGATAAGTATAGTTCCTCAATTTATAAGTGAAGATATAAAAAAAATATTATCAAATAATTTTTTAGAAAATTTGTTCGGAACTCAACAAGATATAAACTCCAATTTTGAAAAAGAATTTTTAAAATTAAAATATAAAATTTATATTTTTGTTCCTTTCTTTTATATTGCACTAATCGTATCTGAGAAGGTAATATATACAAATGGTTTTAATTATTTATTCAATTATATATTTGATAGACACGATGATTTACAGAATATAAGTTATTTTTCTACAACTAATGTTATAATCACCTTAATAAAAGTGTTTCTTATTTTGTATCTTCTTATTCCTTATTTTGAATATAGTGACTTCATTATCAATAAAATAGCTAAGTTTTTGATAATAAAAATTGAAAGAAAAAGTGGTAATGTTGAATATAATGGTATCTATAATAGAGTAAGGTATAAAAATTTAAAAAGAAAATGGTTTATTGATAATTTCGATTTTTATAATTGCTATAAGCGTTATTTTTATAATAATAAAGAAGGGTGTTTATATTTTTCTAAAAACGACATATTAACTTCAAACAAAGAGAAAAAAATTAAACCAATTACTGAAGAAATATTTAAAATAGATGAAAATTATTATGTTAGTGATAAGTCTGTTATATTAAAAAAGCTTCCTACTATGAAAAAAGTTGATGGATATAGACTACTAAATAAGCCTGATCATGCTGTATTACTTTTTCCTTTAACGGTAATTATATTTGTTTTATTAGGTGCTTGTTTTTTTAAGCCACATTTTCATAATAGTTTTAGAGGTTATTACAGTAAAATAGACCATGGTATCGCAATTCAGTCGACCGGACTACAAATTTGTGGTGATACAGTTTTTGTAGACGGAGCAATATATAAATTGAATGAAGTTACAATGCAGATATTAGATAACGAAAAAAACGTGGTAGGTACATTTGATAAAAAAAGTATTGTTATAAAAAATAAGACAGAGAAAGATTCTTATTATATAAAATATTAGTTACTAATTTTTAACTACTCTGTAGTATTTAAATGGATTGTTATGAGAGCTTTTGCTCTCTTTTTTCATGTGATAACTTCCCCAAATTTCTTCTGCTATACTTTTCTCAACTTTTAAAAATTCAACTAATATTTTTCTCTAGGGGTTTGGGGGCGGAGCCACCAAGTTATCTTATCGTTAGCTGTCAAAACTGGAAGGTTTTGGTCGGCTGGCGATATGGTTTTTGGGATATTGTGGACACAATACCTGAGCTCGCAAAGACCGAACAAGAAGCAAGTGAGGTATTTAGGAAGCGTACTGACAATGTGAGGTAGACTTACACTGTCAGACAAGTAGAATATTGAAGGGATATCAGAATGGGACAAGAAATCAAGTCAATCCGAAAGCAATTTAGAATCACGAGACAAGAAGAAAAAGCAACGGTAAATCCGTTTCTTCATATTGAAGACAAACATCGTTTTAGGGTTTGTCTTTTTTATATCTTCAGATCTACTATTCTCAAAATAGGCTGAAATCTTTTTTGGGAGATAAGGGATTATTGTCCCTAACTTTTAAAAAGTTGGGATTCAATTTATTTTCCATGGTTATCAAAAGACGATTGAATCAAAGTTCGACGAGTTTTAAAAACTTTTGCGTGCCAATATTCCAGCAGGTACATTCGGAACCAGATTTATAGATTAAAATATGGTCAAAGTAAAGTCAGATTATAATGAGATATTTCTGAAAACGGCTGAAACTCATTTGTTCATTGGAAGGAATATCTATCGAATTAAACTTCCTAGAGAATAAAAAGCATGAAAGATACATGATTTTTCATATATATTTTTAGTATTTACTAGGAAAGTGAGTTAAAATATGGTAATATAGGAACAGAATGTTATCACTATATGAAAAAGGAGTACGACATGACTTCAAACAAAGAACTAGAAAGACAGTATCGCCAGTATTATCGTTCTAGCCTAAATCAAGCAAAGGCATATGATAGTCAAAGAGAAGATGTCCTAAAACAGATAGAAAAGTTAGAATCTGCCAATAAGAAGTTAGATGTCCAGCTGACAAATATTCAAAATATAAAAAGCAATGATTTCTCTCGCTTAATAAAATTGGATGAGTCGCAGTTCAAGGGAACTATCCAACAGAAGTTTTTTACCAAGGTTAAAGAAGCGGAGAGCAAGCTGGAAGCCTACAAGTCAGCGCATGAGGAAAATAAAAGTAAGATTTCAGCGAAGATTAAATCTCTCCAAGAACAGGCGGCAAGCTTACAGCGTAAGAGTACCATGGCCTATATTGAAGCAGAATCTTATCTAAGCTTGGCTTATTCAATGATGTAAGGAGAGGACAATGAGCAAGACAGGAACAGAACACTCTACATGGACAAGTTTGACGAGTGATGTGAATACATCTGTGAGCAATATTTTTGATATGATTCCCTTGCACTTTAGCTATACAGACCTAGCCCTTTTTAAGGATTTCAGTGAAAACTATATTACTCTTTTAAACGACTCGTTAGCTACACTCCGTAGTTATAGTGTATCGGATGTTCATCATATGAATCAAGCCTCAGAAAATAAGGTGAGCGACGATAGTGCAGGAGCCGGCAAATTCAGTGGCGGAGGAGGAATGTGATGAATGAACAACAATTGTACCTCTTCAATCAAGGTTTAAAGGAATTGAATGTATCAGAAGAGGAGATTGCCTTTTTCTATCAGCTGGGTACAACGCTAGGACATCATCCAGAAATCCTGCGTGACAGCTATATTGCTTTTCTACGAGGCGAGGAAGACTATGAGTATAAGCCCTTAATCGGAGCGCCACTACACTTTCACTTTGAAGGCGACCAGGTCAGTTTAACCAGATTAGATGTGGTCTTCTCTCTTCCAATCTCGCAATTTTTACACTTTTTAGCGCTTGTAGATCTAGCTTTTGGGAAGATTTACCCCTTGGGTACGATTGTGGAGCTAGACAGGGAGCTGTTACCAGCGGAGTTGGTTCAGAGATTTATCTCGGAAGATCTGGATTTGTATGCACTATTAGTGGGGCGTCGTGTCCAGCTGGATGGTCAGACCTATATTGACTACGTCGGACACATCTATCCATATGGCATGCGTCTGGATACGCTACCACTATACATTAGTCATCTCTTTATCAAGCGTGTGATCGCAGAAGGTTATAGTGATGCTAAGGACAGTCATTATATAGACCGAGATTTGAGAGAAGCCTATTTTAAGGCTTCGATCTATTCCAGTATTTACAAGGAGACCACAGATGAAGATTGATATGGGCGAAGTAAAACGCAATCAGGAAAGTCTGAATGCTTCTATCAAAGCCATGAAGAGCCAGCTTCAATCCGCCCAAGTGAGTCTTGCAAAGTTGGCAAACAATAAAGAATCCTTAGAAGGAACTGTTAGGACAGCTATTGATGCTAAAATCAAGTATCATCAACTTCCTCTCCTCCAGAACTATGAGGGGGCATTAGATATTATGTCAAAGGATTATGATGCTTTTATCACGACTTTTCAGTCAGAGGTTGGAGAGAGTGATTCCAATGCCATTATCAATACTGACTACCTCTCAGAACTGAGCGCTATCTTTCCGGGCATTACTCAAGCCTTGTCCTATATCCAGCGGGATACATCAAGCACCTACACAGATATCTCAGACATCATTTCACTGACAAATCCATCAACCAGCGATATAACGACGGCCTTAACAAAAGCTAAGCAGATCTTGACAGATACGACCAATAAGATATCCTCGTTTAATGAACTAGGCACTCCAGGCACCTTCTCAGAGATGATGGGACAACAGAACAGTGAGTTAGCTACCCTTAGCTCTATTCAAGGTCCGAATTATACAGCACCGAATATCTTAAGCGTCTATCAGAATAGCGACTTTGTCTCAAAGGTCAAGGATAATATGGCCAAGGATCCAGCTCAGTATAAGGTCCAGCTTCAAAATGAGTTGGCTAAAGAAATGGAGAACTCTAAGTATAATGGGAATGATGTGAAAGAAAAGCTTTCAGCTTCTATGCATGGACGTACAAAAGACACAGTTAAATTTATAGCTAATTCAAATACTATTGATAATGTAGGAACTGCTTTAGATATTGTTGCTACAAGTACAATGTTTGGGAATTCCATTGGAGTTAAAGTTGGCCCAAATAATGGATTTGTAATGGGGAATGCAAGCAATATGCGAAACTTCTCTAATGCTAGTCAAACACTTAGTCAAATTGGACGCTATTCAAAATCTGTAATGTATGCAGGATTTGCGATTGGGATGGCTGATGATATGCTTAACAATAACAAAACGGTGGGACAAGCTTTTACACACAATGCTACTTCAATGTCTGTTAGCTATCTCGCGGGAGCGGGAGCAACAGCTGGAGTTTCATATCTAGCAACAACTGCAGGAGTAGGATTTTTGGCTTCTAATCCAATTGGTTGGGGCCTTGCGGGGGCATTGGCTGGTGGATATATTGCTTCCAAAGCTTTTGATGCTGCTTATAAAAATAATTTTCTTGGAATTCGAGATGGATTAGATTTCTTGGGTTCAGTATTAGATTCAGCTGTTACTAATATAAGAAATTATATAAGAAATGAAGTCCTGAATCCCCAAATACCGCTATTTTAAAAGGTAACATATGATGAAAGTATTAGAAGAAAAACAGATTAAAACTGAAAAGTTCTATGGTTATACTAGATATTTATTAATTGAGATGAATAATGGTTATGGGATACTGGATTGTGAATCTTCCACTTGCTTTGGAAATTTTTATAAAATCTATCAGATTGATTTTGATTTATTTTATAAGATAAAAAAGCAATCTGACGATAAGCGAGAAGATATAGCAAAAAATATGAAATTAGGTAGATTTTTCATGCTACCGATAATGATAGTGATTTTTTTCATTCTTTTAATAGAATTTATTGGCTTTAACAAATTTAATCTTGTTTTATCTAATAGATTTACGTATTTTATTTTTTCTGCATCACCTGTTATATTATCAACATTATTTCGCTTGGGCTATTCTCATAAGCAAAAACGACTGATTAATAAAATTTTTATATTAGAAAATCATCGTCATTACGATGTGGTTGAAAAGTTTAGCAATATTAAATTAAAAAGTTGGCTCCTCCTAATTATAAATGTGGGTATTGCTAGTTCTTTACTTATATATATTTATGTATATGGTAATTTAATTGTTATGTTTTTCACGACGATATATCTATATTTATTAACTTTTAGTAAGAATATACGATTGAGTCAAGCAAATACAATGACTATTAAAATTATTTGTTGAAAAATGATATTCGGATGGTAAATCAAAATCTTTATAGAATTCAAACCATTGGACAGATATGCACTCGATACTACTTAGTTAATATTCATAATCAAGAGTATATTCTAGATGATGCAAATCCAAGAGAGATTAGGTCATACCTTTTAGGATTTTCTTAAAATTTAATACAGAATATTTCTTGTAAGAATTTAATGATTATTTAAAAGATGTTATAAGTGCTGTAGTCCTCTATTCAAGTTTTAATCGAAGCATAGTAGAATATATCAGTGGTTTGTTTTTAATTTTGCTATTCATCTTACCCAAAAGCTTAAATTCTATTGTGTGGTTTTAAGACAAAACTATTCTGCAGAATTGGTATATTTATTTGCCATTCATATTGATTGGACTTGTGGGAATTATATCATTCCTTATCATGAAAACAAAGAAAGTAGAACCTTATATTCATAAAAATAAAGTATTGATTTTAAAGAGAGTAGAGCTGTTAAAAAACGAGTGATTTATTGACCTATTTATTAGGAATTCCTATTTGCTTGTTATTTGGGATTTTCTCATCAAACTATCATTTATTGATAATTTCTGGCTTTATTGCCTTCTATCAAGTAATTTTTTTAGATTTACAAATATTTCCTCAAATACGAGGAAATATAAATATAGTATAATTGAAAGTGAGGATAAAGAATGATTTTACCGATTGGCAGTGTTGTCTATTTAAAAGAAGGCAATCAAAAAATAATGATTTTAAATCGTGGGGCAGTAGTAGAACAAGATGATACACAAGTATATTTTGATTATACTGGTGCGTTGTATCCTGAGGGATTAAATCCTGAGCAAGTTTATTATTTCAATAGAGAAGATATTGATGAAGTTATTTGGGAAGGCCATAGTGATTCGGATGAGAAGCGTTATGTGGAACTATACGAGAAATGGTTAACTTCAATTAACGGTATAATCAAGCAAGGTAAAACTAAATAATCATTAAAGACGGAAATATCAATTTATAAAAAGTTCTAGATGTCAAAACTGAGAAGATGATTCGTCATCTTCTTTTTTTGAAAAATAAATATTTTAATACCTAAATTCTTTAATTATTTTTAAGAAAGTGATAATCTTAGTTTAGTACACAATCTAAGCACATTATTTCGCTTTTCCGTATTTTCATTGTATAATAGGGATACATTTAGTTTCATATAATGAAATATAAAGATTTCTAACGAATATTAAGGAGAAAATCAATGAAAAAAGCAATGTTAATTATCAACCCTACCTCTGGTGGGGAAAAGGCT
>ERZ773212.1146-NODE-1146-length-12286-cov-3.540267_pt1 | contig 12286 bp, 12 predicted proteins | sample MGYA00581005_ERZ773212 | MGnify/ENA primary metagenome ERZ773212 (study PRJEB29015, sample SAMEA2738154) | human oral metagenome | biome: human oral; feature: human-associated habitat; material: saliva | place: China | collected 2196 ... | reverse complement strand
ACAGAGTCGCGGCAGAAGGCGAATCGTGCTCGTCGCTGCTCTGTTGAAGGCTGCGACAAGCCTCACTGGTCTAAAGGATACTGCGACATGCACTATATGCGACAACGACGCAACGGCAACATCGAGCTCAAACGGCATCGTCACGAAGGATGCTCGGTCGAAGGGTGCAGTAATCCTCACCGTGCTAAAGGGTATTGCAGCAAGCACTACATGCGTCAACGGTATAGGGACAGCACCGAATCTAACGCCAAGGCGTAAGTGCGCGCCCGGTCGTCCACTGATTAGCGTCGCGGCATAAGAAAACGGGCTGAGAGTTTCTGGCTCCCGGCCCGTTTTTTTTCGCGTCCTTTTGGCTATGCCTCTTCGTACTCAAATACTAGTGGTCTTTCCTTGATCCCGTATTTCCGACGACGCTGGGCTGTTGTCATGCCACCCCAAACCCCATGGCAGATTTCGTTGTCAACGGCGAACTGGCGGCATTCTTCCATGACGGGGCATTGGTGACAGATGGACAGGGCGTTTCGCGTGGGGTCTGGGTTGTTCTCCTGAAACCACAGGTCTGGGTCAACCTGAGCACATAAGGCTTCTTCACGCACGAACATTTTTTCGATAATCACATCAAGTACCTCTCTTTCTTAGTTTTGACCGTACCACCTGCCTGGCGGCTAATGACCGGATATTACATCATCGACGATACACGCCAGTCGGAATTTAACGGGAGGGTAGATTTGTGCCCGGTGTTGCCCTGTTTTCACTGCGGAGCTGGTAATCCTGGGGACATTTTGCCTGCCGCTACTCCTTGGCCCCGTATATGCCCGGATGCCGCTCCAAACGCCGCGCTCATTCTCTCTAGCGGTGTCTCGGTAATCTAGGGAGGAAGAACACAAGATTTATGTCCAAAAAGGAGGACACATCATGGCAGCAATCATCACCGTCAAGACGCAGAGTGGGAACACCTTCTATCTGGACGAATCCAATCGGTTCGGCAAGGACAAGAGCACAGCCAAGGTTTTCGACAGCCGCAAGATCGCCGAGGACATCATCTCCTTCGCGAACCCGGAGACTGCGAACTTCGAGTACGAGATTGAGGATGCGTGATGACAGCGAGTACCTTCTTCATCGCGCTCATCGTCCTATCGGTGGCGCTTATCGTCATTGCGAACGTCAAGGGAAATAGCAAGCGACTCTATTCTGGAGCTGCTATTCTGGCTCTCGTTGCATTGTCGGCGTACCAGCTTTCCCTCCCTGGGGACATTTCAGGGCGAGTTGACGAGAAGCTGCAGGCTCAGACACAGGCAGAACCGACGCCTCAGCCCACGGAATCGGCACAGTCCGGCACAGTGTACGAGAATAAGTACGGCTATGAGATGGATGCCTCTAAGATGCGCCCTGTTACGGGAGTGACCGCGTCTGGCCGTATCGTTCCTTGTATGGCTGAAGTAGATAGCGACAACTCTATCGTCGCTGAGGGAGACCTTGACTGTGACTGGTCGCGAGTAGTCCAGATGCCAGAGGATACGGACGCGAAGCTCATTCTCTCGATGGTTAAGGCCCAGGACCTTACATACCTCCCGTTCAACACGGCTGGAATTGGCCAGACTCCGGATGTTACCGACTGCCTGTCTACAGACAAGGAAATTATTCAGAAGGTTAATTCTGGCAAATGGGCTGATGCGTCTCGTACCGTCTCCTGCTATGACGATGAGAAGATTGACAGTTCTCGAATTGCCAATCCGAGCAAGCTAACCAGGACCGACATCGACTCAATCCTCTCAGGCAAGGGCGCGCCTAAGACCGATGACAAGAAGGACAAGCCCCAGGACGACAACTCAGCCCAGTCCGGCGACAAGTCTCAGAGCGGTAACCAGGATACAGCGAAGCAGTCGGATAAGGCTGGCAAGACAGACAAGGCGGACCAGAAGGAGAAGAAGTGAAGACTGCGAATTTTCGTCGATGGCTGCTTCCCGCAGGAATCGCCCTCTGTGTCACCGGGGCCATTCTCATCCTGGCTGCCGTCGTCGGAATCTTGACTGAGACGGCTCCTGATCCTGACACGCAGATCAGTGAGGAGCAGTGGATTTCAGCAGCCTACAAGGGAGACAATCTCCCCGGGTCCGACTTTGAGGTGGTTGCCAAGAAGCCCATCTACGACCTTGATGGGACCAACTGCTTCTGGGCTTCGAAGGATGACTCGCTGTTTGTTGCCTGCGACTGGGACCATGATGGCATCCTGAAGAATGACGCAGAAGTCGTGAGCCCAGATACGATTGCTCTGGCCCCCTCCCCTAGCCACGTCATCAACTCCGGCAAGAAGGGGACGAAGCTCGGAACTGTCAAGATCGGGAATGTCAAGGCTCTCGCCATCATCAACTCCGACGACGGCACGGTTCTCAAGGCTCTCGCTGCTCCCGGATCACTGAGTGAGGAACAGAAGGCAGTAGCTACCGAGTGACACGTCTCTTGAAATGCCTCGCCCCATCTGTTCGGGTGGGGCATTTCTTATGCCCTTTACGGGGACTAGTAACGTGGAATTGTGGTATACTTTAACTAGCGATGAAAGGAAAAATCTATGAACACTGAGCAGCTCATCGAACTCCGGGACAAGGCATCCCAGACTTATTACGAGACAGGCGACACCATCATGTCCGATGAGGAGTTCGACGCCCTCACGAAGGAACTGGCGTCTCGCGGCGTGGATGAAGAAGTCGGCCACGGGTACACTGTCAACGACAACAAGGTCTCGCGCACCGTCAGGATGGCGTCTCTTCGTAAGACCCATGATGGAGATGGCGTCCTCAACTCCCTCGCTGACTACGCAAATGAGCATAACCTTACCCTTGTCGCGCAGCCTAAGTGCGATGGTCTTCCCATCAGCATCAAGTATTCCGAGGGCATTCTCCAGGAGGCCAGTACCCGAGGGGATGGCTTCACCGGAGAGAACGTCACTACCCAAGCCCGGCTCATAGATAATGGCGTGCTTAATGACATTCTCGATGCCTCATTCGACTATGAAGTTCGCGGTGAGGTCTTATTCCCGACATATAACTATGACGCCATTAAGGCCAGGGGGTACACGAAGCCACGCAGCTCAGCAGTAGGAGCGCTCAGGAAGGGTGATGCTGAGGACCTGTTCCTGCTCACTATCGTCATTTGGGATATCCTTGACGATGAAGGCAATACGGTCCTGGACCCTCTCAACGGCACAGTCAACGGCGTTTCTCTTCCTCCCGTACTCGCGGCTAGGCTTATCCGCTCAAAGGACGTGAGCGGCTTTCCTGGCCCCTCCCCCGAGGACGATATCGCGGATGTGAGGGGAGATTTCGCCGACGACGGCGTTGTCTATAAGATCGTCTCTCAGGCTGGGCGCAATGGCCTCGGTGAAGGCTCTGCCTACCCGAACTGGGCTGTCGCCTATAAGTTTGAGGATGTCCCTGAGATCACGACGGTAACAGGCGTCACGTGGCAGGCTAACCGGGTCAAGGTTACCCCGGTCGCGGAACTGGCTCCCGTGGAGATCGATGGATCTGTGGTCACCAGGGCTTCCCTGCACAACGTTTCAGTGCTAGAGGAGATGGACCTCTGTATTGGGGATACGGTGGCGGTTCGGCTGGCAAACAAGATCATCCCCCAGGTGGTCGGCATTATCCAGCATAACGAGGATGGAGAGTCCTGGGCTTACCCGGACATGGCGTACGAGCGTAGAGGCCGTGAGCTGGTTCCCATGGACGTCGATGACGCCACTCGAATCAATGGGGCCATTCGACGACTGGGGATCAAGAACGTCGGACCCCGGTTCGTGGACGACTTCGTTGAATGGAAGGGTGGAGCGGACTTCATCGACCTATGGCTTGCCTCAGAAGAGGATGTTGTCGCGCTTGGTGAAGGATACGGCCCTGCGCGTGCGCGTAAGATCATCGAGTCTATGCACGCCTACGATGGAGAGTATTCCGAGGGTGACCTCTTCTCGTCGTTCCTCATTGAGGGGGTTGGTTCTACACGAGCACGGCAGATTATCGACGACGAGGACGGTTTCGGTACAGTTGAGAACCTGCTGGCCCAAGCCTCCGGTGACTGGGAAGCTGCGCTGAACCGGCTCACTGAGCTAGTGGGGCCGTCTGTTACTGCTTCCGTCATGGATAACATCGAGACCATCCAGTCTCTACATGACCGGTACCAGGAGGCGGGCCTGGTAGGAGTTGACGTCCATGACATCGAGGATGAGGAAGCAGAGCTAGATACTGACGAGCGCGTGGCCGGCTTGCGGGTTCTCGTCTCTGGGACTCTCCCGACCATGAAGCGAACCGAAGCTCAGACCTGGATTGAGACCCACGGTGGAATCATCGCATCCGGGGTGTCGCGAAACACTGACCTGTGCGTGTTCGGAACCAAGGCATCAGGCAGTAAGGTCGCCAAGGCAGAATCCCTGGGTATCAGGATCGTAAGCGGTGAAGAGTTCGAATCCTGGGTTGCTGGCGAGTGATGGCATGCGTCGCGACATGTGACGATAGCCTTAAAGGAAGCAAGAGAGAAAGGGGGCCAATATGGCTACTGACTACAATTCGATTATGGATGGCGATGACGTTGAGGATGACTACGACCTCGATGAAGATGACATGGATGCCGATGAGGACGGTGAGGCTGGCAATGGCCTGAAGAAGAAGATCATTGTCGCTATTGCTGGGGTCATCACTATTATCGTTGTCGCCTTTGCGCTGTCGTTCTTCGCTGGTGGCGGTGACGAGAAGCCTGAGGCTCCTGCCCCTCGTGCAGTATCGCAGGACAACAGCGCTCCCGCAGCAACTCAGGGTCCAGTTTCTTCCGGTCTGGGCCTGTCTGGCTCCAACGGTAATTCACTTGAACTCGTGAACACGATCAAGGCTTTCGGTAATGCCGTTTATGAGGGGGATGGGCGTGCTGTCTATAACATGACATCCCAGAGGTGCCGGTCCTCAGTGGGGGACGCGCAGGCGTTCGCAGACTCTTACGTCGCCCAGGCTGGAAAGGGGTTCAAGACCAAGGACCTCTCCTACGAAAATGATGAGCCTAGGCTCGGCGTGTCGTTCGTTACCTACAAGGTCAAGAACAACGAGAGCGCAACTCTTAACGTGTACTTCCTGTGGGACCGTGGGTCTGGCGCGTGGGTGATGGACTCCTGTAACCTCTGACATCTAGGTAAAGCCCCAGGGTATCCCGGTGCGGACCTTGGGGCTTTGCTATGCCCTGGTTAATCAATCCCCCGGCTACGTGATATACATTAGAGTAACGGCAAAACGGCTGAGTGAATAGGTGGACTGAGTGTGATGTACGCGAGCGTTAATGAAATGACTTCCCCTGCGCCGGTGGCGTGCGGCGGGAAATCTGAGATTGAAGACAACGAGGCACTAGCCGATTCAGGCAACGCCGCCTACAGCCTCGTTACTAGCAAAGATCAATCCCGGCACGTTGAACTCATGCGAGAAGAGTTCGCCAGCACAAAGAGGCAGCTCAGGAGCACCGTTATCCAGCGTGACGACGCGCGCAAGGCCCTTGAGGCAGAGAAGGCTAATCGCGAGCGGCTGCAGGAAGAGCTGGACAAGGCCCAGACAAAGATCGCTGTCCAGTCCATAACCATCGACAGCCTCACAAAGCAGCTCAAGGACGCCATCTCGTTCGAGGAGGCAGTTGCTACAATGCAGGAGTTTACTCGCTGCTCCGTCGAGGACCAGCGGTTCAAGAAGTATATCCTGCGTCGGGCTTGTACTCACCTTGAGTCTGTGTGGAGCGAGACCAAGAAGGAGTACCCTGGAGAGGATGGCATTTCAGGTGTGCCTGCGCTCATTCCGGCCTTTGAAGTTCAGAGGCTAGTGGAGGAGGCAGTGGAGCGCATTCGTAAGGACGCTGCTCACTACAAGTTCTAGCTTCCTCCTCCGTGTAGACGCACCCCGGTTCTGTGGTATACTTTAGTGGTAAACAATCGAAAACCCACGAGGGATTGGAGGGTCACATGGACAAGCAGGTCAAGAAGGATATCGTTACCATCATCGTCGGCCTGGCTAAGATTGCCTGGCTTAACGACATCGTACGATGGATGGTCATTCTTTTCACAATCGTATTTGCCCTGGCCTACTTCGGTGCTGGCCTGACTCCGGATAAGCTCTGGAAGACTGGTCAGCCCCCGGCGTCAAGCAGGAGCCAGTCGTCTACGGCACCCACTCCTCCTGTGTCGCCGTCCCTGTCCCCCTCCACGTCATCAACGTCGTCGTCCGTCCCGTCGCCGTCCAGCACAAAGGATACGTCGCGTCACGACTCCGATAACAAGGTCACTATCGGAAACTACAGCATCTCCGTTGCCGAAGGAGAGAACGGTGACTCATATGACCGTGAGGGGAAGTTCGGCCCCGCGTGGGGATACGACTTCAACGACAATGGGTGCGACACCCGCAATGACATCCTCGCACGAGACCTCCAGGACACGAAGATTGGCAAGGACGGCTGCACTGTCCTCTCTGGGAAGATGGTCGATGACCCCTATACGGGTAAGACCTATGACTGGAAGCGTGGGCGCAGTACCTCTATGGCGGTCCAGATCGATCACGTGATTCCGCTCAAATACGCCTGGATGCACGGCGCGGATCAGTGGTCGCAGGATAAACGGGAACAGTATGCAAATGATCCCGACGTTCTCGTGGCTGCCGATGGCCCTGCGAACGCGGCTAAGGGGGCTAAAGGTCCGTCCCAGTGGGAGCCTGAGAACAAAGCGTACACGTGCCAGTACGCCGATAAGTGGCTCAAGATCGCGGACAAGTACAGCCTGGCTGTCGATAAAGCCGATGCTGCCTGGCTCTCGGAGACCGTGAAGTCCTGTAACTGATCTCCTACAACTGAGGTTTTCGTCTCGCGCGGCCCTCTACTTTGTGATATACTTTAGGGGTCGGCGGGCGAAAGCCCCACGAGAGAATGGAGAACGAGATGGTTAAGAGCACTATGGGTGCGAAGATCGCATTTACGATTGGCTGGCTCTTCATGGCAGTCGTCGCCTTCCGGTCGCTCTGGTACGTCGATACCGAGGACCCGAACATCGCAACCGTCCTCGTTCTCGCGGTCTATTTCGTATCAGCCTTTAAGGCATGCAAGTATTTTGAACAAGTCGCGAAGATGGTCCCCTCAGCGCTTCGCGCAGCCCGAGAGAACTGAAAGGCTAATCAGATGTCCTCCTACGTCATTTCCGACCGGCAGCGCATGGAAATGCTATCCCCTAGGGATATTGCCCACGTCATCCCGGATGACAAAATCTCTTCTGTGATCTCGGAGATGTACCCGGATAAGGACCGGATGCGTGCCGAGTACGGGATCGTTGCATCCGGGCTGATCCACGACTCCGATGGTGGCGTCCGAACCTTCGTGGGATTCAAGGACTACCTCACGAAGAGAGCAGTGTTCCTCACGCTAATTTTGGACCCGGACGACGAGGTCCAGATGAACCTCAAGGTCGGAGATGAGCTACTCATCGCAGGGACACTTGATCGAACGGTTGCTGAAATCTCTGGAGCTGAGATTGAGGTGACCGGTAACATCTTCGACTGATCACTTTTCTCCATTCTAGATGCCCTGGCGGGCGAGGTACTTGGCCGTCTGCCAGGGCATCCTTTATGTCGGTAGTAGCCCCAGATTACATGGTAGTATCTGGGATAGACTCATATTGAGAGTAAACGCGGGCGTGATGCCCCCATTAGCAGAAGGATCGAAGATGAGCAAGCGGCGCACTACTACAGAATTCTCACCCTGCCCCCAACCGCAGTTCTGCGGCGTCACGAGGCACAGGATTAACTCGGCTGCCTACACCAGGTGCCAGCGTACGTTCGGGTCCCGCGCAGCTTTGAATATTGGCATCCCAGAAAGCCAAATTATCCAGATTCAGCAGAACGCGCAGATCCTTAAAAGCTTCAATAAGGCGATGGCGGGCAAGGAGCACATGATGCTCGTCAACGACTACAAGCGTAAGATTCTTGAGCGTGACGAGCTGAAGGAAAAGCTGGAAGCCCTGAAGGCTGATGGGAAGACGCCTGAGTACTATGCCCTGGCGGATAAGGTGTTTGAAGCCAAGATGCAGGCTCTCGAAGCGCAGAAGAAGATGGATGACAACCTGAACCGGCATCTCCTCCGTTGCGTTTCGGAGATGTCCGCGCGTGGGGAGAGCGCCGATGACAAGCTTAAATGGTTTGCCGGTGAGGTTCCTGGCGTTGAGATCGAAGAGTCTGGTCCCGTCGGGTCTGTTGAGTGGCTGAAGCACCGCCAGACCGGCTTCGGAGGCTCAGATGCGAGTACTGTGATCCTTGGAAGTAAGCGTGACCGTGAGGGCCTTATCGCCGCTAAACTTGATGAGGTTACGGAAGGACAGGAGTTCTTCCCTGATAGGGCTGAGGACATCACAGCTATCCACCGAGGGAATATGCTCGAATCAATGAACGCCGTTGAGTTCCAGGCGCAGAACCCCGGTCTCTCTCTCCGTCGTGATAAGAGGACCTGGCGTAAGCCTGATGAGCCTCACCTCATTGCGAACCTTGATGGCCTCATTTTCGAGGGTGATACCCCCGTTGGCGTCTGGGAGTCGAAAACAACGAACAACTGGAAGAAGTGGGAGCACGGCATCCCGATTGAGGTTCAGTGTCAGCTGGATCACCAAATGTACGTGACCGGTACTGAGGTTGCATACTGCACTGTTCGGACGAACGGTAATCAAATGAAGACCTTTGTCCGCACTTGGGGTGAGCCGATTAAAGACCCGGACCCCGATAGCGACGACAAGACGAATACGATGTACACCGACCACCTGTCTTCGTTCTCGAATGACTGGGATGTCGTGGCTAGTGGCGAAGCTCCTGAGACGGCTGCGAAACCGCGTCGATGGAAACCCAAGATCAACGACTCAACTACGGACGCTATGAGGGGTATCTTCGGAGATGACTTGGCTGACGATTACCTGTTCTCTCCGTATGAGGATGAGGACGGAAATGAGGTCCGGGTCCCCGACACACAGAGGTTCGATGACCTCATGTCAGCAGGAGAAGTTCCCGAAGACCGAGTGTTTGTCGTCGTAGACACTGAGACGACTGGCTTTGACCGTTCTGGCAATGAGGTCATTGAGGTAGGAATGGTCAAGATGAATGGTAAGGGAGAGGTCCTTGGAGAGTTCTCTGAGATGTACTCGCCTGATAAACGGTTCTCAGATATCAGGTGGACCGGAGCTGAGGATGTGCACGGTATCACCATGGACGATGTCCGAGGCAAGCCCAACTTCAGGTCAGACGTAGCGGCTCAGGAACGGTATGCAGAGTTTATCAAGGACGCGGATGCTCTCGTTGGCCACAACATCAGGGCATTCGATTCTCAGATGCTCGATCATGCATCAGAGCGGGTCAGGTCAGCTCACAAGGGTAAGCGTATCGTCGATACGATGGTCCTGGCTCGTTACTTTGACCACGATACGGTAGATAACACGCTCAAGGGTTTGGCAGAATCCGTTGGGGTCAAGTACCGGGATGGCCACAGAGCTATCAATGACGCGAGAATGAACGTTGCGGCGCTGAGGGGCTGGTTTAAGAAGCACCGCATTAAGCACTGATCGACCAGTCCGCTCTAAGGGCAAGAGGGGCCATCCAGGTCCTTCTTGCCTTTAGTATCATTTAAGGAATAGAAGAGCTTACCCTGCGAATGATCGGAGAACAAGATGGCGGACAGTGAAGAGATGGACCTCGGGAGCCTCCTTGGCCTTGGAGGTGATGACGTTGCCGGTGGAGTAGCGGACCCTGGAGCGACTGATGACGACTATGGCATGTCTCTAGACGACCTCCTCGCTATGGAGAACTCCTCTCTCATGGACGTCATCAACATCGACGAAGAGGACGCCACACAGGCGCAGAACGAACCCCAGGCGACTACTGAGCCCAATCCGAGCGCCGAGGCGTCCCATGAATCAGCCTCCCAGTCGCTCCTCGCACCACAGTCTCTCGCCGCGCCAGTAGCCCATGAGCGCGAAGAGGACGACGTTGTTGAGCTTCTGTCTTTCGATGACGATGTGAGCGATGACAACGACGGCAAGGAACCCCAGGGTCTTAGCTTTGACTTCCTTGATGAAGGCTCTGACTTGCTGCCTAGGGAGACTGCTGGTGCCGAGGATATTGCCCTGACGACGCAGACAGAACAGGAAGAATTCCAGTTCCCCATCATCTCAGAGCTTCAGGACCACGAGGACCACAAAGAGAAAGAGGGCCAGATCAATCTCATCACCATCTTCAGTGACGGTGGAGGTGAGGCTACCGACAGCACAGACGGCCATGTTCCGGACCCCGCCCGCGATGACTTGAGCCTCTTCTCCGTGCCCGATGGCGAAGATGATGCATTTGTTCTGCCGCAGGTCATTCCCGATGAGCCACCGACCACCCAGAGCGCTAGCAACCTTAGCCGCAATACCGCACCTGCGACCGACGACATTGAACTGCTTTTTGCTAAGCCCCCGGAGACCAATAGCCACATGCCCCAACAGCTCTCAGATATCGATTTTGCCGAGGACTACATTGGCCATACGGATAACCCTCGTCGCAGCCGCAAGGGGATTGCCACGCTAGTTGTCTCTTCCCTTGCCTTGATCGGACTCGCTGCCGGCGGTTTTGCGGCGTACTCGTCTCACCTCCCCTCTACTGTCTTCGGTGGCGGTAACGCTGGCAACACGTCGTCAGCCACTAGCCCCGGCACCTCCGATGGTGGTTCGGACACCAGTGCCTCTGACCAGGGTCAGAGCGACACCCAGGCAAAGTCAGCCCTAACAGAGCAGTCCTTCGTGGTAGCTACGAAGGACCTTGGTGCGAAGACAGCGGTATCCGTCCCGTCAAGCAAGGACTCCATTAACCGGGCCATTGACGAGGCTGACAAGAGTCTTAATGATGAGAGCATGTCCCGTCTCATCGACGAGATCGTGAACGCCACAAAAGCTCAGTCCCCCGCAGCTGCGACATCCAACAAGGGGTCTCAGATTCTATCCGTGAAGGCAAGTAAGAACAGTAAGGGACTTGTGTTCGTTGTGACCTCTACTGGCGAAATGGACCTGTCGGTGACAGTAAACGTTGACGGCCAGGTATTCCAATTCCCCACACAGTCGTCTACTGGTATCGCAACGTTCGTGTACGACGAAGCCATTCCCGCGAGTGGTGGTTATGCGTACGTGGTGACCAGCGGCTCTCAGGAGGTTAGTGCGGTTCGGTCGTACTGAAGATTTTGCGTCTGTGTGTGCAGCTCTTATAGACTAGCTCGGATAAGGGTGACGCTCACATGAACATAACCCCCCGCCCGCCCGTTATGTGATATACTTAACTGGCGGGCGAATCCTATATGTCGCCCCATCTCGTTACAATAGTCTCTCAGGAGGGCGGGGTAGTCCCGTCCCCCGTAAGTTTGGAGGATCATGAACATCAACATCAAGCGCGCAATTAGCGCAACCGCAGTTATCGCGGCAATCGTCGTGGGTGGCTCCGGTTGCACCCCTCACAATACCGATAGCGGCAAGGCCAGTGGCAAGCCTTCCCAGACCACTACCGAGCAGCCTAAGAAGGACACCCCGGCTCCTGGTCCGCAGGCCACCACTCGTGCCCCGTCCCAGTCCGGCGCTGACGGCAAGAGCAATAACACCAATAACGGAGCAAAGACCAACAACGACACTACCTTCACTCAGACTCTTTCTGAGGACGAAGCTCGTGCTCTCGATGAGCAGGGTCTCCGTGGCGGCGTCATTAGCCGCGAGAATGGCCTGACGGTTACCCGAGATGGAAATGTGCTGACCTTTGCCGTCGATAAGGATGCCTCTACTACTGGCGGTACGGTCGTCACCGCCTCCGATGTTAAGAAGGCTGAGGCTGACGCCAAGAAGGCCGCCTCTGACGCAGCCACGAGTGAGACGCCCGCTACCGGCGACAATGGCAATAATACTGTCCCGGGCGGCATCGTCAATCCTCCTAGCGGCGACGGTGGCACTGTCGTTGTGCCCATCGTTACCCCTGGTGGTGGCGATACCGGGAACCACGGTACGCCCGGCAATAACACTGGCACCAACCCCACGCCGTTTATTCCTGCGCCTGGCCCCGTGCCTGCTCCGAACCCGGGAGCAGGGGGTCAGACGCCCGCGCCTACCCCGGCACCCGAGCCTGACCCGGTAGCCAGCCATGCGGATCAGGCAACCGTGTTTATGCAGTCTTTCCGAGCCAAGTACCTTGGCCTGATCAATAAGGCTCGTACGGACCTGGGGCTGAAGCCGCTC
>ERZ773212.1142-NODE-1142-length-12332-cov-3.891342_pt1 | contig 12332 bp, 11 predicted proteins | sample MGYA00581005_ERZ773212 | MGnify/ENA primary metagenome ERZ773212 (study PRJEB29015, sample SAMEA2738154) | human oral metagenome | biome: human oral; feature: human-associated habitat; material: saliva | place: China | collected 2196 ... | reverse complement strand
ATGGACACGGTAGTATGCCTGAAGTGAGTAGAAATCAACCAGATCAGATTGGTAAGCTTCATATTGGTAATGATGAAATTGATATGATCGAATTAGAAAATAATATAAAAGTTGCACCTGTTGTCACTATACTGGGAGCCTGTCAAACTCAAGTGTTGGATTCGCATTATTTAAATATTGGAAATATGTTCCTCGGGCTAGGAAGTCAATCTGTAATTGCAACATATTTTCCAGTTGACGGTTATTATACTTTTAGTTTGATTGAATCAATTTTCAGAAACTTGAAGAATTATTTTGAAGGAACTACTCCTCGGCATATAAAAAACTGGGCTGATATTATTTTACAAGCTAGACGAACACATTATATTTTGGAGCCGATTAATACCATTATAGAGTATTTAAGTAAAAAAGGTGTTCAGTGTCATATTGACTCAAGTGATTTAAGTATTTTTGTAATGAAATACTGTATCAAATCTAGCTTAAAAGATAATACCGAATATCTCTCTATAATGGAACAAAGCGTCATATATAGAAATAGAGCATATAAAGAATTTTTTGAGAATTATCCAGAACCAACAAGAATGTTAATTGATTATATTTTTACACATAACTACGTGTTTCCAGAGAGTATAATATTTAACTCTCTTGGTTCTCCAGAGAAAATCACTTTTGTATAGAGTTTTATTGAGAGCATTCGGCTTTCTTTTTCTTTATGTGATTTTCAGTCTGTCACGCTCCGTAGGTGAGTGACAAATAAACCACCCAATATGCGGGTACATATCGAAGGTTATACAAAAAACTCCAATCGCGATATATAGCGAGAGGAGAAAAAATAGAGCTGAAAAAGCTGATAGTTTATCACATACTATATGAATCTGTAATTACCACATTGTTTTTACACCTAAGTATAGACGTAAAGTTATATATAATCAATATAGGAAAAGTTTGGGAGAAATATTTCGTCGATTGTGTGGTTATAAGGAGAAAAAGAGGATAATATTTTTAGTGTATCTGAAAAAGTTAATTTATTGGAGGAATAAATACGTAAATATTGTAATCAAAGGATTGAGTACTTATTTATGGGTAAAGATTCTGTTAAAGAATTGTCAGAGCAAAGCGTACGTCTGTTGTTAAAAAAAGTTGTAGAAGCTAACGATATTTCAATATCAATTACACCACATATGTTTAGACATAGTTTTGCAACAATGCTACTGGATAAAAATGTAGATATTCGATATATTCAACAAATGCTAGGACATAGTTCAATTAATGTTACACAGATATATACACATGTTTCACAATCAAAGCAAAAAGAAATACTTAGTTCTTGTAACCCAATATCAGTTATAAAATCGTAGATGAGATTTTTTCATAATAAAATAACTAAATAATCGAAATAAGATTTAAAGCTAAGATAGATATTAATGATATATATAGAATAATAAAATCAATAGTTTTTTGTAACAAATGAACAAAACATTTGTAAAAAAACCGTAATATAACAACACTTGCACAAACTATATAGAAGTGTTATCATGTTGTTGTTTGAAAAAACAATATTATAAATAATGATAGCAAGCAAGAAGCTAGTCAAGTTGTGAACTTATTACCATCATAACCATTAACCCAAAAAAGTGAATTATACTACTTTTTTTAGTAAAATAACTTGACAATGAACTTTTAGTGAGTTAGCATATACTTATAATATAAAAACCAAAAAAAATAAAGAGAGGTATAATATTATGAAGAAAAAATTATTATTATCAAGCGTAGCAGCTTTATCATTATTCGCTGCATACAACACAGCTAACGCTGAATCTGCTAATGGTGGTGCAAACGAATTATCTTCAGCAGATACAGCAGCACTTGCAACTGCAGACCAACCAGCTGCAAAACCAGCTCCAGCTGCACCAGCAACTGGTAAAGTTGATCCTTTAACTGGTAAAGTTGTTGTTAACCAATACCAACCAAATAAAGTTGAATCAGCTCATACAGGTGTAGTTCCAGAAGCTGAACAATACAAACCAGCTACTCCAGCTTACAACCCTTACCACGGTAAACCACAAGCATTTGACAAAAATACTCATGTACGTTTTGCAGTTAAAGATGTTCAAGGTAACCCAATTCCAGGTGTTGAAGTTGAAGTATTAAAATTCAAAGACTTACAAGCATTTGCTGATTATGCACATACTTCAACAGAAGCTGATTTTGCACGTAGAAACGAATTAACTACAAAATATGTTAAAGCAGTTTCAAATGAAGGTGGAGATGTTGAAGTACAAGTTGCAAAAGGTGAAGTGGTTGTTTACCGTGTAACTAATGCTCCTAAAGGTTACTTCGTTCCAGCACAATACCAAGGTGGAACTATCTTATCAGCTCCATCAGTTGTTGCTGACGGTTCATTATACACAAATGCTGAATACGATTTAGTATTAGAAAAAACTGATTCATACAACGTTGTTAAAGACCAATGGGTACAAGAAGAAGATGGTTGGAAATACTATGCTTCTAACAAAGCTGTAACTGGTTGGAAACAAATCGAAGGCAAATGGTACTTCTTCAACGCTGAAGGCGTATCACAAAAATGGTGGGTACAAGATAACGGAACTTGGTACTACTTAAACGGTTCAGGCGAAATGCAAACTGGATGGTTACAAGATAACGGAACTTGGTACTACTTAGAAGGATCAGGCGCTATGAAAGCTAGCCAATGGTTCGAAGTTGACGGAAAATGGTACTATGTAGATGCTACAGGTGCTTTAGCTGTTAACACAACTGTTGACGGATACACTGTTAACGCTAACGGTGAATGGGTTTAATACCTATTAAATTAGAAAAACATGAGAGAAAACGAAAGTTTTCTCTCTTTTTTTTAAACTTTTTCGAAAATTTCTTACTATTCTAGAAAAAGTTGTAGTATAATACATTTGTAAGATTGTAATCAATCTTATAAATGATACAAAATGGAGAGATGTGTGATGAAAAAGAAAAACGTATTAATCGCTTTATCAAGTTTAACAATGGCAAGTGCTGTAACATTAACAGCGTATACAGTTGCTACTGCACCTGTACATGCTGAAGAAAGCGTTCGTAAAACGGAATGGGTAACTATTTCAAATGATAGAAGTAGAACACGTACAACAGTTTACTTTGAATCAGGCGATCAAAAGATTGATAAGCACTCTTATATTGATAAATTTGAATATCAAAATACTTATGTTGAAGCAGGAGTTAGATACTATGTATTCGTCGAAAAAGGTACAAAATTAGATGAATTAACAAATGATCCTAATGCTTCTAGTGAAGAATTAAACACACAAGGATATAAAACAACTGAAAAAGGTAATCAATGGAGAGAGTCAGGAGGTAACCGTTATTTCTATTCAAAAGGAAATCCTGTTAAAGGATGGGCAATGATTGATGGAAAAATGTATTACTTCAATAGTGAAGGAGTAATGGCAAAAGGTTTAATTGCTAATGATTCTGAACGTTATTATCTTGGAGAAAATGGAGTAAAACAAACAGGTATTGTTAAAGTTGGTACAACAACCTATTACTTTGATAGTGCAGGTTCTCGTAAAACTGATATTATCCAAATTGATGATAAAAAATATTATGCAAAAGATGGAATCATTCAAGAAGGTGTATTTAAAGTAGGTACAGCTTGGTATTACTTTACTTTAGATGGTAAGACAAAATCTGGATTAGTAAAAAATACTGATGGAAAATGGTACTATGTAACAGCTACTGGTGAGCGTAAAGTTGGTTTAATTGAAGCTGGTGGTGGAAGATACTACTACGTTACAGAAGAAGGTGAACGTAAACACGGTGAAGTTACTGTAAATGGTAAGAAGTATACATTAACAGAAGATGATCAAGTAGAAAAAGCCGAATGGAAACAGATTGATGGAAAATGGTACTACGTAACTGCAAGTGGTGAAAAACAAAAAGGCTGGGTAAAAGACAATGGTACTTGGTACTATCTAGGAACTGACGGCGTAATGCAAAAATGGTGGGTTTTTGATGGTGGCAAATGGTACTATCTAAATGGTTCAGGTGAAATGCAAACTGGATGGTTACAAGATGGTACTAACTGGTACTATTTAAATGGTTCAGGTGCTATGGAAACTAATTGGGTTGAAGTAGATGGAGTATGGTACTACATGAAAAATTCTGGTGCTATGGTAACTGGATGGCAAAAAATTGGTTCTTCATGGTACTATTTCCAAACTTCAGGAGCGTTATTAACAAATGGTACTACACCAGATGGATATAAAGTTAATGCTAATGGTGAATGGGTATAGTATTTAAGTAATAAATATTGAATAGGGGAGAGATGAAAAATGAATAAAAAGAAAGTTATGGCAACAAGTTTAACTGCACTTACTTTATTAAGTACAGGAGCTATTACAACTTATGTAGCGAATAATGTTATTGTTGAAGCTGAAAGTAATACAAACACAAAAGTTCAAAGAACAATTTGGCTTTTAGATAATGGTTTAGTAAAAGAATTAAGTGGAGATCATAAAGCAGAAGAACTTGACTTAACAGGAAAAAATGCTAAATTAGATAGATCAGAAATTCAAGGTACTATCAGACTGCATCACTTTGTTACAAAAACAACTACTAATACAACTAATCCAGTGACTCCACCAGTTTCAACTTCTTCAACTGCAACTACAGTCAAGTATACTAGTTGGGTTCTAAAAGATGAACAAGGAAAGACATTGGATAGTTTAGCAGAAACTAAGTCTGGTGATTTAGATTCTAAAAAAGAGTTAGAAGCTAAATATGAATATGTTGGTGCTGAAAAACAAGGAGATTACAAAGTTCACGTTTATAGAATGAAAACTTCTACAACGTCTTCTGATAGTACAACAACAACGACTACAACCTCAGCAACTAAGAAATATGAATGGACTACAAAAGATGGTAGAAATTACTTGAAAGTTGACGGTAAAGCAGCTTCAGGGTGGACAACCGTTGACGGTAAGAAATACTTCTTCTTAGCTGATGGTTCTGCAAAAGTTGGAATATTAGATGAAGGTGGCAAACGTTTCTACTTTGATGCTGAAGGTGTTCAAAAATTAAACTGGCAAAAAGTTGGAGACAAATACTACTATTTCAAAGAAGATGGAACTATTTTAAAAGGCATTTTCACTGTTGGCGATAAGAAATATTACTTAGAAGACGGTGTTCAAGTAGTAGGCTTGAAGAAAGTTGAAAATAAATGGTATTTCTTCACTGAAGATGGTAAAAATAAAACTGGTTTAATCAAAGATGGAGAGAAATATTACTATGTAACTCCTGAAGGTGAACGTAAAACTGGTTTAATTGAAGATGGTAAAAAAGTTTATTACATTAACGAAGACGGTACTCGTAAAACAGGTAGCGTTGTTGTAAATGGTAAAACGTATCAATTATCAGAAGATAATGTTGAAGCAGGTTGGAATAAGATTGACGGTAAATGGTACTATTACAATGCTGCTGGCGTAATGCAAAAAGGCTGGGTATTAGACGGTTCTTGGTATTATTTAGACAATGACGGCGTAATGCAAACTTTCTGGCAATTTGTTGGAGGTAAATGGTATTACTTAAACGGATCAGGAGCAATGCAAAAAGGTTGGTTATTAGATGGTAGAAACTGGTACTTCCTAAATGAATCAGGTGCTATGGAAACTGGCTGGGTTCAAGTAGGTGGCACTTGGTACTTTATGAACAACTCAGGTGCAATGCAAACTGGCTGGCAACAAATTGGAGGTAAATGGTATTACTTCAATACTTCAGGAGCATTACTAACAAATACAACAACACCAGATGGTTACACTGTTAACGCTGATGGTGAGTGGGTATAATACGAATACTGATGAAGAAGAGAGCGAAAGCTCTCTTTTTTTGCTCCAAAATTTTGATTGAGGATAATAGCGTATTGTTTTATACTATAAAAGAAATAAGGGAGGTAATTATTCAATGAAAAAATTGAAAATAGGGATGATGTTAGCAACAATTGGATTTCTTAGTTTTATGAATCCAGTTCATGCACAAGAAGGAAATGGAAACAAGATTCACTTTATAAATGTTTCCCCAACGAATTTTGGGAGTGATGCTATTTTACTGGAAAGTAATGGGCATTATGCCATGATTGATACGGGGGAAGATTATGATTTTCCAGATGGAAGTGATGAACGTTATCCATATCGTGAGGGTGATAATACCGATTATCGTAATGTCATGACGGAACGTGTGATGAGACATTTAAAAAATGTGGGTGTTGAAACATTAGATTTTATTTTAATCACTCACGCTCATTCAGATCATATTGGGAATGCGGATGAGTTGATGGAGAATTTTAACGTCAATAAAGTTTATATGAAGCGTTATAGTGATAGTCGAATTACGAATAAGGATAGATTGTGGGATAGTCAGTATGATTATGATAAAGTATTAGCAGTCGCGAATCAAAAAGGAATTCCAGTCATTCAGGATATTTCAAAAGAACAAGCTCATTTTTCTTTAGGGGATATGGATATTCAACTCTACAATTATGAGAATAAGTATACAAACGGACAATTAACTCCTGTAGTAGATGATAATTCTAATTCGATTATAAGTGTCATTACAGTCAATGGTAAGAAAATCTTCACTGCTGGTGATTTGAACAATCTTGATTATCGTAATGAAGATTATTACGGTCCAATCATTGGAAAAGTTGATATGATGAAGTTTAATCATCATTTTGATGCGGAATTTTCGAATACGCCTAATTTACTGCAAAATTTACAACCTTCGATTGTGGTGCAAACTTCAAGTAGTAATCCTTCGAAGAATAATCAACTTGCAACAGATGTTATTAATCAATTGAAATCGTATGGTGGTGAACTGATTAAGGCAAGTAGTGCAGTATATGATGCGACCGTTTTTGATATTCGTACGGATGGATTTAAGAATATTTCAACAAAGTATCCTCGAATTCCTAGTTTTACTGCGAAGTGGTATGTGGAAGATGATGTTTGGAAGTATCGATATGCAACTGGTGAACATGCGATTGGTTGGAGTGAGATTGCAGGTCGTTATTATTTCTTTAAAGGGAATGGAGCAATGTTAGAAAGCCAATGGAAGAAATGGCGTCATCGTTGGTTCTATTTCCAAGATTCTGGAGAAATGGCAACCAAATGGAAGTTCATTAATGATTCATGGTATTTCTTCAACAGCTATGGTCAGATGGAAATAGGTTGGGCTAGTTCAGATGGACAATGGTATTACTTATCTAAAGATGGTGATATGCAAAAAGGCTGGAAATGGATTGATCAAGCATGGTATTATTTTGCTGAATCAGGTGAGATGAAAACAGGTTGGGTCAAAGATAAGGATAAGTGGTACTATTTAGATAGTGATGGCAAGATGAAAACTGGAGAATTACAGTTAGATAAACAAGAGTACGTACTAGCCAATGATGGGCATATGCTAACAGGATGGAATGGAAACTACTATTACAAAACTTCAGGTGAACGAGCAAAAGAATCTTGGACTGAAATCGATGGTAAGTGGTATTACTTCAAAGCAACTGGTGAATTATTGAAGAATGGAAAAACACCAGATGGCTACACCGTTGATGCGAAAGGTGTATGGCTAAAAGATATTCCTCAAGAAGTGAAGAAAGTTAAAAAAGAGAATGAAAAAGTGAGAACAACAACCGTTGAGAATGTATTGAAAAACAACTCTGTTGAAAAAGAAACTCGTAGAAAAAATGTAACTCATGATGTGAATTCATCATCAGTTTTGGAAAAACACTCGAATGAAGAAAATCATTCAACAAGTAATCCAAAAACAACCGTTGAAGAAGTAAATACTGCAACTTTAGTGACTCCAGAAAAAGCTGTGGGTGGTTCGAGTGTAGAAAAAGAAGAGAGTTCAATTACGGATTCAACTACAAATCTAAATCCAACTACAACTTCAACGGTTGGTGGAGAAAGATAGATAAATCGTGAGATTTCCGAATAGGGGATAATTCAGATGGTAGTAGATTAGTTAATAAGTTTTTTTGAAGGAATTAGGTGACTGATGGTTGCCTAATTCCTTTTTTAATATTTTATTTTTGATTTGTAGCGTATAGTAGTCATAAGGTTTCATCTCCTCTTAAATAGTTTGGACGCTTTTAATATAAGGGATGAAGCCCTTTTTGTATACCCTATAAATGATAGAAGCAAAATGCTTCTCTATAAAATCATCTGACGAAATATCTTTGTCAATATTTCCTTTAAGACTTATAATAAGGATAGATATTACGATTAACAGTCATTTTGGAATTTTAAGGAGGATGATATCTATGATGTTTTCTGATGATAGAAAATTTACCCTTAGTGGTTGGTTACAAGTACATGAAAGAAAGGTATACGATAGACCCTATCAATTACAGATTTTTTTATTGTTATACGAATTTATTTCTAAAATAGAAAACGATGAATGGGATTTAAGGTATTTAATTGGATTAGAAAGAGGGCCCGTTTATGGTACTGTATGGGTGGACTATAATAAAATATGTGATAGATTTCATATTTCTTCTAAATATAGCTATGAAAAGAAAGTCATTAATGTAAATGAAAATAGAGCAAAGAGATGTGCTTTCATGGTGCAAACACGAACAGAAGAAGAATGGTCAAGTTTCACAAAAAGGCTAAATCTTTGGAAAGCAAAAGAAAGTGAAATTTTTAAACATGAAAGAAAAATGGCAGAGTTAGACTGGGATGATTTTAATGATGCAGATATAAATTTAATAACAATGCTCGCTAATCTATATCCTAGTGAACTGGTTGAAAATAGTAAGATTATTGTTGTAAAAGAGAAAAAGTTTGTAGTTTCAAAAATGGATCACGAGAAGATTATTCAAAATCATATGGAGAGATTAGAGAAATTAGCGAAAAAACCTAAGTTACACAATCCCGTGTTTGTTAAACTAGATGACGAAGGTGAGCTTGTGGTGGAGTAGAAGAATCTTGTAGGTTGAATATATCCTAAAAAATGTTACAATAGATAAAAGGAGGAGATAACATGCAAATTAATATTGAAAATTTAGTTTCTATTTCGGAAGCAAATCAAAACTTCTCTAAAGTAGCTCGTATGGTAGATGCTAATGGTACTGCAGTGATTTTGAAAAATAACACACCAAAATATGTTTTAGTGGATTATCAGAGTTTAATCAAAGAGAAGAAGGATATATCAACAGTTGTAGAGCAGTCAACATTGGATGAAGTTGCAACTTCAGTATTATCCCGTCATCTTGATGCATTTAAGGAATTGGCAAAATGAGAATACTGACTGTTAAACAAGTTATTGGATTGCATAGTAGACTTATTCAAGCGACGGGTGGTCTAGATGGTGTTAGAGATGTGGGATTGATAGAATCTTCTTTGTCTTCAGCTTTTACTCCTTACTTTGGAGTTGATCATTATCCAAGTATTGAAGAAAAGGCTGCAAGACTTTGTTATTCGCTAATAAATAATCATGCTTTCCTTGATGGAAATAAACGAATTGGTATTTATGTCATGCTTGTTTTTTTAGAGTTAAATGGTATTGTACTAAAGCAGACCGATGAAGAAATTGTCAAGCTAGGTATAGGTGTAGCTTCATCAGAATTAGATTATGATTCTATTTTAGAATACATTAGAAATCATTGATAATTCAATAAGTTATAGATTGACGTTAAAACTTCAAGAAATATTATACTTGATAAAACAGTAAGAAAAAATTGAAGAAACTGAAAATAAATTAATTTCAAAATATTTATAAAAGAACTTAATATCATTATATGAATAAACTAATTCAGGAGAATGTAGACCAAACCGCATTCTCCTTTTTACTATTTAACCTAAAATAAAAATAAATTTTCCCCTATTTCCACCACAAAAATAGTCCATCTATCAAAAGTATGCTATAATGCTAAGTAACTATGGATGAATGTTTAAGGACAGATTTAGGACATAGATAGTAAGACAGAATATCAAATAAAATGACTAGAATAAGAAAGGGAGACCTATGGCAAGAGATATTGGAATTGATTTAGGGACTGCGAATATTTTAATTTATTTAAAAGACCGTGGCATCATCTTAAATGAACCATCATTAGTTGCTGTTGATGATAAAACAAATACAGTAATTGCGGTCGGTGAGAAAGCCTACAAAATGTTAGGTAGAACACCACGAGACATTTCCATTGTTCATCCACTAAAAGGTGGGGTTATTGCGGATATTGCAGTAACAGAGCAATTGTTAGAAATGTTTATTCAAAAACTACATTTAAATGCATTTTTCCAAAAACCAGATATTTTAATTTGTACGCCAACGAATGTTACAACAGTAGAGCAAAAGGCAATTATTCAAGCTGCAATTAAGTGTGGAGGACATTCCATTTATTTAGAAGAAGAACCTAAAGTGGCTGCTGTGGGTGTTGGTTTGGATATTTTCTCACCTTCTGGCAATATGATTGTCGATATTGGTGGAGGAACAAGTGATATTGCCGTGCTTTCTATGGGAGCAACTGTATCTAGCCGTTCGATTAAGTTAGCTGGAGATGACATGGATCATCAAATTATGGATTATATTAAAGAAAAATATCAGTTAATTATTGGAGAAAGAACAGCTGAAGCGATTAAGATGGATTTAGGTTCAGCTATTGAAGTGGAAATTGAATCGGATATGATTGTCAAAGGTCGTGATATGACAACTGGTCTTCCGAAGACGGTAACCATTTATACGAATGAAATTTATCATTGCTTGAAAGAAATCTTGGATACGATTTGCGAAGAAACTCGTTTAGTTTTAGAAGATACTCCTCCAGAATTAGCAGGGGATATTATTGAACGAGGGATTGTAGTAACCGGTGGTGGAGCATTAATTCATGGCATTGATCGTATGTTATCAGAACGATTACAAGTTCCAGTCTTTTTAGCGGATAACCCATTAGAAAGTGTTGCAATTGGAACTGGGGTTTTACTAGATCGTATTAAGAGAGAACGTGGATTGTTTGATGGATTAAAACGTTTATTCTCTTCCAAACGTGTAGTGATGAATCCTACTGCGAATGTATTTGACGATGATGCACTTCGTCGACCATAAGAGGTGAGGACATGTTTAAGAGATTAGAACAGTTTTATAATAGTCAGCCATTTTTTATGATTGTTCTCATTCGTATCGCTTTATTCTTAGGTTTAGCTTTTGTGCTATTTATATTAGGGCTTATGATTGGTTACAGTGCTCTTGGTGGCGGTGGTAATCCGTTCTCAGTATTTTCTTGGGATGTTTGGCAAAAGATTATTGATTTTATTCACTAAGCATAATCTTTGACCTTTATTGACAAAACCGTTACACTAATATAGAAAAATGAAATTTAAAAGAGAGATGGAGGATTCAACATGAATTTAATTCCTACAGTTATTGAACAATCATCACGTGGTGAACGTGCGTATGATATTTATTCAAGATTATTAAAAGATCGTATTATTATGGTAAGTGGACCAATCCACGATGATATGGCAAATGCCATTATTGCACAATTATTATTCTTAGATGCACAAGATCCTGAAAAAGATATTTATATGTATATTAACTCTCCAGGGGGAAGTGTTACAGCAGGACTAGCTATTTATGACACAATGAATTTTATTAAAGCTGACGTACAAACAATTGCGATGGGATTAGCTGCTTCAATGGGTTCGTTCTTATTAACAGCAGGTACAAAAGGAAAACGTTATGCGTTACCAAATGCTGAAATTTTAATTCACCAACCTTTAGGTGGAGCACAAGGACAAGCAACAGAAATCGAAATCGTTGCTCGTCAAATTTTAAAAACACGTGAACGTTTAAATGCGATTTTAGCAAAACAAACAGGACAAAAAATCAAAACAATTGAGAAAGACACAGATCGTGATAACTATATGACAGCTCAAGAAGCATTAGAATATGGTTTAATTGATGCGATTATGACAAACTCAAAAGATTTACAATAGTAGATAGGATGGAGTCGCCGATTTCTTTGGAATGAGGCGACTATTTTTGTGTGATGAGGGTGAACGTAGCAGGTAGGATTGTCATGAGGGATAAACTTGTGTTTTACTCAGCCAGAATTGACAGTGTTTGACAATATGTGCTTAATGAGATAGAATCACATATTTTTGATATGAAAGGAAACCTTGGAATTACAGAAATTTGCAATCCATTTCGTTTTTGGTATAATAAAGATACAAAAAGAGCCGAGCGCCAACTCGACTCTGATGTAGACCGTTGAAAAGACGGTGGCACGATTTTGACGCTATGATAACGCCGCTAATCTGTCAAAG
>ERZ773212.1141-NODE-1141-length-12340-cov-4.990802_pt1 | contig 12340 bp, 6 predicted proteins | sample MGYA00581005_ERZ773212 | MGnify/ENA primary metagenome ERZ773212 (study PRJEB29015, sample SAMEA2738154) | human oral metagenome | biome: human oral; feature: human-associated habitat; material: saliva | place: China | collected 2196 ... | reverse complement strand
GTGCGCCAAAAACCTCCGTGAACTCTGTGCGCTCTGTGAGAGAAAAAACTCCCCCACCAAGTTGCTTGTGTGTCATCTCATAGACTAAGTGCGTTCTTTTTCTCACAGAGGAACACAGATGAACAGAACACACAGCATTCCACAGAGACATTAAGTCAACCGATATCACAGAGCGTTACAGCCAACATTAGCTGAAACGTTCTGTGATATCTGTATGCCGAAGGCCTTCTGTGGGCTCGAAACGTGCGCAAAAAGGTTCTGTTAAATCTGTGAGATCTGTGAGAGAAAGAAATACCCTCCGTGAGAGAAAGGAACACTCTCTATGAGAAAAAGAATCCCCTCCGTGAGAGAAAGAAACTCCCAACATCTCAAGCAGCACGAACCTAAAAAAGAAAAAGAGCTTACCACCAACACAAGTAAGCCCCTTCCCTCCTACCAACATTCAATATCTTTTTCAATATCTGGCATTGTCTCGCGTTTGAAGACAGGACTCTTCACACCTGCCCGCTTCTGTTGTCGATAGTCATCAAGTAGGCGGAAGGCATATTTACCAAGTGTGATGATGGCGATAAGATTGCATATCGTGACGAGCGCCATAAAGAAGTCGCCAATACTCCATACAAGGTCAAGACTGGCGATAGCACCAAACATCACCATCAAACCGCCTGTTATGACACGCAGAACAAGGATGGCTGAAGGACGCTGGGTGAGGAAGCGCACGTTAGCCTCACCATAATAATAGTTTCCAATAATACTACTAAACGCAAAGAAGAAGATGGCGATGGCTACAAATATCGGTCCACTCGAACCTACCTCATGCTCTAAGGCATTCTGTGTAAGCATGATACCTGACGCAGAGCCGTCTGTATAAAGTCCGCTAATGATGATAATAAAAGCCGTACAACTACAAACGAGCAGCGTATCAGTGAACACTCCGAGCGACTGAATAAGTCCTTGTTTGACGGGATGGGTCGTAGATGCGGTCGCAGCAATGTTCGGTGCCGATCCCTCACCAGCCTCATTACTGAAGAGTCCACGCTTTATTCCATTCATCATCGTGGCACCCAATCCGCCACCTGCAAACTGTTCAAAGCCAAAAGCATTCTCTACGATAAGGCGGAAGACGTGTGGGATGAGTTGAATATTCATAACGATAACCACCAAGGCAAGGACGACATAGCCCACTGCCATCAATGGAACGAGGACACTACTGACCTTCGCAATGCGCTGAATACCACCGAAGACGATGACCAAAGAGAGTACTGCAAGGGCAACACCCATCCATGTGGGATTGATAGAAAAAGCTTTCTGCATTGCACCACATATCGTATTGCTTTGTATGGAGATATAAGCCATACAGAATGTCATCGTTATCAGGATGGCAAAGAGCTTCGACATCCATTTGCAATGCATACCATGAAGGATGTAATAGGCGGGTCCACCAATGAACGAGTCGGCATGGCGACGCTTATACAATTGGGCCAGCGTTGACTCGATGAAGGCTGTGGCCGACCCAAGGAGAGCGATGACCCACATCCAGAAGACGGCCCCGGACCGCCAATGGCTATGGCACTCGCCACACCAGCAAGGTTTCCTGTCCCCACACGGGACGCAATAGAGACTGCAAAGGCTTGAAAGGAAGATACATGCTTCTCCCCTTTATCGTGTGTATCAGTCGATTCACCCAAGAGGCGAACCATCTCACCTACCATACGAAACTGCACAAAATGCGTACGAAATGTAAACCATAACGCACAGAGAATAAGTGCCGCAACAAGAATATACGACCATGTAAAATCATTGATTGACACGATGCTCTTATTCAACCATCCGTCAGCAGAATAGATCTCAACCATAGTATAATAGGTTTATTACCAACCACAAAAATAATAAAAACATCTGAAAGTTGCCCTATTATCCCATAAAAGTTTTGCTATTCACTTGACATTCACAATATTTTCACTAACTTTGCACAAAGCTAATGGTTGACAAACACATGGTAAGAAAAAGAAAGAATAAGTTAAGAGATGTACGCGAGTTCCTGATGATTGCGTTAGCTATGCTCATTGGGAGTTTCGGCTGGTGTGCTTTTCTGTTGCCCCACCACATCACAATAGGTGGTATTGCGGGTATTGCGTCTGTCATTCAGTGGGGTTTCAACATCCCAGTGCAGTACACCTACCTTATTATTAATGGCATACTACTCTTTGTTGCGTTAAAGATATTGGGTTGGAAGTTCTGCGTAAGGACAATCTTTGCCGTATTGGTCTTTGCCTTCTCGACATCAGTATTGCGTGAGGCCTTCTCTAATCACCCCTTGTTCTCTGACGAGCCATTCCTTGCCTGCGTCGTAGGAGGTGTGCTCTTAGGGGTCGGAGTGAGCATTGCTCTGCAGTATAATGCCAGTTCGGGAGGTTCAGATGTTATTGCCGCAATGATTCATAAGTACCGAGATATATCGCTCGGACGTGTCATCTTGGCATGTGACCTTTGTATCATCACCTCCAGTTATCTTGTGTTAGAGAACTGGGAGAAGGTTATCTATGGTTATATTGTCCTCTTTGTGATGACCTATGTGGTAGACTATCTTATCAATGGTATGCGTGGCTCGGTGCAGTTCTTTGTCATCTCTGACCATTGGGGAGAGATAGGTTCTGCCATAAACAACGATGTCGACCGTGGTTGTACGGTCATTGAAGCACGCGGATTCTACACGGGTAAGAAGGTGGGAATGCTCTTTGTCATCGCACGACGGTCTGAAGCCCACTCTATCTATCAAGTGATTGACGAGATAGACCCTAATGCCTTTGTTTCACAAGGTGCTGTCAACGGTGTCTATGGCATGGGATTTGATAGAATGAAGGTGGCCCACAAGAAGAAAGTGGCCGACGAGAAAGTAAGAGAAAAAGTATAAGTAAGAAGGGAAGAAAGTAAAGATGGATATTCAGGAACTCGAAGGTAAGCGCATTGCCGTTCTCCTCTCTGGAGGCGTCGACAGCTCTGTTGTAGTCTATGAGTTTGCACGCTTAGGACTACATCCCGACTGTTTCTATATAAAGATAGGACCAGAAGAGAAAGAGGACTGGGATTGCAACTCAGAAGAAGACCTTGAGATGGCTACACTTGTGGCACGTCGCTTTGGCTGTAAGTTGGAGGTCATCGACTGTCATAAGGAGTATTGGGACCAGGTGACACGCTACACTATGGAGAAGGTGAAGGCTGGCTTTACACCAAACCCAGACGTTATGTGCAACCGACTGATAAAGTTTGGGGCCTTTGATGAGAAGATGGGACATGACTATGACCTCATCGCAACGGGCCATTATGCACAGACCGAGTGGATTGATGGGCGTAAGTGGCTCACAACAAGTCCTGACCCAGTGAAAGACCAGACCGATTTCTTGGCACAGATTTACGACTGGCAGCTGAAGAAAGCAATCTTCCCTATTGGCCACTACGAGAAGAATGAGGTGCGAGAGATTGCCGAGCGAGAGAATCTCATCAATGCCCATCGCAAGGATTCGCAGGGTATCTGCTTCCTTGGAAACATCGATTATAACGAGTATGTACGTCGTTATTTAGGCGAACAAATAGGCGACGTCATCGAACTTGAGACGGGAAAGAAGATAGGCGAACACAAGGGACTATGGTTCCATACCATCGGGCAACGTAAAGGGCTCGGTCTTGGCGGTGGCCCTTGGTTTGTTATTAAGAAAGATGTAACTAAAAATATCCTATATGTAAGTCATGGTTACGACCCTGCTACAGCCTATAAAAAAGATTTCCCGCTCCATGACTTCCACTTCTTAACAGAAGGTATTACAACCTTACCTGAGAAGATTACCTTCAAGATTCGCCATACACCTGAGTACCATCCAGCAACTGTTGAACAGTTGTCGGACGGTAGGTGTTTGATTCACTCTGCCGAAAACATCCATGGGGTGGCCCCTGGACAGTTCTGTGTTGTCTATGATGAACACCATCACCGATGCTTTGGGTCAGGGGAAATAGCGTTGTCAGTGGACGAGTGAACGAGTGGAACTGTTAGCAAGTTGACGAGTTAACGGGTAGACAGGGTATGTATTCTGCTGATAAGAAGACAGGGTAACAGGTAAACAGGAGTTTTTTGTAAGTTAAAGAGTAGACGAGTTAACGGGCAGATAGGGTATGTCTTCTGCTGATAAGTAGACAGAGTAACAGGTAAACAGGGGGTTTTTGTAAGTTAAAGAGTAGACGAGTTAACGGGTAGACAGGGTATGTCTTTTGCTGATAAGTAGACAGGGTAACAGGTAAACAGATTTTGTCGTAAGTGGACAAGTAGACAGGGTAACAGATAAACAGGCTTCGCTGCGCAGTAACAAATAGATAAAGTAACGAGCTTAAAAGTTATATCTCTAACAAAGGATATATTTTTCTCTCACAGAGCACACAGAGTTAACAGAGCATTTTTGCGCACGTTTCGAGCCCACAGAAGGCCTTCGGCATACAGAGATCACAGAGCGTTTCAGCTAAAGATGGCTGTAAGGTTCTGTGATATCTGCCGGCCGCAAGGCCTCTGTGGAATGCTGTGCGTTCTGTTCATCTGTGTAAATCTGTGAGAAAGAAGAAACCTGCGTACTCTGGTAATCTGCGTAAATCTGTGAGAGAGAAAAATCCTGTGTGTTCTGTTTATCTGTGCTCCTCTGTAAGAAAGAAATCCCCTTTCACTCCCTACCCCCTCCACCCCTTGTCAAGAATTTTCGCTTCTCTCGAACAGAACAGACGCCTTTCATGGGTGAAGGAGAGGCCCTTCAACGTTCAAGAACATGCCCTTCTTGCATGTAGAACATGCTCTTCTTGAGGCAAGAAAGGCATGTTTTGAAAAGCAACTTGTAATATACTGATTTATTGAACGTTATCACATCACATGCACAAGACTTTATACTCAAATTTAGAGGGTATGATAGTCGACGTTTTGTAATGCTTTTTTATCTTCAATGGGTTCCTTTGCACTATGATGAACGGGTATATAGACTATGTCGACTCATTGTTAATAAGCTTATTATCCCATATTTTAACAATCAACTAAGACGTCAGCATAGATATGTGTATTCTGTCAACTCGTCGACTAAACCAGCTTATTTTATAACAACAAGTGTTTTAGTTACGATTTTGTTTGAAATAGATACAAATAAGACTAATTATGAATTAAAATATAATTTTAAGCGAAAAAACTTTGTTCTAACCATAAATAATAACTACTTTTGCAATAGATTTATAAAAGAACAAATAACCTGTAAAAGTGTTTGCTCGGTATTTATCACAACAACTCCTCTGCTTTTAGTGCAGAAACCATAGTGAAAAAGCTTATATCCGATATTTGGTCAATAATAAAATATATGTCTATGAAGCAGGTTTACTATTATCTTTTTTTAGTGCTATTGGCATTCTCGTCAATAAACGCAAAGGCTGACACGCCCGTTAAAATCAATATTGATGATGTCAATAGAGTTTCTGTCAAAGTCAACTACATGCCCGTTGCCAATCTTGTCAACGGTGTTAATAATGTGACTATACCTCAATATGGTTCCTTAACGATTGAGGCCAAGGAGGGTTTCTACCTTAAGGATGTCACAAAACAAGGCGCAGATGGAGCATTTATAACTCAAAACATCTCAAATCTCACGTCTTGTAATATCTATTTATCAGATGCAGATAAGAATAAACTCATTAAGGTTAAGAGTGGAGTCTTAGCTGATGCACGCACAGGCTCATGCTCTGTAAAGGTTGATAAAGCCTCAAAAGTGAGGGTGTCTCGCTATGAGTCACAGACGTCAGTAGCGTTGCAAGATGGTGAAAACACGGTTAAATGGATTCCTAATACCGAGAAAACGCTTGTGATAACCAATGCTAATTATGGCGATGCCCCTATATACAAGGTGACTCTCGACGGTAATGACGTAGCTTCTTCGGGTGGTCAATACTTTGTAACGCTGACTGCAGGCTGCGTTGTAGATATCAAAGCCGATTATCCAGACGTATCTTATCCAGTGAAGTTCAACTTTTCTAACGAGGCTGCGAAGGGCGTTATCTCAAAGATAATGGCTGATGGCGTGGAAGTTAAGAACTACAATGATGCTGATTTCAAGCTCAAAGCAGGAACGAAACTATCATTAACTTTCGATCAAAGCAACTATGCCTTAGACGCTTTTAAGGTCAATGGGACTGCCGTTACGATATATGGTAACTACGAATGTTACGTGAAAGACAATCTTGTCTTTGATGTTCAGGCACATAAATATGCTACTGTAAAGGCTGTATTGACTGTTGATAACGCAGCAAATATCACCGCTTATGAGGGTCAAAGCTATAATAATAAGGTGATAACCCTACAGAATGGCAGCAATAATATAGAGTTAGGTGAGAAGAACAACCTTATCCAAATAAAGCCAAATAGCGGTTGTAAGATTGAGTCACTGAAGGTAAATGGAAATCCCGTAACCGCCAATTACGAAGGAGCATACGAGATAAGATTAACCGAAGGAATGGCGATTGAGGTTACGACATCAGCCATTGTGCGCGACCAGAAGGCAATAGTTGTCATTGACGACATCAGCCTTGCGAACTATGGATTCAACTTCTATCGCTCTGACCACTCAACGGTAAAGATGCAGACAGGCGAAAACACTGTCATGTTCTCAGCCGACGACCATCACTTCATGCTTGGTGCATACGGCAACGACTTGAGTAAGATGGTGGTTAAACTCAATGGAACGCAACTTAACCCATCTTATCCTGGCGGCACAAGCTTTGAGTTTGATTTGAGTAATGGTGACCGTTTGGAGGTCTTACTCAAGGGCGAAACAGATGGCATTGACGCCATAGAAGCCGTAAAACAAGGTAAGGCTGTAGTCTATCGCCTTGATGGAACACGTGTAGAAGGTAGTCAGCTACCTAATGGAGTCTACGTAATTAATGGTAAAAAGATTATAATAAAGAAGTGATGAGAAAATTTCTACTTACAGTATTAAGTATCTGTACGGCAGGAATGGCATTCGGTCAGTCGAAGCTCGACCTACAAAGTCAGTTGGAACTGTATAAGCTCCGCAATACAGCCATACCTACGTACAATAGTCGAACACGCGCGTTTGAACGACCTAAGAGTGTACCAGAAAACACAATGGCAATGGTCGAAATGAAGGATCAGAACGACCGAGCAGACTTAGAGGCACAAGGAGTAAAGGTGCTACGAGTACGTGGTAATATCGCTATTGTCGTAGCTCCAATAAAAGACATTGAGCGTATTTCAGCCTTGAAGTGCGTTCGTCGTATGGAACTCCCACGTCGTGTCTATCAGAAGATGGATGTCGTTCGTAAGGAGATTGGTGTCGATAAGATTCACCAAGGTGTCGACCTTCCACAGGCTTACACTGGTAAAGGCGTTGTAACGGGTATTGTTGACGGTGGTATTGACCCTAACCATATCAACTTCCTCAAGCCAGACGGTAGCACACGATTTGGTTATATCAGTAAGATTACAGCCAGTCAGTCAAATAAGGATGGTTATCAATTCGATAACTATTACCCTCGTGCCGTACTTGACACCCTGACTAATCGTGATAACGCATACGCTATTGAGGACTTTACGACCGATTCCTACACTACGTTCCATGGTACTCACACTACAGGAATCATGGCGGGTGGATACAAAGGCAATATCACCTATGCTAAGACTAACGATAACGACAAGTCTTATAAAGTGGTCGGTCCTAATCCGTTCTATGGTTGTGCGACAGAGTCAGAACTTGTGGCTTCATGCGGTGATTTGCGTGACCAATATATTGCACTTGGTATTGATGATGTCGTACAGTATGCAAAACTATCAGGAAAGAAGCCAAAGCCATGTGTTATCAACCTTTCATTAGGTAGTAACATTGGTGTACACGACTCTACAAGTGTAATGAATCGCTTCCTTGCAGAGGAAGGGAAACACGCTATTATCTGTGTTGCTGCAGGTAACGAAGCGAACATGGGCATCGCATTAAAGAAGAATTTTACCGCTGCAGATGAAACGGTTAAAACCTTCCTCACACCAATGCAGCCAGATACTTTGCGTTCTGGAGGTAAGACCTACTATAATCTTCGTAACGGACAGATAGCTGCTTATAGTAATGACTCTACAGAATTCGAGTTACAAATCGTTGTTACTAATACGAAGCGTGGCAACCGTGTTGTTAGCAGAATCCCTCTTCCAAATAATACAAATGGCCAACCTATAACCTACGCATCAGGTGGTGAGTATTCAATGTCAGGTGCTGTTATTAACCAAGGCTTTGCGAAAGCGTTCGATGGATACGTCACAGCGGCTTCTGCAATAGACCCTGAAACGGGCCGTTACTACGCTATGGCGCAGATAATGACCAGTGATAACCAGAAAGATAACAAGGATGGCAACTATAAACTGGCGTTGCAAATAACGAGTAAGAAGCCTGGACAGCGTGTTGAAGTGTACAGTGATGCACAGTTTATCTACTTTGATAGCAACAAGCAGGAGGGTTTCGTAAGCGGAACACGCAATGGTTCTATCAGCGATATGGCATGTGCAGCAAACATCGTTACTGTTGGTAGCTACAATGTACGCAATCACTGGTCATCTCTCGACGGCTTTGTTTATGGCTACAACAAGCGAGGTGATGAAGATGACTTCCCTGAAGGTGAGGCTTCACGCTTCTCTTCTTTCGGTACATTAGCCGATGGTAGAAACCTTCCACACGTATGTGCTCCGGGTGCATCTATCATCTCTTCTGTTAATACATACGCTGTAGAGAATACTGACTTAGGCTATTCTGACATGGCATTGCAGGGTAGGTTGGAGAGAGGTGGTAAGAAATACTACTGGCATCAATCCCTCGGAACATCCATGGCTACCCCTGTTGTGGCTGGTGCCATAGCTCTTTGGCTTGAAGCCAACCCAAGTTTGACAGTCAAGGACGTAATACGTATCATCCAGCAGACTGCTCGTAAAGATAACTATGTTACTAATACGGGCGACCCAGTACAGTGGGGTGCAGGTAAGTTTGATGCTTACGCAGGTTTGAAGCAGGTACTAAAAGAGAAGAGTACCAATGGCATTAATGGCGTAAGATACGCTGAGAACAAGGAAGTTCCAGTTATCACAATGACTGGCGAACGCTCTTTCTCAGCTTTCCTTGCTGGTGCAAAGCAGCTAAACCTACGTGCTTACTCACTCAGCGGACAGTTAGTTCACTCGCTCTCAGCACAAGGTGACGAACTCAACGTTAATGCTTCTTCATGGAACAAGGGCGTTTACTTGATTCAAGTAAATGGTGGTAAGGCACAACGTATCGTTATCTATTAAGGCTTGATACACATCGAATAATATTCCCAAAGGATAGGACTAACACTCCTAACCCTTGGGAATACGATAAGTAAAGATAAGCTATAAAATCAGAACACAATAATATTTATATTTATATGAAGCACAAATTTACTTTTTTACCATCATTCCTCCTCTTAGTGATGGCAATGTTGTGGAGTTCGCTTGCTGCCCATGCGCAAGACGAAGTTTTGATTCGATTCCACACCAATGTGCCTGAAAAGGCAAAGAATACTGGTGTGGCAGCACAGGTTTCTTTTGTGTTGGGCTCTAAATCAGACAAGGCTGATGTCTCTATCGACTATGGTTCTGGTGATACCGAAGTTGAGATTAAGAAAGCTATTGTTGAGAATGATAATGGCGAACAGGCCATTAAGGGTACTCTCTGTACAGATGTTGTGTCAGATGCAGGCTGGGTAACAATCAAAGGTGACCCAGACGACCTCTATTTCTTCAATGCTTCTGGTAACGAGATTGACAAGATTGAGTTTAATGAGAACCTGAAACTCCAAGTATTGAACTTAGAGCATAACAACTTAAAGTCACTCAACATCGACCGTTTACAGAGTCTGAATATTATCTATTTGCAGGATAATCCTTTCTCTGCTACAACTCCATTGATGATTGGTCGTATGCCAAATCTTATGGTGTTGGAGGTTCCACAGATTGGACATATCTCTCCTAACTTCACACTTAAGAACTTCCCTAATCTGCGTTCGTTTGATGCTTACCATACTATCGGCCTCAAGGTAGCAGACCCAACAGGCTGTCCATATCTGCAGCGTTTGAGTCTTGACATGACAAGTGTTGAAAGTGTAGACCTCTCAAAGAACTCATTACTGCAAATACTCAACGTGGGTGACTCTCGTGTAAAGACACTTGATCTTAGCCATAACCCTAAGATTACACAGCTCTATATCTCTCACTCTTCTGGAACCGTCAATACTGACGTGAAGTTTGAGACCATAGATGTATCTCATTGTCCTGAACTTTACTACTTCTATTGTGGTGGTAATAACTTGAAGGAACTTGATTTAAGAAGCAATCCAAAGCTCTTTACGCTCTCTTGTGATCGTAACCTATTGAGAAAGCTCGACGTTAGTCAGAACCCTGCACTCTATAGTGTCAACGTACGTTATAACTATATGGACTTTGCTACACTGCCAGAGCCAGGCAACTGGTTTGAGTATTACCACGAGCAAAACCCTATGGAGTTGAACGATACATATAAGGTAGGTGATGTCATCGACCTTAGCAAGCGTGTACTTCGTCCAAATACAACGACTCAGGCAAGACTCTATCGTGTTCCAAAGGCTGACCCAACAAAGCCAGTAGAGTTAGATGACAGCTATTATTTTTACGAGAATGGTAAGGTAACACTGAAGAAAGCACTTGATGAAGAGGTCTTTGTTCAGTTCACTAATAGCCGACTCAGAGACTATCCTATCCGCACAGAGAACTTCCGTGTGAAGACTGTTGCCGAGTTTGGTAAGGACGTGAAGGCTATTCAGCTCGCAAGTCTTGGCGACGCAGGTTCTCCTCTGAAGATGTCTGTTGGTATCCTTGGTGCTACAGCAGCTAATCCTGTAACTGTAAAGGTTGACTTAGGCGATGGTAATACTACCCCATTCGAGATTAAGGATGAGCGCCCAGCTACAGCCAATATCGTGACTACACGCACTGGTGCTGGAGACATTATCGTATATGTCCCACAGGATAAGTACGTAACAAGTCTTGAGTCTGATGGCCAGTACATTGACAACATCGACCTCTCTGCACTCACAGAGCTTCGTACGCTTACATTGAAGAGAGCAAATCTTACTACTATCGACCTCTCTTACAACAATAAGCTTGAGAAGCTCGACCTCTCTTACAATCAGCTAAATCGTGTTGATCTCCGTGGTCCATCATCTTATTTTAATAAGAGTAAGTTGACTGATATCAACATTAGTCATAACCAGATTGACTCATTGCTCTACTATACCATCTATGGTGTAACGAAGCTGAATGTAAGTCATAACAATCTGAACAAGCTGGATCTTAAGGATGCCGACAACTTGCGTATGCTTGATATCTCTTACAACAAGTTCACTCGTCTCCTCCTTAACCACAGTGAACTGATAGAAGACGTCAATGTTGCTAACAACGAGTTGACCGAGATTGGAATACCAACCGTTGCACCTGTAAAGAAGTTGAACATCAGTGGCAACTACTTCACATTGGCTAATATGCCTAACGACTTCGGCCTTTCTCGTGGCAACTTCATCTATGCTCCGCAGCACGTTCTACAGATTTCAACCTCTTCACCAGGTATCGACCTCTCTGAACAGTACATCACAAAGAATGGTGCTAAGACTCAGTTTGTATGGAAGAAGAAGGATGGTACACCGTTACAGTTGGGTACTGACTATACCATTACCGATGGTTCTGCTAAGTTCAAGAACCTTGCGCTCGACTCTATCTATTGTGAGATGACGCATGCAGCCTACCCTGATTTCGAAGGCCAGAACGTCTTCAAGACAACATACGTTCATCCTATCGCCTTCCCACAGTATGAGTTGGCTTCATTCACAACGCTCAACCAGACTGACAGCGTGGCGCTTTCTCTCGCAAGCTATGTTCCTGGTAAGTCTGTCTACATCGAATGGGAGGGTAATGGTAACGTCACACAGTATGCACTTGGAGAGACTTACAAGCTCTTCCGAGCTAAGTCAAAGCCAAATACAAAGGTACGTGTACTTGTTGCTGAGCCTGATGATAAGGTGAAAGTCTTCAGTATCTCAAACGTTAAGATGGCCGAAGCTGACTTCACTGGTATGAAGGAAGCAAAGCTTATCACTGTTTCGAAGGCAGGACTTACAACTATTAAGCTCCCTGTAGCACCAAACCTTACCGACTTGAACCTTGATGAGAATGAGTTGACAGACGTTGACCTGTCACCGTTCCCAAAGCTTTTCTCAGTTT
>ERZ773212.1136-NODE-1136-length-12361-cov-7.742240_pt1 | contig 12361 bp, 8 predicted proteins | sample MGYA00581005_ERZ773212 | MGnify/ENA primary metagenome ERZ773212 (study PRJEB29015, sample SAMEA2738154) | human oral metagenome | biome: human oral; feature: human-associated habitat; material: saliva | place: China | collected 2196 ... | reverse complement strand
CGCCGGTGGTCTCCTCGGTGGCCCGGGCTCCGAAGGCGCCCGCTTCCCAGAGCATGGCATCGACGAGGGTGGTCTTGCCGTGGTCGACGTGGGCGACGATGGCGACGTTACGCAGGTCTTGGCGCACGCTCATAGGGGCTACTTCTTCCGGTGGGGGACGCCGCGGGCCGGATACCGCTCACGGCATCGGTCGCAGGGGCAGGAGACGGAGAAAGACTAGAGGACGCCGGTCCTGGCCTGCCATGTCTGGGCCAACACCTTGCCTGTGCCCCCACTCACGATCACGTCACAGGAGCCATCAAAGCAGGGCAGTGACCGCGGCGATCACGACGACGAGAGCTCCGGCGGCAACGGCGACCGGCCGGTTGAGACTGCTGGTGATACCGCGGCCGACATGGCGCCCGGCGTCGCCATTGGACTCACCGGGGCGGCTGCGCACCTGCTCGGCATAGGCGGTGATGAGGGCCCCGGCGTCGCCGGCGTCGAGGTTGGTGCGGTGGTTCCCCTCCCCCGTCAGGTAATCCGGGCGCACCACTGCGGCCGGAACCGTCTCGGAGCCCCGAAGCCCGTCGTGTCGCTCCTGCTGCTCGCGCAGCATCTGGCGGCGTCGGAAGGCCTCGGCCATCCCACCGCGGCGGGGTGCGGCCGAGGCTCTGACCTCCACGTCATCGGACGTGATGACGGAAAGTCCCCAGCGGGTGCGGCACATCTCGACCTCGTCCCAGCCCAGCACGTGGGTGCGCCAGGCGTTGCGGATGGTGAGGGCCTGCGGGGTCAGGGTGATCTGCGGGGCCCACCACAGCAGCCAGGTGAGGAAGGTGAGCAGCCCCGCCCAGGCCAGGGTGCGCAGCCCGTGGGCGGCGCCGTCGGCCAGGCCGATCGTCAGGGACATCCCCACTGCGGCCAGGCCGATGAGGACGGTGCCCAGGCGGGCCGGCAGGGAGCGGATGACGACGGTCGGCATGACAGGGGGCACAGTGGTGGACACGGTGGTGGGCACGTCTTCTTGCACGGGCGCATCATGCCGCACCGGCTCTCCTCCGTCGTCATCCGCTCCGGTTAAGGGCACCGGCTCAGCTCTTGACGTAGCCGATGCGCTCGGGCCGGAAGGAGGCCAGTCCCTGGGCGCCGAAGTTGCGCAGCGTCTTGGGCACGGCGGTCAGCTGCATGCGCTGGTAGATCGGAATGTTGAAGACGTTCTCCCACAGAATCTTGTCGAGCTCGTTGGCGAGCTTGTTGCGCTCGGCGCCATCGGGGGTCGAGCCGATCTTGGCGACGTACTGGTCGACCTCGGGGACGGACAGTCCGGTGTAGTTGGACTGGCTGGTCGAGGCGTAGTACTGGCCCACGTTGGCCAGGGGGTACTGGGTCTTCTCGCTGGTGAAGGCCGTCAGCGCGTAGTTCTTCTTGTTGATGTACTCCGGGAAGTACTTGTCGATCTCGACCGTGGAGACACTGAGCTTGATGCCGACCTCGCCCAGCTGCTTCTGAAGGAGGTTGGCCTCGTTGGTGGCCACCGGGGCGTTGGAGGGGATGGTCATCACCAGCTCGAGCTTCTTGCCGTCCTTGGCGCGGACCCCATCGGAGCCGGCCGCCCAGCCGGCGCCGTCGAGCAGCTTCTTGGCGGCCTCGACGTCGTGGCCCCAGCTGGTGGAGTTGTCCTGGTAGCCCTCCTGGACGGGCAGGAAGAAGCGGTTGCCCATGAGGGTCTTCTTGGCGTCCACGGGCAGGCCCGCCAGGTCGGAGGCCGCGATGGCCTCGCGGTCGCAGGCCCGGGTGATGGCCTGGCGCACGGCCTTGTCCGCCAGGGGGCCGGAGGAGGCGTTGAACATGATGTGACGCCACTGCAGGCCGGTGTTCTGGCGGACCTCGGCGTCGTCGCGGCCACTGGCCTGCTGGTAGACGTCGGCGGAGAAGATGTAGTCCAGGACGTCGATCTCCTTGTTGGCGAAGGCCTGCCCCAAGGCCGAGTCGTCCAGGACGTGCAGGGTGACGGTCTCGAGCTTGGGGGTGGCGCCCCACCACTTGTCGTTGCGCTCCAGGGTGATGACCTGCTTGGACTCGTCGTAGCTCTTGATCTTGAAGGGGCCGGCGAAGTAGTCGTTGTTGAACTTGGTGGCGCCGGCCATCGACTCGTTGAAGGTCTTGGCATCGGCCATGAGCTCCCTGGGGGTGACGCCGGCCAGGGCATTGGACCAGTCGGGGTAGACCGAGTTGAAGGTGACCTTGGCGGTCTGCTTGTCCACGATCTCGACCTTCTCGACCTTGTCGATTCCCTCGACGGAGGCCCAGGAGTAGCTGGGGTCCTTGACGTGGTCGAAGAACACCTTGATGTCCTCGGAGTCCCACTTGCGCCCATTGCCCCAGGTGGCCTTCTCGTTGACGGCCACGGTGACCACAGTCTTGCCGCCGACCTCCGCAGCCTCGAGCTTGGTGAGGAAGTCGGGGTTCGGCGTCGCCTTGCCGTCCTCGGCCCAGTCGACGACGTAGGGGGCGACGAACTTCATGACCAGGCGCACGTCGACGACGTTGCCGTCCACGGTCGCGGCGTTCCAGTTCGCCGGCGCCGAGCCGATGCCGAAGCGCAGCGTACCCCCGTCCTGGAGCTCCTCGGGGGCGGCGGTGGGCACGCCGGCGGTGGAGCCCGAGGAGCCGGAGCCGTTCTTGGCGCAGGCCGCCAAGGCGGTCAGGACGGCCGCGGAGGCCGTCGTGGCGAGGAACATGCGACGGTTGAGCTTCATGGGAATCTCCGTTCACTAAGGGCGCCGTCGTCGGCGCGCGGTGGTGGGCAGGATCGGTGGACAGTGCGATGGGTGGACTCGGGGGCGAGGGACGTCAGAAGACCGCGGTGCGCTCGGGGTAGTAGCAGGCGACGTCGTGGTCCTCACCCTGGGAGCGGAACTCCGGCATAGCTCCCAGGCAGGCCGAGCGTTCGTCATCGGTGAGTCCTGAGGCGAACTTCGGGCAGCGGGTGCGGAAGCGGCAACCCGAGGGCGGGTTGGCGGGGCTGGGCATGTCGCCCTCCAGGACGATGCGGCTGCGACCGCGCTCCTTGGCCGGGTCCGGGATGGGGATCGCCGAGAGCAGGGCCTGGGTGTAGGGGTGGGCCGGGGCCTCGAAGATGGTGTCGACGTCGCCGATCTCCACGATCCGCCCCAGGTACATGACGGCGACGCGGTCGGCGATGTGGCGCACCACTGACAGGTCGTGGGCCACGAAGAGGTAGCTGAGCCCCATGGTGGCGCGCAGCTCGTCGAGCAGGTTGATGACGCCGGCCTGGATGGACACGTCCAGGGCGGAGACCGGCTCGTCGAGGACCAGGAGGCTGGGTTCGAGGGCCAGGGCGCGGGCGATGCCGATGCGCTGACGCTGCCCGCCGGAGAAGTTGCGCGGGTAGCGGTTGGCGTGGCTGGGCTCGAGCCCGACGAGCTCCATGAGCTCCTCGATGCGCGGCCCGATATCGGCCTTCTTCCACCCGTTGGCCCGCAGCGGCTCGGCGATGATGTCGAAGATCGGCAGGCGCGGGTCCAGGGAGGCCATGGGGTCCTGGAAGACGATCTGCAGGTCGCGGCGCACCTGGCGACGCTGGGCCCGCCCCAGGTCGGCCGTGTCCTTGCCCAGGACCACGATCGTGCCCTCCTGGGGCGCCTGGAGGGAGAGGACCTCCATGAGGGTGGTGGTCTTGCCGCATCCGGACTCGCCGACCAGGGCCAGGGTCTCGCCCCGGCGGACGTCGAAGGAGACGCCGTCGACGGCGTGGACGGTGCCCACGCGTCTTTTGAAGACGGCGCCCTTCAAGAGGGGGAACTCCTTGACGAGGTCGGTGACGCGCAGGACCTCGGGGCGCTCGGCGTGCGGCAGGCTCATGGTCTCGGGAGTCTTGAGAGCCGGGACGGGGTAGATGTGGGAGTAGTCGAGCTGGTCCCGCTCGATCTCGTCGCGGCGGTGGCAGGCCGAGTACTGGGCGCCGGAGCCGGCCTCCTGGCCGTCGGTCCCGTCGCGCTCCACGAGGGTGAGCTCCGGCTCCCCCTGGGCGCACTCGGCCTGGGCCATGGGGCAGCGGGGGATGAAGGGGCACCCTCGGGGCAGCTCGAGCAGGGAGGGCGGGTTGCCCTCCAGGGTGGCCAGGGCCGAGTCCTTGCGCGCGTCCAGACGGGGCAGGGAGCCGAGCAGGCCGATCGTGTAGGGCATGCGCGAGCGGTAGAAGATGTCGTCGACGTCGCCGGTCTCCACGATGCGCCCGGCGTACATGACGGCCACCCGGTCGGCCATGCCGGCCACGACCCCCAGGTCGTGGGTAATCATGATGACGCCGGCACCGGTCTCCTTCTGGGCGGTGCGCAGCACGTCGAGGATCTGGGCCTGGATGGTGACGTCGAGGGCCGTGGTGGGCTCGTCGGCGATGATGAGATCGGGGTCGTTGGCGATCGCGATGGCGATGACGGCCCGCTGGCGCATGCCGCCGGAGAACTCGTGGGGGTAGGCCTTGGCACGCACCTGCGGGTTGGGGATGCCCACCAGGTCGAGCAGCTCGACGGCGCGCTTGTGGGCGTCCGCCTCGCTCATGCCGGGCTGGTGGATCCGCAGGGCCTCGACGATCTGGGCGCCCACCGTGTACACGGGGGTCAGGGCGCTGAGCGGGTCCTGGAAGACCATGGCGACCTGGGAGCCGCGGATGCGGGACATGTAGCCGTCGGGCCGCCCCAGCAGCTCGGTGCCGTGGAGACGCACCGAGCCGGTGACCTCGGCGGACTCGTCGAGCAGTCCCATGACCGCCGTCGAGGTGACGGACTTGCCCGAGCCGGACTCGCCGACCAGGGCCAGCACCTCACCGCGGGCGACGGACAGGTTGACTCCGCGCACGGCGTTGACGCGCCCGTCCTCGGAGGGGAAGGAGACCTTCAGGTCGGTGACCTCCAGCAGCGGGGCGGTGCTGGTGGGGTCCGGCAGCGCGTCGTCGCCTCTGCGGGCATCGACGGCGGGCACGGCCGCGGCACTCTTCGTGGCCTCGGCGGACGTGCGGGTGCTGCTCGTGGGGCTCATGCCTTGCCTCCTGACTTGGACGAGGGATCGATGGCGTCGCGCAGGCCGTCACCCATGACGTTGACGCACAGGAGCATGAGGACGAGCACGGCGGCCGGGGCCAGGAAGATCCAGGGGTAGGTGGTCGCGGAGCGCTGCCCCTCGGCGATGAGGGTGCCCAGGGAGGTGTTGGGCGACTGGACCCCGAAACCGAAGTAGGACAGCGTCGTCTCGCTGATGACGGCGTAGGCCACGTTGATGGTGGCGTCCACGATGAGCAGGGAGGCGATATTGGGCAGGATGTGCCGGGCGATGATGACGGGACTGGGCACGTTCATGAAGCGGGCGGCATTGACGTACTCCAGGTTCTTCACGCTCAGGGTCAGGGAGCGCACCACGCGGGCCGTGAGCATCCACCCGAATCCGGCCAGCAGGATGATGAACAGCGCGATGGAGCCCTTGGCGGCTCCGGCCCGCTGGGAGAGGATCGCGATGATGAGGAAGGAGGGCACCACCAGGAGCAGGTCGGTGGCCCACAGGGCGATCTTCTCCCACCAGCCGCCGAAGTAGGCGGCGGAGGACCCGATGACGGCGGCGATGCCCGTCTGGAGCAGGGCGACGAAGACGCCGATCATCATGGACTTGCGGGTGCCCTCCACGACCATCGCGTAGACGTCGCGGCCGCCCTGGGTGGTGCCGAACCAGTGATCGGCACTGGGGGCCTGCAGGAAGGCGGAGGAGTCGACGTCGGTGAAGGTCCAGTGGGTCGCGGTGTCACCGAGGAGCGCGAAGAGCACCATGAGCAGGAAGCCGATCGCGCCGACGACGGCCCCCTTGTTGCGCCAGAAGCGCCGGGTGATGATCTGCCTGCGGGTCAGACGGCGGGAGTCCCTGGGGGTCTCCTTGGTGATGTCGCCCAGGTCCTCGGGGCTCAGTGGGGCCTCCCCGCCCTGCTCGACGGCGGCGTAGCCGCCCACCGTCATCTGCTTGCCGATGGAGGCCATCCCGTTGGGTTCAGCATTGCGCGCCATGGGTCAGCTCACCCTCACTCTCGGGTCGACGATCGCCACGAAGACATCGGACAGGAGCGCGCCGGTGAGGGTGCACAGCCCGGAGAAGGCGACCACGGCCGTCACTCCGTTGATGTCCATACCGGAGATCGCGCTGATGGAGTACTCGCCCATGCCGTGCCAGCCGTAGACCCGCTCGGTGATGGCGGCACCGGTGAACAGGGTGGCCAGGGCGAAGGCGAAGTAGGTGGCCATGGGGATGAGCGCGGTGCGCAGCGCGTGGCGGGTCAGCGCCTTGCGCTTGATGAGGCCCTTGGCGCGGGCGGTGCGCACGTAGTCGGCGCCCAGGGTGTCGAGCATGAGGTTGCGCTGGAAGCGGGAGTAGGAGGCGATACCGCCCAGCGACATCGACAGGGTGGGAAGCAGCAGGTGCTGGAGGCGACCGAGGGCGCCCTCCCCCTCACCGGTGAACTCGAAGATCTGGAAGCCGGAGCTGCGGTTGATCTGGACGGCCAGGACCTGCAGGAGGATCGCGATGACCATGGCGGGGGTGGAGATGATAATCATGGAGATCAGGGAGATCGCGCGGTCGGAGAAGCGGTACTGGCGCGTGGCGGTCCAGGCCCCCAGGGCCACTCCCCCGACCATGCCGATGGCTGCACCCAGGAAGACCAGCCGCACCGAGACGAAGATCTTGGTGCCGATGAGGGTGTTGATGAGCTCGCCCTTGGGGGTGCGCCCCCAGTCCCAGTGGAAGAGAACGTTGCGCAGCCAGGTGACGTAGCGGTCCCATACCGGCAGGTCGTGGCTGATGTTGTACTTCACGAGGTTGGCGTGAATGGCGTCCCAGTTGAGGGAGGGGTCCTGGCGGTTCCACAGGGCCGAAGGGTCCAGGGAGGCCGAGGCCAGCAGATAGGCCAACGACGTGGCGATGAACAGCAGGACCGCGTAGTTCGCGATCCGGCGCGCCAGGTACGGGAGCATGCGTTCTCCTCCTTGGGACAACCCACCGATGCTTGGATCACCGGCCCGCAGCACGAGCACCTGACAGCCTTGGAGGTGACACCGTGTACGAACAAATGAATGAGGTCACAATACCGGTCGCGTGAAACTCAATGGATACATTTCCAGCATTCAAAAACCGCTCACCTGGTTAAAAAGGGGAAATGAAACGCGGCGGCGGATTGATGTCCACCGCCGCGTCGTCAGACGTCTATCCTCAGCTCTCGGATCTCGAGGGAGCCTCATCGCCGTAGAGGTCGATGCCGGCTCCGGGGACGGCCCGGATGAGCTCGCGGGTGTAGTCCTGGCGCGGGTTGGCGAAGAGCTCGTCGGCCGCCCCGGACTCCACGATGCGCCCGTGCTCCATGACGACGACGTCGTCGGCGATCTGGCGCACGACGGCCAGGTCGTGGGTGATGAACAGGTAGGTCAGCTCCAGCTCGGCCTGCAGGTCGGACAGCAGGCGCAGGATCTGGGCCTGGACCAGCACGTCCAGGGCGGAGACCGCCTCGTCGAGGACGACGATCTGCGGCTTGAGGGCCAGGGCGCGGGCGATGGCGACGCGCTGGCGCTGACCGCCGGAGAGCTCGTGGGGGTAGCGGCGCATGACCGAGCGCGGCAGGGAGACCATGTCGAGCAGCTCGGCGACGCGCGCCTCGCGCTCCTTGGCGGTGCCGATCCCGTGGACCCGCAGCGGCTCCTCGACGACGCGGAAGATCGAGTACATCGGGTCCAGGGAGCCGTAGGGGTTCTGGAAGACCGGCTGCATGATGCGCCGCAGGGCGAAGAGCTCCTTGGGCCCCAGGGTGGACAGGTCCACCCCGTCGTGGAACACCTTGCCGGAGGTGGGGTCGATGAGGTTCAAGATGATGTTGGCGACCGTGGACTTGCCCGAGCCGGACTCGCCCACGAGCGCCGTCGTCGTGCCCTTGCGGATACCGAAGCTGACGTCGTCGACGGCGGTGAGGGTCTTGTCCTTGCCCTTGGCGCCGCGCACCTCGAAGACCTTGGTGAGGTGCTCCACGCGCAGGATCTCCTCGGTGGCGCTCGATCCCAGGCTGGCGCCCAGGAGCTCATCGTCGGTGACCTGGATGCCGCGGGCGTGGGCGGACTCAATGCGCCGGGAGGCCAGGGAGGGGGCGGCCTTGACCAGGCGCTGGGTGTAGGGGTGACGGGGGTCCTGGAGCACCTCGAGGCTGGGACCGGACTCGACGACCCGGCCGCGGTGCATGACGACGATGTGCTCGGCGCGCTCGGCGGCCAGCCCCAGGTCGTGGGTGATGAAGAGCATCGCGGTGCCCAGCTCGCGCACGAGGGTCTGGAGGTGGTCGAGGATACGTCGCTGGACGGTGACGTCCAGGGCGCTGGTGGGCTCATCGGCGATGAGCAGGTCGGGGCGGGCAGCCAGGCCGATGGCGATGAGGGCGCGCTGGCGCATGCCGCCGGAGAACTCGTGGGGGTACTGCTTGGCCCGCCGGGAGGCCTCGGGCAGGCCGGCCTGCTCCAGCAGGAGGGCCACCTGCTCGTCGACGTCGATGCGCCCACCGGCCGAGGGGGCCGCCTTCTGGGCGCGGTCGGCACGCCCAGCGCGCCCCGCGTGCCCGATGTGCCCGGCATGTTCGGCCATGAGGTGGGCGAGGCGGTCGTCGGCGACGCCGGCCAGGCCGTTGGCCCGCAGCGCCTCCTTGACCTGGAAGCCGATGGACCACACCGGGTTGAGGTTGGACATGGGGTCCTGGGGCACCAGGCCGATGGAGGAGCCGCGCAGGGCGGTGAGCTCCTGGGTGCCCAGGTGGGTGATGTCACGGCCCTGGAAGCGGATCGTGCCGCCGGTGACCCGACCGGTTCCGGGCAGCAGCCCGATGACGGCGTGGGCCAGGGTGGACTTGCCCGAGCCCGACTCCCCCACGATGGCCACGGACTGGCCGGGGTAGAGGGTCAGGTTCGCCTTGCGCACGGCCGGGACGAGCCCGGTCGAGGAGCGGAAGGCGACCTCCAGGTCGCTGATCTCCAGGAGGGGGTCGCTCTCGGCCTTCCAGGAGGCCGCGGGGGCGAAGGTCTTGTCGGAGGCGCCTGAGGCGGTGGCGGTGGATGCGTTGGAGGGTGTCACTTGCGGGCCTTCGGGTCCAGGGCGTCGCGGACGACGTCGCCGAGCATGATGAAGCCGAGCACGGTCAGGGCCAGTGCGCCGGCGGGGAAGAGCAGGACGCTGGGGTGGCTGTTGAGGGCGTCCTTGGCGGCCGCGATGTCCGCGCCCCAGGAGACGACCGAGGAGGGCAGTCCGATGCCCAGGAAGCTCAAGGTGGCCTCCGAGACGATGAAGACGCCGAGCTCGACGGTGGCGGTCACGATGATGGGGGCGGCGGCGTTGGGCATGACGTGGCGCAGCAGCATGGCCATGCGTCCCGAGCCCAGCGCCCGCGAGGCGGTCACGTAGTCCTCGTTCTTGACGCTCATCACCGAGCCTCGCGTGATGCGGGCGATCTGGGGCCAGCCGAACAGGGCCAGGACCAGGATGACGGTGAGGATCGAGCGGTCGTTGCGGAACATCTGCATGACGACGATGGCCGCCAGGACGAAGGGCACGGCGAAGAAGATGTCGGTGACGCGCGAGAGCAGCGCGTCGAAGAACCCGCCGAAGAACCCGGCCAGGGCCCCGACGGCCGAGCCGACGAGGACCACGATGAGGGTGGTGAAGATGCCCACGCTCACCGAGGCCCGGGCCCCGTGGACGGTGCGGGCGAAGATGTCGCAGCCCTGGATGTCGAATCCGAAGGGGTGGCCCCAGGAGGGCCCCTGGTAGGAGTTGACCAGCGTGCAGTAGCCGGGGTCGCGCGGGGCGATGAGCCCGGGGACCAGGGAGAAGGCCACGGCCACGGCGATGAGCACCGAGGCCGCCCAGAAGATGGGCCGACGGCGCAGCTGCCTCCAGGCGTCGACCCAGACGGAGGCCGGGGCGGACTCGTCGGCGACGGCGTCGACGGCGCCCAGGCCGATCTCGTCGTCGGCGATGACGAAGCGCTCCTGGCCCGGGCGGGTAGTGGGGGACGTGGTGTTCTCAGGCATAGCGGATCCTCGGGTCCAGGGCGGCGTAGAGCAGGTCCACCAGGAGGTTGGAGACGATGAAGACGAGCACGAGCACGGTCGTGAAGGACACGACCATGGGGCCGTCGCCGCGGATGATGGCGGAGTAGAGGGTGCCTCCCACGCCCTTGATGTTGAAGATGCCCTCGGTGACGATGGCGCCTCCCATGAGGGCCCCCAGGTCCGCGCCCAGGAAGGTGACGACCGGGACCAGGGAGTTGCGCAGGACGTGGACGATCATGACGCGGGCCCCGCTCAGGCCCTTGGCCCGGGCGGTGCGCACGTGGTCGGCGGTGAGGTTCTCGGCCACCTCGGTGCGGGTCAGGCGCAGCACGTAGGCGAAGGAGACGGCGCCCAGCACCATGGCGGGCATGAGGAGCTCGGTGAAGCCGGGGCTCTCACCGGCGGTGACCGGCAGCCATCCCAGGCGGACCCCGATGATGAACTGCAGGACGAAGCCGATGACGAAGGTGGGCACGGCGATGACCACCAGGGAGAGCACCAGGACGGTGGCGTCGAACCAGCCGCCCTTCCTCACCCCGGCGATGAGGCCGAAGCCGATGCCCGCGACGGCCTCGAAGGCCAGGGCCATGAGGGAGAGCTTGATGGTGATCGGGTAGGCCCGCACCAGCACGTCGAGGACGGACTCGGTCCCCCGCAGCGACTGGCCCAGGTCCAGGGTGAACAGCCCCTTGAGGTAGAGCAGGTACTGGACGATGAAGGGCTTGTCGAGGTGGTAGCTGGCCTTGATCTGGTCGATCACCTCGGGGCTGAGCGAGCGCTGGCCCCCGAGCGCGGCGATCGGGTCGCCCGGCAGGGCGAAGACCATGGCGTAGATGAGCAGCGTGGCACCGAAGAACACCGGGACCATCTGCAGCAGCCTGCGTGCGACGTAGCGAAGCATGTCTCCTTCTTCCTCCCTCAGAACTTGGAGATGGCCTCGGCCCGCGCCCACAGGCGTCTGGCCTCGTCCGGGTCGTAGGTGAGGACCTCGTTGCCCGGGACATCCGGCGTCCAGCCCGCAACGGTGGGGGCGGTGAAGTCCTTGGCGGGCGTGCGGGTGCCGTAGTAGAGCTTGTCGCAGATGAGCTTGCGGTCGATGGCCCGGCAGATGGCGGCGCGGCGGGCGCGTCCCTCCTCGTCCATCTTCCAGTGCTCGTGGGTGACGTCGATGGCGAGTCCCTGGAAGAAGGCGGCCGGCTTGTTGATGGCGCGCTCGCCCAGCTGCTTCTGGAAGATGGGCAGGAAGGAGTCGGGGACGGAGTCGGCGATGTCGATGGCATCGGCCAGCAGGTCGTTGTAGACCGAGTCGTAGCTCGTGTACAGCTTGAAGGTGATGCCCTTGTTCGCCACGGTGCGCCCGCCGGCGTAGGCGGGGTTGGGCTCCAGGACGATTCTACTGTCGTGGTCCCAGGAGACGAAGCGGTAGGGGCCGTTGCCCACGGGCTTGGCGCCGTATGCCTTGGGATCCTTGAAGGCGGATTCCGGCATCGGGTAGTAGGCGTAGTGCCCCAGGCTGATCTTGAAGTCCGACGCCGGGGCGTTCAGCTCGACTGTGAAGGTGAGGTCATTGACCTTGGTCAACCCGGTCAGCTCGGAGTCCTCGTCGTAGGAGAAGCCCTTGATCCTCTCGAAGAAGGAGGAGCCGAGCTGGGCGTTGGACAGCAGGGCGCCGAACTTCCAGGCCTTGATGAAGGAGTCGGCGGTCACCGGGCTGCCGTCGGAGAAGGTCCAGCCCGGTTTGAGGGTGATCGTGAAGTGCTGGTTGTCCGTGGTCTCGATGGAGGAGGCCACCTCGTTGATGACGTTACCGTCCTTATCGTAGCGGATCAGACCGGCATAGATCAGGTCGAGGACCCGCCCACCACCGAACTCGTTGGTGTTGGTGGGCAGCAGCGAGTTCTGGGGCTCGGTGTTGTTGGCCAGGATGACGCCGCCGTTGGCGCTGGAGCGGGCCTCCTCGTAGACCGGGATGGCCCTCCAGTCGAAGTCGACGTTGGACGCGTTGCGGGAGTAGCCGCCGAAGCCGTTCTGGTACCACAGCGGGATGCCGGGCAGGTCGGCGAAGAGCTGGGACTGGGCCTGACGGAAGTAGCCGTAGGCGGTTTCGGGGTCGGTGGCTGCAGCCGCCTGGGCCAGGAAGTCGTCGAACGTCTTCGAGGAGTACTGGGAGTCGTTCGCGCCGGCACCGGTCTGGAAGGTGGCGTTGAGGAAGTTCTCCAGCGAGGGGTAGTCGGCCGACC
>ERZ773212.1130-NODE-1130-length-12389-cov-3.145127_pt1 | contig 12389 bp, 10 predicted proteins | sample MGYA00581005_ERZ773212 | MGnify/ENA primary metagenome ERZ773212 (study PRJEB29015, sample SAMEA2738154) | human oral metagenome | biome: human oral; feature: human-associated habitat; material: saliva | place: China | collected 2196 ... | reverse complement strand
ATCGGTCGTGGCCGCGAGCTGAAGAAGGCGCTCGAAGCCTACTGGGCGGGCCGAATCTCCGCCGATGAGCTCCGCGCGACGGAGGCCCAGCTCCGCAAGACGACTCATGACCGCCTCGTCGAGCTTGGCCTCGGCAAAGATGATGCGTCGATCCCTGAAACTTTCGCACTCTACGACCAGGTTCTGGATGCGATCACACTTCTGGGCGCGGTTCCCGAGCGCTACCGTTCCTTCGAAGGCCTGGATCTGCACTTTGCGCTGGCTCGTGGCAATGCACAGGTTGCGCCGCTGGAGATGACCAAGTGGTTCGACACGAACTACCACCACTTGGTTCCCGAAATTGGCCCCGATACGCCGATTTCTTTTGCCGACCACACCATCGTCGATCGTTTCCTTTCTGCAAAGGAAGAGGGCACCATTGTTCGCCCGGTTCTTGTTGGTCCCGTGACCTTCCTTGCCGTCGCGAAGGCTGACGAGGCAACTCCGGAGTACAACCCCTTCGAACGCCTTGACGATGTTGTTGCGGCATACGCAGACGTTCTCGCACAGCTTGCCGAGGCAGGAGTGCCCTGGGTTCAGATTGACGAGCACGCACTTGCCTCCGACAACCTCCACGTTGAGCGCGCCACCCTCATTGAGTTCTCGACTCGCGTTTTCGCTGCTCTTGCCAAGCTGGAAAACCGTCCCGCAATCTTCGCGGCAATCGGTTATGGCGATGGCGCACAGGCTGCAGCCTCTCTTGCCTCTACCGGCATCGAGGCCCTGGGACTGGATCTGTGCCGCGGTTCTCTTCCCGAGGCCGGCTCAGTTGACCTGTCCAAGGTCGCTCTGGTTGCTGGCGTTGTTGATGGTCGTAACATCTGGCGAACCGATTTGGATAGCGCCATCGCTCGCCTTGACGCAGCCAAAGCCTTGAACCCCGCATCGCTCGCCGTTTCGACCTCGACCTCTTTGCAGCACGTTCCCCATGACACCGCACTGGAGAAGTGGGATGACCCTGTGCTCGACGCGAACCTTCATGCATGGCTTGCCTTTGCAGACCAGAAGGTTGGGGAGGTTGTCACCCTCGCTCGTGGCGTGAACAATGGTTGGGATTCCATTTCCGAGGCCGTTGAAGCGACCCGTGAGGTTCTGGCTCAGCGCGCTGCCGCACCCGGCGTGGTTCGCCCCGAGTTGCGTGAGCGCGTTGCGCGCTTGACCGAGGCCGATCGTGAGCGTGAAGACTTTGCAGTCCGCGATGAGCTTCAGCGTGAGCGTCTTGGTCTGCCCCTCATTCCGACCACCACCATTGGTTCCTTCCCTCAGACGAAGGAAATTCGTCGCGCCCGCGCAGCTTGGGCAAAGGGCGAGCTCTCTGATGAGGACTACGCGCAGCGTATGCGTGAAGAGATTGAATCAGTGATTCGCCTTCAGGAAAACCTTGGTCTGGATGTTCTAGTCCACGGTGAAGCAGAGCGCAACGATATGGTTCAGTACTTTGCTGAACAGCTTGAAGGTTTCGCTGCGACGAAGAATGGTTGGGTCCAGTCTTATGGTTCGCGTTGCACCCGTCCGTCGATTCTGTGGGGCGACGTTGTCCGTCCTCACGCGATGACTGTTGAATGGGCACGTTACGCGCAGTCGCTGACCGATCACCCGGTCAAGGGCATGCTGACTGGTCCTGTCACCATCATCGCTTGGTCCTTCCCGCGCAATGATTTGCCTCTGGCTGAGGTTGCCGATCAGATCGGTCTGGCTCTGCGCGACGAGGTCACCGATCTTCAGGACGCCGGAATTGCTGTTGTCCAGGTCGATGAGCCAGCACTGCGCGAGCTGCTTCCTTTGGATCAGGCCCGTCACGCTGATTACCTCAAGTGGGCTGTGGACTCCTTCCGTCTAGCGACTGCTGGAGTGCGTCCCGATACTCAGATTCACACCCACCTGTGCTACTCGGAGTTCGGCCAGATTCTTGATGCGATCTTGGGACTGGATGCGGATGTCACCTCAATTGAAGCTGCCCGCTCACGCATGGAAGTTCTTCCTGAGCTAGCAGAACAAGGCTTTAGCCATGGCGTTGGACCCGGTGTGTGGGATATTCACTCGCCGCGTGTGCCTTCGGTTGAGGAACTCACCGAGCTTCTGACCTTGGCTGCAGATTCGATTGAGCTGCGTAACTTGTGGTCGAACCCCGACTGTGGTCTGAAGACTCGAGGCTATGCGGAGACCGAGGAGTCCTTGAAGAACCTTGTTGAGGCGACTCGAATCGTTCGTCAGCAGCTTGCGAACTGAGTAGTTCGCTCTTTGTGTGAGGGTGGAAATGCGGGTTTGATTCCCATGTTTCCACCCTCACATTCTTTCGTTTTGACACATCTGTATCATTCGATAGACTAAAGCCATGACTTTTCACGCGACCATGACCTGCCGCCCCATGTGCGGCTCCATGTGCTCGCGAATGTGTATGTGATTGACCTTTCAACCCGTCAATCGCTACCGCTTAAAGAACCACGCTGACTGTGGTGTGTGCGGTACCAAAATAGTTTGGATACATCATGGCTCTTGTTTACACCCCTGAAACTGTCACTTCTTCTGCTTCTACTTCTTTCGAAGAATTCCTCGATATTTTGGCAGGACTGAAGCTTTCACCGGCATCGACGCATATCGATCTTGATCACCACCGTCTGGAGGTCTACGGGAATTCGGTCAAGCTTTCCAACAGGGAATACGAACTCTTGGCTTACCTTGCTGGACATGCCGATGAGATCGTTTCCCGAGAAGAACTGCTGGAATCGGTATGGTACGGGGAAGGTCTTGAATCCCAGACCCGCACTATCGATGCGCATATCCGCCGCCTTCGCGCTAAGCTCCCCGAGGCTGATCTCATCTCGACCTTGCGCGGCCAGGGCTACCGCTTTAACTCGACTCCCAACGTCCGCGTCAGCAATACTCGAGTCCATACCCTTGCAGCATAAAAACACCCGGACAGGAGGGTGTTTCCCTAAGATCCTGCCGGGTGCCCAGGGTGATGTGCTTAGATCACCAAACGATAGATTTCAGAGTCGGGACGCAGCTCTTCAACATGGAGGGGAGAAGCCTCCATACGTGCACGCAGCCCCGTAATATCCTCTCGATCAGCCAAATCGATCCCGACCAATGCCGGTCCCGAATCGCGGTTGTTTTTCTTCGTGTACTCGAAGTGCACGATATCGTCTCCAGGCCCCAAAACATCTTCGAGGAAGCTACGAAGCGCACCGGGCTGTTGGGGGAAAGTGACTAGGAAATAGTGACGCAGACCTTCGTGTCGCAGTGAGCGTTCCATGATTTCTGCGTAGCGCGTCATGTCGTTGTTTCCACCGGAGACAATTGCGACAATCGCTCCTTCTTTTCCTCCCAGGAGTTCATTGCGTTGCTCTGGATCGGAGAAATACATGCGTGCCGCAGCAGAGGCCAACGCGCCTGCTGGTTCCGCGATCACGCCGTCAGAATGGTACAGATCAAGCATCTCCGTGCAGACAGCGCCTTCGGGAACGACCAAGATGTCGTCGACCAGCTCCTTAACAATCGAGTAGGGGAGCTCGCCAGCACGCCCAACGGCGGTTCCGTCGACGAAGGGATCAACAGAGGGCAAGGAAACAATCTGATCCGCTTCCATTGCTGCAGCCATGGAAGCGGCTCCTGTGGGCTCCACACCGTAGATCTTGATATCGGGGAAACGAGAACGGATCCACGTTGCGATTCCCGAGAGCAAGCCGCCGCCGCCAACTGGGACCAAAACTGCCGCGGCCTCGGAAAGCACCTGCTCTTCCAGTTCAACAGCGATTGTGCCCTGACCGGCGATGGTGCGGGGATCATCGTAGGGATGCACGTAGGTTCGTCCCGAATGACGCGCGGCTTCTTGAGCCTGAGCATTGGCACGGTCGAATGTTCCATCGACAATGACCTGCTCCACCCAGTCGCCGCCAATGGTTTCAATGCGCTGGCGCTTCTGCTTGGGTGTGTTTGAGGGAAGGTAGATGGTTCCACGCACCTTGAGCTGCGCGCACGCATAGGCCAGGCCTTGCGCGTGGTTACCTGCGGATGCGCAGACAACACCTCTGCGACGCTCTTCTTCGCTCAAGGTGCTCATTCGGAAATAGGCGCCGCGCACCTTAAAAGAACGGCACTTTTGCATATCCTCGCGCTTGAGGTAGACCGGTACGCCAATAAGGTCACTGAGTCGCTCTGAAAGCATGACCGGGGTTTTCTCAACGACCTCACTCAAAATGTCTGAAGCCTGAGCGATGAGATCGGGAGAGAGTGGGAACTGGTCCGTTGTCATGCGTACTCCTAGTGTCGTAGTCAGGTTTATCGTAGCTCAGTGAACCGGCGTGGACTTTGAGAAGCCAGACAGTGAAATCCTATTCATACGCTTACACTTAAAGCTGTGAGTGATTTGAAAGAACCATTGGTATGGATCGATTGCGAGATGACCGGATTGGACGTCACTCGTGATGCTTTGATCGAAGTAGCGGTTGTGATTACCGATGCGGATCTCAATATTGTCGATCCCGGTATTGACGTCTTGATTACCCCTCCGGCTGAAGCCTTGGAGGGAATGAATGATTTTGTTCGCCAGATGCACACGTCATCCGGCCTCTTGGATGAGCTGCCTTCCGGCATCACTATGGAAGATGCTCAGCAGCAGGTCCTTGACTATATCCGACGTTTTGTCCCCACCCCGAAAAAGGCGCTGCTTGCAGGAAACTCAGTGGGGACAGACAAGATGTTCCTTGAAGCCAATATGCCCTTGGTGATTGACCACCTTCACTACCGTCTGGTTGATGTTTCCTCGATCAAGGAATTGGCTAAGCGCTGGTACCGCAAGGCTTTTGAGGAAGCTCCCGTTAAGCACGGTGGGCACCGCGCCTTGGCAGACATTCTTGAGTCAATTCAAGAACTCGAATACTATCGCCGAGTTCTTTTCCCACATGAGCCAATTACTCGCGAACAAGCCCGTGAGGTAGCACGCGAAGTGGTTGAACTTGGTATTCCAAAGATTGGCGAAGAAGAGAACTAATCACCATAGTTATCCACAGAATGTACCGGTATCGGCGTTTTCCACAGACGCTGCTACCGGTCTTTCTTTAGGTCCTTTTCCCCTGCACAGTGGGTACATCCCCATGTTGGGGTTTTCAAGGAAAGGACAAATAATGGATAACCAGGGAAGCGTTGTTCTTCGCGGTCGGATCGGTTCGGATCTGAGCAGTATGAGTGCGCAAAACGGAACTAAAGGTTTGCGCTTTCGACTGGCTGCTCCGCAGTGGCGCATCACGGATGCGGGCCAATACGAAGAGCGTGAGCCGAAGTGGTACACAGTGTGTGTATGGGATCGTTTAGCGCAAAATATTGCGCGAAGTGTCCAAAAGGGGACTCCGGTGATTGTCTGTGGGCGTCCCAGTGCTCGAGGATGGTTAGGTCCAGATCAGCAGGTCCGAAGCGAATTGGTCATTAACGCCAGTTTTATGGGAATCGATTTGGTGTTTGGTCCGGCTGTCGCCCTCAAACCTCAACATCCAAGCAACAATGTCACCGAGTCTTCAACTGCGCCAGCAGAAGAGTTTGCGGCGGATTCCGCGCAATCAGAGCAGGTTTCTGCTGAAAGCCAACATATTCTGGCACAAGACGCTGATCTGACTCATGATCGTTGGGAGGGCAGTCCGCAATCAGCAGATGAAAGTGATGCGGCATAGTCCTCGTAGATGTCAAAAACATGCGCCGTGCCTTAGCATTAAGGGGTCTGCCGCATAGTCGGCGTTATGTCACGTGATCCTGAACGGAGAATCCATGGCGGAGTTCATCTACCAAATGATTAAGGCTCGTAAAGCCATTGGTGACAAAGTCATCCTTGACGATGTCACCATGGCTTTCTACCCGGGTGCGAAGATCGGTATGGTCGGACCTAACGGTGCCGGCAAATCCTCGATCCTCAAAATTATGGCTGGCTTGGATGAGCCCAGTAATGGCGAGGCGCGCCTGAGCCCCGGTTACACCGTCGGAATCCTCATGCAGGAGCCCGAATTGGATGATTCCAAGACCGTTCTTGAGAACGTGCGTATGGGTGCGGCTGATACATTTGCCAAGCTCGCCCGTTTCAATGAAATCTCTGAAGAGATGGCTAATCCTGACGCCGATTTCGATGCTCTCATGGAAGAGATGGGCAAGCTTCAAACAGAGATTGATGCTCTGAATGCATGGGATATCGACTCACAGCTCGAGCAAGCGATGGATGCGTTGCGCTGCCCGCCGCCGGATCAGCTTGTCAATGTCCTTTCCGGTGGTGAACGACGCAGAGTAGCTTTGTGTCGTTTGCTTATCGAGGCACCCGATCTTCTGCTTCTTGACGAACCGACCAACCACCTCGATGCCGAGTCGGTGCTTTGGTTGGAAAAGCATCTGTCGACCTACCCGGGCGCAGTGATCGCTGTGACCCACGATCGTTACTTCCTCGACCACGTCGCACAGTGGATTGCTGAGGTTGACCGTGGTCACCTGTACCCCTACGAAGGTAACTACTCGACTTACTTGGAGACGAAGGAAAAGCGTCTCCAGATTCAGGGCCAGAAGGATGCCAAGCTCGCTAAGCGCCTGAAGGAAGAACTCGAGTGGGTTCGAACCAGTCCTAAGGGGCGCCAAGCAAAGTCGAAGGCGCGTCTGGAGCGCTACGAAGAAATGGCTGCCGAGGCTGAACGCAGTCGAAAGCTTGACTTCGAAGAGATCCAGATTCCGCCGGGGCCCCGCTTGGGTAACATCGTCATCGAAGCGACGAACCTTAAGAAGGGCTTTGGCGATCGCGTTTTGATTGATGGCCTGTCTTTCTCGCTGCCGCGAAACGGTATTGTCGGTGTGATCGGTCCCAACGGGGTCGGTAAGACCACTCTGTTTAAGACCATTGTTGGACTTGAACCTCTTGATGGGGGAGAGCTCACCATCGGTGAAACCGTCAAGCTCAGCTATGTCGACCAGAACCGCGCGGGTATCGATCCCAACAAGACTCTGTGGGAAGTTGTCTCCGACGGCTTGGACTACATTCAGGTGGGCAATGTTGAAATGCCCTCGCGTGCTTACGTCTCTGCCTTTGGATTCAAGGGTGCGGACCAGCAAAAGCCCGCGGGTGTTCTTTCCGGTGGCGAGCGTAACCGACTGAATCTCGCGCTCACCTTGAAGCAGGGTGGAAACCTCTTGCTTCTGGACGAACCGACCAACGACCTCGATGTTGAAACGCTGTCCTCTTTGGAAAATGCGCTTCTGGAATTCCCCGGTTGTGCGGTGGTCATTACCCACGATCGTTGGTTCCTTGACCGCGTGGCAACCCACATTCTTGCGTGGGAGGGAACGGAAGAGAATCCTGCCTCGTGGTATTGGTTTGAAGGTAACTTCGAGTCCTATGAGAAGAACAAGATCGAACGTTTGGGCTTGGATGCAGCAGCGCCTCACCGCGTGACGCACCGTAAGCTCACTCGCGACTGATCTGAGGATTAGAACTCAATGGGAGGGGACGCCTAAGCCGTCCCCTCCCATGCTTTTGACGTCCGTCTATAAATTGAATCCCTGTGGTTTCTGCCGTTGGCTGTACTTGTGCGCCTGCGGCTGCATGAGGATTAGCTCTATGCCATGCCACTCATCGGTTTACCAGTCTTGGGATCGACTCCAAATCCCCAGTGGCTTGATGTATGCCCTTCGCTTGGGACACGGAGCATCGCCTCTTGAGTAGCGTGAGCGACAAGAACTCCCGCCTCGGTGAAGATTGAGCATTCGACCAGCACTCGACCGTTCACGACTTGAGTGCAGCGTTGGTCGAAGAGAAGCCAGTCATTGATGTCAACATCGTGATGGAACCACATCGCATGATCTAAAGATGCTGCAACCAATCCGGGGGTCATCCATGACATTCCCAGAACGCGTAGCGCAGGCTCGAGCATTACTTGGTCGACGACATAGGTCAGAAGAGCACGATGAACGTGCTGAGTCGTTTCGGAGGGAATCTCGGCTCGAGGCTTCATCCACAGTCTTTGCGTCGGTAGTTTCTGTGGGTCCGCTTTTGTGTAGAGACTCTGGCCGATATGACGAACGTCGAAGGCAGCAGTTTTCCCAAGGAATTTGCCAACGGGATGATCCATGAGACGGAAGATCTCCAAGGCTGATCGACACTCACTTGCGGCGGGCACATCGGGCGCCTCGGGGGAATAGGAGGGCGCAGCCTCGGGACCTTGGAAAGAGACACTCATCGTGAGAATTTCTCGAGTGTCTTGGAAGCAAGATACGGAACGGTTGGAAAACGAACGACCATCAAGAACGCGTGTGACGTCTAGGCTGAAAGTCTTTTCAGGATCTCCACCGCGGACAAAATAAGCATGGAGAGAATGAGGAAGCCTCTCAACGGGGACAGTCGCACTTGCTGCCAGCAGTCCTTGGGCTAAAACCTGACCGCCGTAAACCCTGCGCACCTGAGGGAGTGAACGTGCAATAAACGAATCATCGCCGTTTTCCTTCAGGCTAAGAATTCTTAAAACTGAAGCGACTGGTTCAGTCGAAATTGTGGGAATAGGCAGCGGCGTAGTCATGGCTATATTGTCTCTAACTTTGCATCTAAATAGCAGTGCATTTCTGTATCCCAAGTTGCAGAAAGTGACGTATTGCACCAAATTGTCTCGCTCATATATATTATGAGCGGTAGGTCACTTGTTTCTGAAAGGGGATTAGGCGTGGAAACGGCATCGCTTCTTCTCCAGTCTCTGGGGGGAGCATCAAATATCCAAGATATTGAACCGTGCATGCTGCGCATTCGGATCGAAGTGAAGTCGCCTGAAAAGGTTGATGACATGGGCCTTCGTCTACCAGAGGTCCTTGCAGTTGTGCGCTCGGGACATGTGATCCAAATTGTTCTCGGAGCAGGGGCTGGAAAGATCGCCTTGCAGATGCTTCACCTGTGTCTACCGCAAGGTGTGTCTGCAGGCACACAAAGATCGGTCTCACCTGCTCTTCTCTAGCCCATAAAATAGAGGGGCATCGCTGTATTTCAGAGGGGACCTTATGGTAAGTCAGACGGTAACAGAGCGCCTGCGTGAACTCGCTGAGACTGTTGGGGTCTCTACCGGTTTCTGGGATTGGTATGGAAACTGGAAGCACGTTGAAGATGCCTCCCTTGTTGCGGTGTTGAATTCGCTGGGTTTCTCGCTCTCTTCAGAACCTTCGCAGAGCGAAATTGATGAGGCTTTTCGCCACAATGAAGATCTGATCTGGTTGGCGCCTCTCCCTCCGACGACGGTGTGTCGCCAGGGAAACGAGGCGGAGATCCCTGTCCACGTTCCTCACGGGATGGGTGTCTGGTGCCACGTTGAAACCGAAGATGGGCAGCACCATGAGCTTCAGCAGCTTGATCGGTGGATTCCGCCGCGGATGGTCGATGGAAATCTGATTGGGCGTGCCACCTTTAAAATTCCGAATTGGCTGCCTCTTGGGTGGCATCGGATTGTTGCACGCCATGAAGATGGAAGCGAATGCTCGTCAACCTTGGTTGTTGTCCCTCAGCGACTTTCTAGCCGCCTTGATGATGGTCGCAAGCGCTGGGGAGTTGCGGCTCAACTGTATTCGACCCGCTCAAGCGGCTCGTGGGGAATGGGGGATACGCAGGATCTAGCGGATCTGGCCGCGATCGTTGCGCGTGATGGAGCAAACTTCCTGCAGATCAATCCTCTGCATGCCCCGCAGCCCGGATTCCCACAGGAGAATTCTCCGTACCTTCCCGTGTCGCGTCGATGGGCCAGTCCTCTCTACATTCGTCCTGAAGCCATCGATGAGTATGTGCACATGGACAGTAGGGAGCGAGGGGTAATTACACGCTACGCGCATGCTTCCCGTAGCCATGAGGATATTGTCGACCGTGACCTCTCATGGAAGTCAAAGGTCAAAGCACTGCGTAAAATTTTTGAACTCCCTCGATCGATTAGTCGTCAGGCGCAGTTTGAGCGTTTTTGTGCTCAAGGCGGGGAGTCTTTAGAGAATTTTGCTCTGTGGTCGGCTTTGGTCTTTGAGAATGGCGATGTTGAGCTTCCCCAGCGCTATGCATCCATTGATGCTCCGGGTGTCAAGCAGGCACGTGAGCGTCTCTCCTCTGACATCGAGTTTTGGCAGTGGTGCCAGTGGATCGTTTTCGACCAGTTGATCCGAGCTCAAGAAGGTGCTCGCCGTTTGGGTATGGATATGGGGATCATGTCTGACCTGGCGGTGGGAGTGCACTCGAAGGGTTCAGAAATTTGGTCGATGCCCGATGCCTTCGCTCCGGGTATGAGTGTTGGTGCACCTCCGGATATGTACTCTCAGCAGGGACAAAATTGGGCGCAGCCGCCGTGGTCACCGCGCTCACTGGCTCAAATGGGATATGCGCCGCTTCGGGATATGCTGCGCTCTGTACTCTCGTACGCGGGTGCGGTTCGTATTGACCATATCCTCGGTCTCTTCCGCTTGTGGTGGATCCCTGAAGGGATGGGTGCGCAGGCTGGAGCCTACGTGTCCTATGATCACGAGGCCATGGTGGGCATTGTGCTACTCGAGGCCCAGCGGGCCGGTGCGGTTGTCATTGGCGAAGATTTGGGAACCGTTGAGCCCTGGGTTCGCGGTTATCTCAATGATCGTGGAATCTTGGGTACTTCCGTCCTGTGGTTTGAGAAGGATGGCAGTGGATGGCCACTATGGCCGGATCACTATCGCCGCTCTTGCCTTGCGGCAGTAACAACGCATGATTTGCCTCCGACATTGGGCTATCTAGAAGGTGCTCACACCGAACTGCGCAATGAGTTGGGACTCTTGGTCGAAGACTTTGACCAGGTTCGCGATGCGGATCGCATCGAGCGTGAACGAATGGTCTCGCGATTGAGAGAAGGCGGCTTCATTCACGAAGATGACCCCAGTGAGGAAGAACTTGTTCTTGCGATGCACGCCTACCTTGCTGCATCTCCTGCACTTCTTTTGGCTGTCTCTCTGGTGGACGTTGTTGGTGAGAAATTGCCGCAAAATCTTCCGGGTACGAATGCTGAATACCCTAATTGGTGTGTTCCACTTCATTCCTTTAATGGCAAAGAGGTCTTGATTGATGACATGGTGCATTGTGACCGTGTCAAGCGATTCTTGACCAGCGTAGATCGCTACATTCGCTAGGATTCAGCTACTTTTTGGTGCCCTGCGTATATCTGCGCAGGGCACCAACGTATCTAGGTGCGAACCAGGCGCAGTTAATAGTTGACAATGTGTCTGTGGCGGTTGCATAGCAATCACAACAACGTCAAGGTCGTATCCTGCTTGGCGCGCTGGACGAAGATCCCATGTAATGAGCGGGTCCCCAGTACGAACCTGCTGTCCTAATTGATAGAGGCTTGAAAAGCCTTCGCCTTTGAGTAGTACAGTGTCAATCCCCGCATGTATCAAAATGCTCAGGCCATCAGGTGTTGTCAGAGCACAGGCATGGGGAAGCTGATGAGTGAGTGTCCCAGCTGTGGGCGCGAGTATGTTGAGAGTGTCAACCTCGTCGGGGATGATCGCGAAACCCGGACCCATGATCTCTTGGGCAAAAACTGGATCTGAAAGATCTGCGAGGTTTCGCAGGGTTCCAGGGATGGGGGAGAGGAGCTGAAGACTCACTTCAGTGTGTTAATTTCCTCTGCGATTTCCTCTGCCTGTGGACCCATGACGATCTGTGCGTGCGAGCCAACGACGACGACACCAAAGGCACCGGCCTTGCGCAACGCGGCCTCGTCGATCTTCGAATCATCTTTAAAATCAACGCGGATTCGGGTGATGCAATGCTGAAGGTCGGTCAGGTTATCCCAGCCACCCAGTGCATTAAGGATTTCTTGTGCTTGGCTCATAATTGCCTCCCCATTGCGAATTAGCCCTTTCATCAAGGATAGCCCGAAAAGCGCCATGTTTTCATGATATTTCGCTAAGAAAGGGCGCTTCATGCACTATCATTCAACAGGTGGAACCAAGTTTTGTGCTCACCGTTGTCATTCCTTCGTATAACGCCCAGGATTACCTTGATCGCGCTGTCTCTTCAGTGCGTGGATTTGACCAGGTTGAGGTGCTCATCGTTGATGATGGATCAACCGACGCCACGGCTGCGATTGCTGATGGGTTGGTCCAATCGGATCCAGATCATATCCGTGTCATCCACCAGGAGAATGCTGGCCACGGTGGTGCTGTTAACGCAGGTATTGCAGGTGCTCGTGGGCGCTACCTCAAAATCCTCGATGCAGATGACTGGTTGGATCGCTTAGCACTGAAGCGTGCTCTTGAGCGCTTGGAGCTTCGTGAAGCTCAGGGTGACCCCTTAGATCTTTTGGTTGCCAATTACGTGTATGAGAAGCAGGGGAAGAGTCATA
>ERZ773212.1123-NODE-1123-length-12427-cov-13.388539_pt1 | contig 12427 bp, 9 predicted proteins | sample MGYA00581005_ERZ773212 | MGnify/ENA primary metagenome ERZ773212 (study PRJEB29015, sample SAMEA2738154) | human oral metagenome | biome: human oral; feature: human-associated habitat; material: saliva | place: China | collected 2196 ... | reverse complement strand
AAGTACAGCCTGCGGCTAGTTTCCTAGTTTGCTCTTTGATTTTCATTGAGTATGAGTCTACTCTAATCAACTCTTTTCCTGTTCGAGTGGGACGACTACTAGTGTCTTTCCTAAACTGGCTAAGACTTTTAAGACTGTATCCAACTGAGGGCTAGTCTTGCCTGTTTCCATCCTAGCTATGACAGGCTGGCTCACTCCACTGAGTTCCTCTAGCTTTTTCTGGCTGATTCCTTGCTCATGTCTGGCCTCAATCAACTCACTCATGATAGCCACTCGCATATCACTTTCAAGGATTTCCTTCTTGGTAAAGAGTTCAGATCGGACATCCTTCCAGTTACTCCCAATAGCACTATTCTTCATCACTTAACCCTCTTTCTATTAAGTCCTTCAGTTCACGCTTGGCTTTTTTAAAATTATAACTCAAAAGTTATTAAAAGTAAATCTGAACACTCATAAAAAGAAGACCTTAGAAAAATTCCAAAGGTCTCATCTTTATGATTCGAAAAAATTATGGGAAGAGTTATAAATTGAAGGCAATCCTTACTATTATTCCAGCTCTATCCCCTTCTCTCGTAGATTTGCCAGACACTCCTCATAGTAGGTAGCATCATGCTCACTATAGATAGGACTTCTCAGCTTTTCCTCTACTAAGTCTTAATAAGGATCGCAGGTCTTACCTCGGTAGTTCTTGTCCAGCCACTCTGGACTGACCTTAAAGCCTCGTTTAATCATCTCCTCCATAATCAAGTCATGATAGGCATAGAGACGATAGGGCGAGTGGGTAAAGACATAGTCCACCGTCGCATGCTTTCTGCCCCAGCCATTGCCACGCAGGGCGCAACACTCTCGATGTTGCCCCAAAAGTTGAGGACGGGGAAGTTGTGCGATTAAAGTCTCATGCCAAAGTCTCATGGGAGTCTTCTTTCAACAAAGTAGAATGTTGCAGATAAGCATTTGGGTAACGTTCAAGCAACTCTCTCGTTTTAGCAATCACATCTTCTTTGGTGGCATGACCAGAGTGATAACGCTCCAGTAAAAACATATATTCCTTGCGTTCAGTCTCCGTTGCTTTCTTCTTGAAATAGCCCCAAATATGCTGAAAGGCATTGCAGACCTGACCCCTGTGTTCTGGAATCTGGCAGGCACGGTCAATCATCTCTTGAACCATACTCACCTCCACCTCTTCATTCTTGAGATACTGACGAATCTCATTGTAAATATTGCTAGAATGACTCAAAACGAGGTATTTGTTTCTCGCCCAGAGTTGCTGGCAAAGGGCACGTTTGTTGTTATTTTCCATATTTCTCCTTACTTTCTACTAGTTCCCCGGAAATATAGAAACAAAGTTGTATCTTAAAAATGAGTGGAATATGAGCGAAAAAGAAATAATAATTACTAACTGTATGAAACTTTTTCTTCTTCTAAAAATTTCCTGACTCTTAGGAAACAAAGTAATAATTCTCTTTTAGTTCTCGGAAACGGTCAAACCCTAGAATACCCTCATTTTGTAATCTGCCTAAAACGACGCTCGGATGAATGTCTATCTCCTCAGAAAAGCGAAGAATATCTGACTTATCAAACTTTCCTTTTTTGACAAAAGCTTGATAGTCTTCCGGTCTAATCAAGAAATCTTTTGCAAACTGGTCTGCCTGTTCCTCAGAATGTCGGTAAGATGCGCTATTCCCATCATCAGATGAAAAGTCATTTTGTAAAATATGTCCAATCTCATGGAAAAGTGAAAACCAGAAAATATCGGATACTTTGTTTCGATCCGTGAGTAAAAGTAAGGCACTGCCATTACTGAATTTTTTAGTCGCTCCATTCAGATTGGCATTTGGTAAGGCAGGTAGACCGACTAGGACAACACCACAGTCTAACAAAATATCAGACAAACGTTGAGTAAATTCTTCTGGATCTTGTCTGGTCAACTTTCTCAAAGCAGGCAAGCTTCTTTCTAGCTTTCTACGATTGAGCTTGATAGTTGTTGTATCACGTGCTTTTTTAGACGCCAACTCCAACATAATATTGGAATTCACTATACTTTTAGTCGTGAACTTACGCGTATTCCGATAGCTGACTAGATGATTAAAAGATGTAAGATTTTCTAGACTTGCCACACCTAGAATCTTGCGAAGCTCGACAATCTTTTCCTTCAAGCTATAGCGTTTGTCTGGAACGTAGCCTTTTTCCCTAAAATACTTGAAATCAATCATCTCACAGATTTCTTTCTCGCTACCTTCTTCAAGCTCTCTTTCCTCTGCAATCTCAGCCACTTTTACATCATAAGCATTCTGAAGATTGAGCCAAGTTTGCATGGAAACTCCGCTTAGCTTAGCTAACTTATGAGCCGTTTCTTTACTGATGGACTCCTCAGCATTGACGAGCTTGCTGACAGTCTTTGCCGAAACTCCCAAACGCTCCGCAAATTCCTTCTGCGTTACATTATAATCTTCGATTAACTCACTGACATACTGACCTGGATGAAAAGCAATCAGGTTCTTGTATTCAACAATTTTATTACTCATAGTGATTGCTGACCTCCTCTATTTTTAGGATTTCGATTTCAACGGGACTTGGAAACACCTTTTCTAAATCCTCCTCACGAAATTCTACAATCAACCGATAGGAACTCCTTCGACCATCTATATCCAAAGCAAACTGTCCTTGTCTCTTTCCCTTAAGTCGGTGAAAGTGATACTTAGGAAAAGCCGTCACACTAGCCAAAGAATCCGCCGCTTCCAAAAAGTTGATCAACTGATGCAACTTTACCGCAACCTTTTCCGAAAAATCCTTTTTCGCTCTCCTCAGCTCTGTGCACTGCTTTTTAACAGTTTTGTTTGTATAGATAAGCTTCATATGTCCCTTTCTGTATAATTAAATTACCTTTTAGGTAATTTAATTATATCATCTTTAGAAAACAAAAACCAGCCAAAAGTTAATTTGGCTGGGATTTCAAATCTGATAGATGTATCTAACTATTTCCCCATCACCCTTTAAACTCTTTCAAAAACTTTTTGAGTTCAGCATCGGCTTCTGGTGTGGTTCCGTGTAGTTGACCGAGCATTTCAAGTAAAGAAGCTGTTTGGTTTTGGATTGCTTGATTAGTCATGTTAATCTTGCTGACGATATCTGTCAGTGGCTCGACTTCTTCTTCCTCAAAGGTATCTACATAGCGAGGGATATTGAGATTGTAGTCATTTTCGACGATTTCTTCATAGCTTGCCAGATGGGCAAACTTGTCAATCTCTTCACGAGACTTGTAGGCTTCCAGAATCTTCTCGATATGAGCATCCGTCATGATATTCTGATTTTTCCCCTTATCAAACTCCTTAGAGGCATCGATAAAGTAGACATCACGATTGGTACGATTCTTTTTGAGAATGATAACCGTGGTCGGAATACTAGTGTTAAAGAAGATATTAGCAGGTAGACCGATAACCGTGTCAATAGCTCCTTCTTCTAACAAGGCCTTGCGAATGGTTCCTTCCGCATTTCCACGGAAAAGAACACCGTGGGGAAGGACGATAGCCATGACTCCATTATCCTGCTTGAGATGGTAGTAACCATGCAAGAGAAAGGCAAAATCAGCCTTGGACTGGGGTGCCAGTTTCCCAAAAGGAGAGAAACGAGGATCCGCCATAAAGCCAGAGCTTGCTGACCACTTGGCAGAGTAGGGAGGGTTCATGAGAACACCATCAAAGTTAGTCGGTTCTTGAGTTGGCCAGTCTTCATCTAGTGTATCGGCATTGTGGAGAAATTGATTTTCAACAGGAACACCGTGTAGGATCATGTTCATCCGAGCCAAGTTATAAGTCGAAGTATTGAGTTCCTGACCAAAGTAGACCACTGTCTGCGGTTTATGAGAGTATTTCTTGGCATTGAGCAAGAGAGAGCCAGAGCCCATAGTCGCATCATAGATAGTAAAGCCTAGCTGGTCCTCACGACCCAAAAAGGCAATCTGAGTCATAAGTTTGGCAACAGGCTGAGGTGTATAGAACTCACCAGCCTTCTTACCCGAGTCAGTCGCAAACTGACCAATCAGATACTCATAAGCATCTCCCAGCATATCACCAGCATGACCAGCCACATCTAGCACAGCCAACTCTTTCATGACTGCCGCCACCGTTTGGTTTTGCTTTTGCGGAGTCGCCCCTAGCTTTTTGGAATAGAGGTCAATATCTTCAAAGAGGTTTTCATAGAGTTCATCACTCTGCTCAATATCTCGAAAAACCTGAGCCAAATCTTCCAACTGGAAAGAGTCCCCTCATTGACACGCGCTACCAGAGCCGTAAAGGTCAACTCAGGCTTGATACTATAGTTGAGTTCGCCCTTCATAACTGCAAGAAGATCCTCGTGAGTATCCGCATCCTCGTAGTAGTTACGATAGACCTCAAGGGCAGCCTCTAGACTCTCACTCCCCTCCTCCATAGTCTCCGCCACGAAAAAGAGCATCTTATCTGACAGATACTTATAAAAGACCATGCCCAAGAGATAGGACTTGTAGTCATTAGCATCCATCTTAGAGCGGAGAACATCCGCTGAGTTCCACAGGGCTTGATAAAGCGACTGGGAAGTTTGTGTTGTTTCCATAATGTTTCTTTCTAAGTTTTGAAATATAATTGTTAAAAGTTATCCCTAATCATCTAGATAAACATATCCTGCAAGAGTTTCTTTTTCAGTGTTCTTAGCTGAGAAATTTTTTCTTGATAAGAGTTGATGAGGTTATCAAGGTTTGAGAAATAGGAGCCGATGGCTTGTTGTTCTTTAATAGTTGGAATAATAATTGAAATATTCATAAAATCATCAAAACTAATATTTAACAATCCATCCATTCTAGCACCCGATGAAATGAGTTTCCCTAATTCTCGATCTGGAATTTTTGTTGAAAACATAATTTCAATAAACTTTGAATCGGCTAGTTGATTAACTCTAAAACTGTGATAAACCTTTGGAACAAGTGCTTCTTCATATTCCTGTAGTTCAAAAACAACTCCATATTTTGCTAATTTTGAATTACCATGGTTATATGATAGTTCTCCTTTTTTTAACAGGGTATAGTTTTTTTGCTCTTTTCCAGCAATATTAGCAGAAAATCGGTCAATTTGATCCATCCAACCGCCTGATGCAGAAATTGTTAAAGTTGGCAAATCCATTCTTCCATCATTCCCCTGAACACGATGAGCGACATCTTTTAATTTAGACTTTTCCCACTCACCATCAAATCCATCCAAACGAATCTCAGGGACTGTCTGACCAGCTTTGGGAAACATCTTGAAGAGCATGGTCTCCTTAAAAGATTGATAGTTGGCGAGATTGTCCTTGTAGCTGGCAAGCAGATCGTCAAGGGTGCGGAATAGGGAGCCTATGGCGGATTGTTCGGAAGAGTCTCGCGAATAATTAACAAAAACTTGTTTAAGGAGCGAAAAATGCCTCTTATAGCCTTGACTTTTTGGAATATAATTTTGAGTTAGGTAATACAAATAATCTCTTTTCAAGATAGTTGATTGCAAAATTTTTATTCCATCAGTAGCTAGAAGAAAAGGGGCCTTAGGTCGATATAATGATAAAGTATGATCTCCAAAAAGAATAACACTTTTGTATTTTTCAAATGGTCGGTCGTCAGAATAACCTAAAATTGGTATATCCCCTTGTTGTATGACTTCATACTTCCCTAAATCACTTACAACACTTTTAATATACATTCTTGTACTTTCTGACCTTACAATTTCACCAAATATTTTTTTTCAAAATTCTTGTTAAAACCATCTACTCTGATTCTAGGAACACTCATTTTTTCATTTCTCCCATCTCAATATTTTACTGATTTCATGAAGTTCCTCAGAAAATCTTTCTGAATCCAAGGCGTTTTTCAATTCTTCCTCTTTTATTTCTACAATTTCTCCTATCTCATTATAAACAAATTGATCAATAAATTCTTCTTTAAGAAGTAAGGAGGTTGCTCTAGAAAAACCTAAATTTTGCAATTCTACCACTTGACGATCAGTAGTCCCATACTCTAAATAATTAGACCACTCACTATCAATCTCTATGCCTTTCTCAATAAGTAATAGAGTATAATTCGTTATATAATTTTTTATTTTAAATTGAATTTTAGTATTTATGTCACCAATAATTTGATTAATCAACGCATTTATATGTTCTCTATTAAATTTATCAAAAGTAATGTAGAGATTTTTTTCTATCTCTATCTCTCTGGGATTCCCTTTGTTATGGTAGTAATTTGTCATATAATTAATAATTTGATTGAGCGATATACCGCTAATCCAATTTGACATCAATGCAGCTAAATATTTAAGTTGACTTTCTTTTTTTAACAATGGACGATTCCCACCGCTTTCTAAATAAAGCCAATCATATTTTTGACATAGTATTTTCAATATTTCAAAACATGCATCATAGTCAAAACTATTTGGAAAAGCAGTAGCTGAGCTAGTCAAAATTTTATTTTGCGAGTCTAGGTTAATATTAATACTCTGTTCTATAATTTTTTCAGGAACTTCTAATTCTGAACGTTTTTTCTTTAACGTTTTTCTACCATTATCGCCTATTTTCTCTAAGAATTTATCTTTTAATATTGAAGAACTCTCAACAATATCTTGGTATAAAAGTATATTCGAATACATTTCCAAAATTTTCTTTTCAGAATCTGTTAAATTCTTATTGGTCAACGGCGCATTATTCAATACATTATTTATATTTTTATAGAGATTTCGATTGCTGTTTTTTAATAATATAGGAGTCTTTCGTTCAATTGTTCTTTTCTTTAAAATTGCAAAGTCACTATCTTTCCAATATCCTTTTTTATCAACTACATGACAGCAGAAGATATTCCCACTTAGATCTATAGTCAATCTACCAGCCCTACCAGACAAATTCCAGAAATCAATATCATCCATTTTTCGTTGCCCTATTTTTTCGGAAAAAATAAAGATATTTTTGGCTGGTAAATTCACTCCCTCTAAAAGTGTTGATGTACAAAATAAATATTTTATAACCCCTTCTTTGAACAATTCCTCAATTCCTTCTCGAATTGTCTGTGGCAAATTTCCAAAATGATAAGCAACCCCCTTGCGTAAACAATCTATCAAGTAATACTCTTTATGGATGCTTGTAGAGACTATTTTTATCAGTTTTTCTAATTTCCCATTATTTAAATCTGGCAAACTCTGTGCAAAATTCACTGAAAATTTTAAAGTATAGTTCACAGTGTTACAATATACTATATTTTGATGACTCCCTCCCAGTTTTATAAGGATTTCTCTTATATTCGCATCTTCAGTTTTAAAGTAATTTAATCCTTCTAAGGCATACTCTGTTTGATCTTCTAAAAGCATTATAGATTTTTTATTAAATGAATCAATGAAAAATTTATTCTGTGTCACTGATTTTTCACCAATTGCCATACTTTCTTCCTGACTGCTACCAAAAAGTTTTAAAAAATCTTCTACATTTAGAATATTAGGAGAAGCAAAATAGATGTTAACACTTTTTCTTTTAGCTTGAGCAATAGAATGATATAGTAGTGGTGCACGTGTATCATCATTTAACAACTTTTGCGCTTCATCAACAAATAAATATCCTATGGAAGGATTAGAAACTTCAGCAAAATATGAAATTAACCTCTCTGGAGTAAATACAAAGATATAACGCTTATCTTTTTTCTTGTACAGTAATGGTATTTGCGGATAAGAAATAATTTCATAGCTATCATTTCCTAGTTCGTTTTTTAGTTTCAAGGTCACTTGATGTATTAATGCTCTGGTCGGAACTACGATAGCCATATTTTCACTGGAGTTTTTAGTATCTATAATATATTTAATAAACGACTCAATTACAAAAGATTTTCCAAAAGATGTCGAACCAGAAAAGCTGTAATGATTACTATCTTTTAAGTTCTCAAACAACTTATATTGAGCATCTGTAAAGATATATCCTTCTTTAGGTGACTCTTGAAAAACTTCCTTTATTACTTTATCAACAATAATTTCATCATTCATTTCACCTTCTGGATTTACTATATTTAGAGATGGAAAATTTCCCATTTTTATCAAAGCACTTGAAGCAAAAGTTTTAAAATCAGGATTTTCTTTTATATTGGGCAGTTCATTACAAAGCGCTATAATCTTCAAAACTAAATTTTTTGCCTTCGAATTATTACTTCTAGATAGAATATCAGTGAATCGCATTAAATCATAAAACTCTTTTTCATCTATACTGCTACTACAAATACTATTAAATAAAAACTCACCGTAACTCTTTTCAATTTTAGTAATTAAATAAATTAAATATTCATCACAAAGTGCCTCTTCTGTTAACTCTTCTATAAAGTTCATTAACTTAACAACTCCTTTAAAATCATTTCCCTATCATCTTCAATATTAGCAAAAGGTAAAACATAAATGTAAAAAGTATGTCCAAATAATTTATAATTTTCTACATATTTGTTAATATTTTTAATTTGTTTTTTTGTCACTTCTATAATTTTGTCTTTGATAACTTCTCGAAAATCATTATTAGATAATTTTTGCAAATCAGTATAGTTAAACTCAAATCCAACAAAAATTCCAAAAGCATCATCTACATAAAAACCTGACTTAGTTGATGGATAAATAATACTTTTTAAAAATAGTTTCTCATTTTCATCTTCAATTTCTCTATCAAGATTTGAATTTAATAACCCTCTCTCAAACATTATTCCACTTTTATCATTATCTTTTTTATTTTTACCTTTTTTGAAATCACTTATGGACTCAAAAGCATGTCTTAATCCATCGGTTAATTTTTTCTCAACCTTTGATTCTCCAAAAATTAAATGATAATTTCCATCAACTAATTTTAAATAATGTAAACCGTCAGCTCCATTTACATACATATTTTTAGCTGTTTTAAGTTCTAGCTTTGATAAAATTTTAGGCGCTCCAAGATGCCCTTCCAAAAAGCAATATAAAAAAAATTCTCCAAGCTCTCCTTTATTTTCTGTATAATCCCTAAATTTTTCTCTAGCCTTTTTAGATAGAGCTAATGGCTTATCTTTATATTCTTTATTTATTTTTCTGGATAAAGCAAACTCTGCAACTGATTCTAATAATTGTTCTGTTGCGTTTTTATAGTCAAAATCATTTGCATTTATAATAAAAGAAAAAACTTCTAGTTTATTATTTGATGAAATATCAAATGTTCCAAGATGAGTTGTAACATCTTTAATTCTTATTGAATTACTATTAATTTTCATATTATTTTTCCGTATTACATTCTATCTCCCAACCCTCAACGGCTCAATGACTTCCTCTACTAGCTGGGTATAGGCTTCCTTGATTTGTTTTTTATAGAGGAGAGGATTGAGGGCATCCGCCACCTCTAGCTTATAGTCCTGATAACGCTGGCTCTTGGTCAGCTGGCTTTCTCCTAGTTGTTTTTTAGCTCCCTTACGGTAATGTTCGACATAGTAACGGAGTTCATCCTCTCCGACATACCAGTGCTTACTAAAGACTTGGATATGTTGCTGGATAACCGCCTCTATCATCTGATCCAAGATATTTACGATAGACTGACCGCGATAGCTTTCTGGATGTTCTTGTACCTCTCTCCACAGTTCAGTGATGATCTGGGCAAGATTCGGATTGGTCTTCTCAAGACTCTGAATATAATTATCCACGGCTTCCTTATCTTGAGCGCTTAGGTTCTTTTCTTGACTCTGACCTTGTTCAATCAAACTTTGGATCAAGGTTAGGATATAGGCATAGTTAATTTCGTCCACTTGGATAGACTCCAGTTCATAGTGGATATCAAGCGGCTCTCCATCGTCATCATCCTCTACTCGACTTTTTAATTCTGCAAGGACATTTCGATAAAGTCCCAGATACCTTTCCAACTTTTCTCCATCAAGTCCCGTCTGACTGTAAAGTTCTTCCTCATCATACTCTTTATACACTCGGATAGAGGCTAGGTATTTATCAAAGGCTTGATAGGTTTTAGCTAGTTTCCTCAACTCAGGCGTAGAGACTTGCTCAAAATCTAGACCATTCACATAGTCATCAGTAGCAAGATTTTTGAAATCACTGCAACTCCGTAAAAAGTTCCTCTTTTCTTCTTCCCAGCTTGGGGCTAGGACCTCGTTTTCTCCACCATTTGAGTAGAGTTTGAGTGCATTATCCACTGCTTCCTTAAAAGCTAGGGGCTTTTGGAAGGTGATGATATGACCATAGGTCTTACTAGAAACAAAGATACGGTTGGTTCGGCTAAAAGCCTGAATCAAGTCCTGCGGTTGCATGGGTTTTCGGTCAATAAAGAGAGTCGATAGACAAGGGGCATCAAATCCCGTTAAGAGACGATTGACTACGATAACTAAGTCCAACTGCTCCTTGCGATAGAGGGATTTGTCCTGCTTTCTAGCTAGACGATTATTGACATCCGTATTAAAACCACGCAGATCCGCCATGGTAAAGTGGGTATCAAACTCTTGGTTGTAGTCCTCTAAGACTTTCTTCATGTGGTCTTGGTTGGCTCTTGAGTCTTCTTCATTTTCTGTGACCGAGTAGGTGATGGTCGCCTTTGGAAAGTCTGGAAGAACCTGCTTAACCCTCTCCGACACCTTGACCCTCGTCTCCCCAGCCTTGACTCGTTTGAGCAGGTCATAGTAAGCTTGGGCTTGTGGGATTGACTTGACGGTCAGGATAGCATTGTAGGTCTTACCAACTCCTTTTTGGAAGCCTAGCTGTTGACGGGATTTATTGATAATGGCATCCAAGACTTCCAGCATATGCTCCTCATCCTCGTAGACAGTATCTGGTATGTCATTTTCAGATTTATCCGTGATGAGGGTATTGCGATAATCCACCTTAAAGCCTAAAACTGCGCCATCATGGATAGCTTCCTTGACTGTATACTCATGGAGACGGTCTCCATACTGTTGTTGGGTGGTTTGGGCTAGGTCACCGACCTGCTGGCGTTTATTTTCCTTAAAGATAGGTGTGCCTGTAAAACCATACCAGAGAGACTGTGGGAAAAAGGCCTTAATGTCTTTTTGTGTTTGAGGTGTTACGGCACGGTGGCATTCATCCACGACAAAGGCCACTCGAAGACCCTTGATTTTGTCCGCATCTCTTTGGTAAAGACCTTGGTCAAACTTGCGCATCATGGTAGTGATTTTCTGGATAGTGGTCACCACGACACGCTTATCATTACTACCTAGTCGCTTGACCAAATCATGTGTATTGTCCGTCTCATCGATATCAATGACATCATTGGTCGCATAAGAGAGGAAGGATGATGTGGTCTGTTGGTCCAAGTCCCTGCGGTCAACGACAAAAATCGTCTTTTGGATGGATGGAATCTGGAGGAGATTCCGAGCTACCTTATAGGAGGTCAAGGTCTTCCCTGAACCTGTCGTGTGCCAGACATATCCTGATGCTTGCTGGCGAGAAGCTTCTTGCACTGCTTCGATGGCGTGGATCTGGTAAGGACGCAGAAGGATAAGAGCCTTCTTACTATCATCAAGGACAGAATACTGCATAACCATCTGGTGGGCACGAGGAATGGAAAGGACTTCGTGGGCAAAACTGGTCAAGCTCGTTAAGGGTTGGTTATCCTTATCCACCCACTTGGTTAGAAATTGCTTGTTGAGTTTATTTTCACGAGCTGCAGCGATATAGCGTGTGTCTACCTTATTGGTCACAACAAACATCTGTAAGCTAGAGTAGATGCCACGGAACTTACCTTCGCGGTCATATTTTTTAATTTGATGAAAGGCATCTAAAAAAGCAACTCGGGGACTTTTAAGCTCGATTTGAATCATTGGAAGACCATTGATCAAGAGGGTCACATCCAACCTACGGTCTTGATCCTGAGGAGTTACTTTGTCTCTCACGACTTGATTGATAACTTCATAACTAGACTTGCCAGCTGCGATATTATCTCGCCAAATGACAGATAAACGGATAGTCCCCAAACTAGCATCTTCTCTCTGAACCTCAACCTTGGCAATGCCATTTTCGCCGACCAACCACTTGGCCGCATCATAGTAGCTAACAAAGTTCAGTTGATTCTTTATCTGGCGTTTTTCCTGTTCTGTCAGGGGATAATCTGCCAATAGAGCCACATTGTTCTGGGCTAGCTTTTCAAAGAAATTTTCCCATAATTGCTCTTCTGTTTTGAGGTCTTCTCTATATGTCCATTGACTTTCCCCAGTTACCAGTTGGCTGATCAGTTGTTTTTCTATCTCCAGTTCTGGTTTTACCTGTATCATACTCTCTCCTTTGCTACTTGTCTGCTCCCTTTATTATAGCATGTTTAGTCTCAAAATCCATCACTCTTCCCATTGCAAAAGCAATCTTCCCCCTTTATCCTCCAAAATATGGTATAGTAGAGTTATACTATCTATGAGGAGTTTACATGTCACAGGATAAAC
>ERZ773212.1122-NODE-1122-length-12434-cov-8.085387_pt1 | contig 12434 bp, 12 predicted proteins | sample MGYA00581005_ERZ773212 | MGnify/ENA primary metagenome ERZ773212 (study PRJEB29015, sample SAMEA2738154) | human oral metagenome | biome: human oral; feature: human-associated habitat; material: saliva | place: China | collected 2196 ... | reverse complement strand
TTAATACCGAGCTGATTCTGGCGGATTTGCAGACTTTGGAGAATGCGATTCCGCGTCTTGAGAAAGCCGTGAAGATTAAGAAGGGCGATGCCGCTCAGCTGGAGACTTACAAGCAGGCGCAAAAGATTCTTGAGGATGGGAACACGATTTTCTCGCGTGCAGCTGCCGAGAAGCTTGAGATGGCACATTTGAAAGAGCTGAATCTGCTGACTGCTAAGCCTTTCATCTACGTGTTTAATGCGGATGATGGTGTGCTTGCTTCTGAGGAGAAGCAGGCCCAGCTGCGTGAGCTGGTGGCTCCGGCGGAGGCTGTTTTCTTGGACGCAAAACTTGAGGCTGACATGGTGGAGCTCTCCGAGGAGGAGGCCCGCGAAATGCTGGAGATGAGCGGTCAGGACGAATCTGGGCTGGATAAGTTGGCTCGCGTGGGCTTCTCAACCCTGGGTCTGCAGACTTATTTGACGGCTGGCCCGAAGGAATCGCGAGCCTGGACGATCTATAAGGGCGACACCGCACCACAGGCGGCGGGCGTGATCCACTCCGATTTTGAGCGCGGCTTCATTAAGGCTGAGGTTGTTTCCTTCGATGACCTGGATGCGGCAGGCTCCATGAACGAGGCCAAAGCCCGCGGCAAAGTCCGCATGGAAGGCAAAGACTACATCATGGCTGATGGTGATGTGGTTGAGTTTAGGTTTAATGTGTAGGTTCGTAAGTAAACTATTACAGCATTTTGTAATAGAGAGTTGTTTGCGTGATCCATCATTTAATCGCCGCAGGTGGGCGACATACAGTTGGCCTGCGGGCTGATGGTACGGTGGTCGCCGTTGGTGCGAGTACCGCTGGTGAATGTAGAACCTCTGTTCATACCCCACCTCTGAGCTCGCTCTCCTGCGCGGACCCGTCCTTCCTGAGAATGGGCTGCTTGCCCTGGCCTCCTCACCTACTTGGAGATTTACCATGACTACTCAAACTCTTTCCGTAACCCACCCGCTGTATGGATCAGCTGCTTCGCCTGTGACAACGCAGATGAACTTGTAAGCTGATGGTTCCCCTGTGACATGTTCGAGAGGGTCATACTCGCCGCGAGGCCTACAGGACGCGGAGAACATCCGACCGGGCTGTGAGGAGGTCCTTGCGCTGGATACAGGGCACCTGCTCGCAAGCTTGGGCGAGATCACTCAGGCCGAGACTGCCGCCTAGGGTGAGCTCTACGTCTTCGTTGACCTCTAACCCCCTGTCTAAACCTGGTCACCACCTGGTGGTCGGGGTCTGTTTTTCTACTTTCGCCTATACATCACCTCACACCCATTCGGATATGTCTGCTATCGTCAATCAAGTTGACTTGGTACACTTGAGCTCGCGGACAGGGATTATGGAATACGCGAGACGGTTCACAACACCCATCTCACCCCTACATCATCCAGTGTCCAAGATCGACCGAAAAAGGACAGTCAAGGGAAAGCGCATGTCACGCACTATAATGATTAACACTATTGGTGCTGAGTATCAGTCCACCAATATCGAGGGTGGCGAGTTTAGCTATGTGAAAGCCGCTGGCGGTCGTGACCAACTCCGCACCGCTCTCGGAAGAGACTTTCATCATTTCAAGGTTGATCTCCGCTTCATCGATGAAACGACTAACACGGTCGTTGTAATCGAAACAAAACAAAACTACGTAGAAGATGACATCGAACAGCTTCGCGAGTATGTAGATGAAGAGAAGGCGCTCTTCCCGCAGAATAGGATCATCGCCGTACTTGCGAACACGACAAACAGTGATCTTCGTGTGTGGAAAAGCGTCATCGATGATGCCCATGAGCTCCCAGGTGAGACCGCGATCGACACAATGGAGTACTATAAAACGCTGTTCGACGCGAACCGCCAAAACAACCGAGAAAAAGTTCTTAAGAACACCTATACGCTCAACGAGCTTCTTCATAAGAAAGATATCGATGAAAAGCTCCGCAGTCAGTTCGTTGGAACTGTGCTACTCTACGTAAAAGACGTAATTCAAAAGCTCGGAATTTCCGACATTAACGACGCCAGTTCTAAGCAGCTATATGATTATTGGACGACTTTTGATGCTCCACAGATTCGCACTGGCATCAAGACAACACTGGACAACCTTCTTGATGGTTCTGATAACAAAGACAAGAAGATCAAACTACTCCAAACAAACGTCGTAGGGAATCAGAAAGTCAAGAAACTTAAACTCGAAGATTGGCGTGATGTCCTCATAGACATTGTCACGGGCATCTATGCTTACATTGACGACAATAGTTCTGAAGGGCAGGATCTTCTAAACCTCTTCTTTATTGCCTTCAACAAATATACTGGCAAGGCTGACAAGAACCAAGCGTTCACTCCCGACCATATTACTGAGTTTGCATGTCGTGTCACTGGTGTGGATCGCAATACTCGTCTCTTTGACGGCACATGCGGATCGGGTTCATTCCTTGTGCAAGGAATGGTGAAAGAACTTGCGGATACATCCAATATGGCTGGCACGCAAGAAGAAAAAGAAGCGCAAAAGGCCAAAGTCAAGAGGGAGCACATCTACGGTATCGAGACTGAAGAGAAGGCCTTTGGTCTTGCTACGACCAACATGCTCATTCACGGTGATGGTAACTCGAACATTAGGCTGGCCAGCCTCTTCGACTCAAAAGCCTTTTTTCATGAGGCAGATCCTGATGTTATTCTCATGAACCCCCCGTTCAATGCCAAGCCAATCGGCATTCCCAAAAAGTACAAGGACGACTGGGGAAAATCGAAGGATGGCAAAGAAGACCCGACCAAGGGTATGGTTTTCGTCCAGTTTCTCTCGGATTGCGTTAAAGAAGCAAACGATAGCCGTTATAAGAACAATCAATCCACCAAAACTGTCACAATGGCAGTCATTCTTCCGGTTAGTGCAGCTATAGGCGCAAACACGATTCTAAAGGAGTCTAAGAAGAAGCTACTTGAGCACAATACACTCGAAGCAGTCTTTACACTTCCCAACGAGATATTCTATCCAGGAGCGTCCGCCTCTGCCTGCATGATGCTCTTCACCCTGGGGCAACCACATTACGACCCAGAGACGAAAGAGCCTCGCAAGGCCACCTTCTTCGGCTACTTTAAGGATGACGCTCACAAGAAGAAGAAGAACCTTGGCCGCATCGAACAATTTGATGAGAACAACGTGAGCAAGTGGAAGGCTGTGGAGGATAAGTGGCTCAAGCTTTACCGTAATAAGACAGTCGAGGCTGGTATATCTGCCATGCAGGAGGTCAACTACGAGGATGAGTGGCTTGTCGAAGCATACATGAAGACAGACTATTCATCACTTACAGAAGCAGATTTCCAGGCCACCCTAAATAACTATCTGGCTTATCTTGTCAAAGAAGGAAAGCTTGTAGAACAGGAACTAGCTTTAGAAGATCGGGTTGTGCAATGAATCTTGATACTCGCGACTGGCAAGGATTTAAGGTTGAAGACCTATTTTCAAGTTTTGAACGCGGCAAAGCCAACCAAACAAAACTCGAAGAAGGTTCTGAGGTCTTTTATGTTGGGGCGAAGCGTGATGACAACGGTGTCATGCTTCACTGCGCCTATGACGAAAACCTTATTAGCAAGGGTAACTGTATCGTTTTTATTAGTAACGGGCAGGGGTCAGTGGGTTATGCGAACTATATGAACACAGACTTCATTGCGTCCACAGATTTGATTCTCGGATATGCAGATTGGCTCAATGAACCAATTGGATTGTTTCTAGCGACTGTATTCAGTCTCGAACGCCCCAAGTATTCTTTCGGACGCAAGTGGGGGCGTTCCTTGAAGGCCACAGTAGTTGATCTCCCAGTCCAACGTGACAACCAAGGACACCCCGTCATTGATGTTGCCAATACATTCAGTCCTAAGGGGTATATCCCTGACTGGAAGTACATGGAGGACTTTATACATACGCTTAATCACAAGCCATTAAGCACAAAGAATTCAGCACACTCCACCCTCAATCTTGATCTTCAGGCGGGTAGATGGAAATGGTTTGATCTTGGAGGGGCGGAGGGATTGTTTGATATTCGCAAAGGTAAGCGTCTCACTTCAGATGATCAAACCGAAGGGGATACACCATATATTGGTGCGATAGATTCGAACAATGGAGTTGCTAATTACATTGGGCAGGCTCCAATCCACGATGGTAACACCATCTCACTAAGTTACGATGGATCGATAGGAGAGGCATTTTATCAGCCCGCTCCATATTGGGCTACTGATGCTGTTAATGCGCTGTATCTACGCTCGGAATATGGCACGCTAACTCCTGCTACGGGTCTTTTTGTCTGTGCTGTACTCAGACAAGAGAAATACCGATACTCATATGGGAGAAAGTGGACCCTTGAGAACATGAGTAACACAAAGGTGCAGCTTCCAGCAACCCGTGAAGGTGAGCCGGACTGGGAATTCATGGAGCAATACATTCTGAATCTCCCGTACGGTGACCGGATTCCAAGCAACTCCCTTGAACCGATGACGCGGCAATGAAGATCGGCTACGACCGAGTCTCAACAGTCTGTCAAGTACAGCCTCCTGACACCCAGCGAGACGCGCTCATGGCCGCGGGGTGCGACCGCAGCACACATAATCACTGGCACCACGTGGAGCCGTCCCAGCCTCACCAACGCATTGGACTATATTCGACCCGGCGACACTCTCGTCGTCACGCGGCTTAATCGTCTGGGCAGAAACCTCTACGAGACTGTGACTACCATCGCGAACCTCACAGAGCGAGAGATCAACGTGCAAGTGTTCGATCCCGCGCTGGACACCTCACGTCCCGTAGATAAAGTGGTCGTGAACGTCATCGCGAGCCTGGCACGAGCTCCTCGTAAAGCGCACCCGCGAGAACGTGGCTCGCGCATCGGTAAACACAGTACAGGCAACCCAGGAGAACACCATGTCAGCTCAGCTTGAGAACGCACGCAACCTGTACCTGCGGGGTATCCGCGACGGCAATATTGCGGAAGTGCACGCCAACTATATGGGCGAGAGCTACACGCAGCACTCAACCGGCGTGCGCGACGGCAAAGAAGGCTTCCAACAATTCTTCGAGGACTTCTTCAAACGCAACCCCAAGCGTGACATCCAGATTGTACGCGCCCTAGAGGACGGCGAGTTCATGTTCCTGCACGTGCATCAGAACCTCAATGATGGGCAGGCGCAGTGGGTGACCGCCGATATTTTCCGTGCCGACGAACAGGGGCGCATTATCGAACACTGGGATGTGATTGACGCCTACCCAGTGGACGGCGCTCAGCCTGACCCTATCTTCGGCGACTTTGAGCTAGACCGCACCGCGCCTGCCGAAGACAACAAGAAAACGGTGCGCCTGTTCCTCACCGAGGTTATGCAAAATGGCGACTACGACCGCCTGAACAGCTACGTCGATGAAGGGCTAATCCAGCATAACCAGAGCATCGGGCAGGGGAGTGGCGCATACCTGAACTATCTGCGTGACAATAACGTTCACTACGATTTTGTGTTCAACGTACTTTCTCAAGGCGATTATGTGGTGGCGTATTCCCAAGCCGATATTGCCGGAGAAAAGTATGCGCTCTTTGATATTTTCCGTCTCAAAGACGGCAAAATCGTGGAGCACTGGGACAATAAAGAAATTGTGCCGCCCCGTTCAGAGCTGGTGAACTGGGGTAAATTCTAGGGTTGATTTTCACCCATATTATCAATGCCAGCTTGTGGCCTAGTCTGCGCATCTTAGAAGATAAAAATCTAAAAAGCTCGATCCCGGTACGGTTATCGTAAACCGTACCGGGATCGAGCTTTGCTTCTTTCGTGTTGCCCGGTGCCGGGAGCACTCGGGCGCATAGGGGAGAGGATTAGTCCTCAACACCAACCATCACGTTGGACGCCTTGATAATAGCGGTAGCGGGCTTGCCAACCTGCAGCCCCAGCTCCTTGATGGACTCGTTGGTGATGGACGCAGAGAGAACAACCTCGGGAGCGATCTCAATCTTCACGATGCCGTTGGTAGCGCCTTCGGTAATCTCAACAATGGTGCCAGTGAGCTGGTTACGGGCAGAAAGCTTCATGCTCGGTTCCTTCCAGAGTAAACGAATATCCCCTACATGTTATATGTCTTAGTTTATGTAAGCATCTTCTTATGCGGGTAGTAACTCTCAACCCCCAGGGCTTACGCTAATTCCTGCGATGCGAAGCCGGGGTAATACTTGGATAGACCTAACTCAAGCACATATATTTCATAGATAAAATATTCAATATTTCTTATTGTAAGAAGTTTAGAGAAAGAGTTATTTTAGTTTTATAATACATATCTATTCTTTATTATGTAATATATCCACTTATTTACACCCTGTTATAAAAAATATTTGCAAAATCTGGAAAATTCCTGACAATACACATGGGCTTATGCGACGGTTAAAATACCAGCTGATATTTATCAGGAGAAAGGATGCGAATTATGACTACCACGAAGGTACCTGTATATGTATCCCTGGCTGTTGCTGGCATTATGGCTTTGAGTGCCTGTGGTTCAAATAGCTCTAATGATGCTTCGAATTCTTCCCCATCGTCTTCATCATCAACAGCCTCCAAGACGGCTAGCGCCGGTGGATCCGGCACGGTGAGCAACGGTGGTGGAAACTCCGCGAACTCCGGTTCAGGCGCTAACGGCGGCGCAGCAAATTCTGGTGCTGAAGGCGGCACTGGGGCGGATCAAAACTCCGGCACTGGCGCACAGAGTGGCAGTGTAACCGGCGCCGATACCAACGGCGGAGCACAAGCGAACCAGGGCGCTGAAGCCCAAGGCGGTGCCCAGCAGCAACAGGCCGATCCTGGAGGGGCGAATGCTGCGAATGATGAACATAATGTCACGAAAAACCCCAACGCATTGACCCCTGGCGAATACGTAATCCACCGCGAAGCTTCCTGGGACTACGTTGATACCACGGGCTCTCGGTATCATGTCGACGGCGACGGTGGCTGGACGAGCGTTGGGGAAGACGGTACCAGTACCGTTGCGGCGGATGGTTCTTGGACCAAGAACTATGCCGACGGGCACACGGTAGCCCGGGTAGAGGCTGACGGAACCTACCGGGTTACCTATGACGGTCAGCTTTCCCCCGAGATACCCAGTAACGCTGTCCCGGTGTCTCCTGGAAAACTCCCCGACCCGAAGGCGGTCCCGGCAGTAAATCCGGTACAGCCCACTAAGCCGGGCATGTAATAACCAGCAGAGATACTTTCGCAAAGTGCTTTGCGCGAAACGGGTGCGCATCCTCAATACCTGAGGATGCGCACCCTATTGTGTGCACAGCGTACACACCCGCTGAAATTTGGGGCTAACGTCGTCGGGGTTACGGGTTGGGGTGAACGTCAAAAAAATTCTATACCGGTGGAAGCCACCGTCTTGGAAATATGTGAGACAGTATAAATTTATGATTTTTCAAAATATTAATAATCGTTAGTTGATTCGTTCATAAATAAAATTTAGTTTAAGTATATAAGCTAATTCAATTTCTTTAATGTGTAATACACGGGTGTAATGCATTTTGTGGTAAAAATATTTGCAAAATCTGGAAAATTCCTGACAATACATGTGATCTATGCGACGGTTAAAACACCAGCTGATATTTATCAGGAGAAAGGATGCGAATCATGACTACCAAGAAGGCTACCGCATGCGTATCTCTGGCTGTTGCTGGCATCTTGGCTTTGAGTGCATGCGGCTCAAATAGTGCGAATGATTCTTCAAGTTCGTCCTCGGCTTCTTCTTCATCAAGTTCATCTCGTGCTTCTAGTTCCACAGGAAGCTCCAACGCTGTGAATAACGGCGGTGGAACATCTGGAAATTCCGGTTCAGGCGCTAATGGTGGCGCAGGTACGGAACAGAATTCCGGTAATGGTGCAGTGCAGGGTGACGGCGGTACCAGTGCTGGTACCGGCGCTAATGGAGGCGGCGCCCAGGCAGACCAGGGTGCGGGAACTAACGGCGGCGTCGCTGGCGGCGGAGCTCAACAACAGGGCGCCCCCGGAAAGACAGCGAACCAAAATCCCGGTTCTGAAGGGTATGTGCAGGTTGCTGAAGACGGATCCTGGACTGCAACCGAACCCGATGGTGAGATCGTGAGGGTGTATCCCGATGGGTCATGGGACCGGAGCAATCCAGCCACCGGAAACACCGACTGGGTGGGTGCTGATGGATCCTGGATTACAAATGAAAATGGTCTGCCCAATGGCTCCAATAAGAATTCACAGGTGCAACCTAACGGTACCTACGAGGTCAGGATGAACGGTGAAACGTCTCGTGAGACCCCAAGTGGAACGCCTGAAACCCCCGTGATGCCCAATGGTTCGAATGCGGTAACCCCTAAGGGAGCGGTTCAGCCGGCAAAGCGCTGATACCCCTTTGAAAGAAACGGTTAGGCGCGTATCCTCAGCCATCGCAGGATGCGCGCCTATCTGCGTCTGTGAGGTGAAGGCTAGCAAGAACCGCCCTCAGGAGTACTGTGACCCGCGGAAAATACTGCCCGGTATAGTTCGCGCTTACCTGAAATCTTGAACCTGCCACCGTGCTACAGGTAGCGTGGAGTACAGGTACACGATAAACACCCACCTCAGGAGGCTTTATGCGCGAGCAACACACTATGCCGAAAGATATTGCGGCGGCCCTAAAAAACGCGGGGTTACGCACCGACTATAAGGCTCGACCAGCGTATCAGCGCAACGACTATATTGGTTGGATCAACCGCGCCAAGACACCGGCGATGCGTATCGAGCGCCTCGAACAAATGCTCACCGAGCTGGCACAGGGCGGTATCTATATGGGCAAGGAACATAAGGCCTCACGTAAATAGGTTCAAGATGCACCGCCACGAGCAGTCATGCTGAAAACGCACCCTGATCTGTATTCTGCACTCTGCCAGGATATGGAACACGATTTATCCTGTGTTAGGCAGTTTTGCTGAGCGTACCAGGAGCCTTGAACATGCGATTTAACAATATGAATTTTTCTGATGGTCACTATGTGCAGATACCCACTAGTTGGGATGCACAGGAATTTACCTACCGTTTTTTATCTGCAACCCCTCCGTGGGTTCGTACGATAATGCAGGTGCGTAACCGTGTTGTACAGAAAATAGGGTTTACAGTACAACCCGCATCGAAATCCAAGCAATTGGAGGTTGCGGTTGGTTCATCAGCGGGCCCCTTTACTTTTACTGAGGTCACTGATGAGCATGTCATTGGTGGCCATAAGGATAAGCATATAGAGTTCTCCTCAAAATTCGTGGTTGCCGCTGCTGAGGAGGGCAGCAGGTCTGCGCGTGGCGGGATTGAAACACACGCCCAGCCTCAATCGGCTGTGGGGAAGGTGTACTTGACATGTATCTGGCCTTTTCATATGGCTCTAGTACCTTACATGCTGCGTCAAGTTGATATAAAACCATGAGTGCAAAAGATTATGACCCTCGTATAGTTGATTTCTATGATGAAGACAACCCCGATGGGGCGGACCATGATTATTACCGTTCTCTAGCTCATCGGTTTAATGCCCAAAGAATCCTTGACCTAGGATGCGGTACCGGCATACTTACCGTAACTTTAGCTCAATCGGGGCGTGCTGTTATCGGTGTAGACCCGTCAGCATCAATGTTAGAGTACGCACGCAGTCGCCCTGGCGCTTCCAAAATCCGGTGGATTCTGGGGGATAGCCGAAATGTTCCCGACCATGGCTTCGATTTGGTAGTGATGAGTGGTAATGTGGCGCAACACATCCCTAGCCCACAGTGGGAAAAGACCTTGAATGACCTACATCGTATAATGCACTCAGGTGGAATGCTCGCGTTCGAGAGCCGTAATCCAGCATGTCGAGCCTGGGAAAATTGGACTACGTCTACTACGACTCGCTCCACACGGCACGGACTGATATCTGAATGGTCAGAAGCGGTTGCACCTGATAATAATGGGCAGGTTCTGTACCGCACTAACTATCACTTCATGGACTCTGGAGAGACTGTGGTCCAAGAAAGTATCCTAACTTTTCGAGATAAAAAGACATTAGGCTACCAGCTGCAGAATGCAGGATTTGAAATACACGCCGTATGGGGTGACTGGTGCCGCACCCCTTTTGATGGCACTCAACCGATTATGGTTTTTGAGGCTGTGGTGCCAACGAGGTAGATATGCAAAATAAAGCAGCATTATTATCTACATCAAGGGTATGCTGTTTACTGATGCGGAGGGTATTATGCGTACAACTGTGACTTTGGATGAAGAGATTGTTGCTAAAGCGGCTAAGCTCACCGGTATTGAAGAACATTCTTCTCTAGTGCGTGCTGCCTTGGAAACTCTGGTACGTGTTGAGAACGGACGCCTGCTTGCTACATTAGGAGGTTCCGAACCTCAAGCCCAAGCAGCTCCACGGCACCAAGATATATGAGTGCATATAAGGGCGGTTTCTAATAAAACGCACCCGTAACGCACAATAAAAAGCGGATCCTCGAAACAGAATGTTCGAGGATCCGCTTTTGCAGAATGTGGAAGAAGCTACTTCTTGTGTGTGACGCTCAAGTAGATGGAGATAGCGACCATCGCGGCGATAATCGAAAGAATCCAGCGGATCCAGTCGATACCGGCGGTTTCAGCAACACCAAGCAGACCAGCTACCCAGCCTCCGACAAATGCGCCAACAGCGCCCAAGATGATGGTCCAGAGAATAGAAATATTCTGCTGACCCTTCATGAACAGGCGGGCAAGGGCGCCAATAATAGCACCCGCAATAATCATCCCAATAAGCTGACCCATAGATACCTCCTTGCGGTTTGGATGAGTCATATACTGCGCAGAGTTCCATAGACTTTGCACACGAGCGATAATGTGTGGTTATCGCATATGAACCCTCAATTGTACAGTACAAATTACTTGATGGGTAAACTATACGTGTATGCGGTTCCAGCCTGGACTGGACACTATGCGGAACCTGCGAAGCTATAATCCCAGGAGCAGAAAAGAGCTGCCGGGGGTAAGACGCGCTAAAAGGCAACGGGTTCTGGCTTGTTACCTCACCCAGTTTCGGAATGCGGTTTATTTCCTGCTGCGCTTGAAATAGTGCTCCGATGGGTAAAATGCTGGCTCCTGCTTGTGCAGGAAGAATAATCTGCTGGCGCTCAAAATAAGCAATGTCAGTCTATCCGGTAGTGGAGCATACGGAAGGATTCCTTCAGGAATGGTAAACGCCGCGTTATCATGGCAGACAGTGCCCCGCTCTTCTTCCACGCCGGAAAGTCTGTCATCAGTCGTTTAGCGCTCACCAAGCGCAGGTTATGAGCCCAACGCTCGGGTTCATGATCGTCGTCGCATCCAAAAACGAATCGCGCGCGGGAGTGCTTAAGCGCTTCGTGCTGATCGGAATGCGTAACCATCCACGAGTTTATGACGTCGAACGCGATCTCACTGCCGTGAAAACGCTGCGCAAGATCGCGGAACAGAGCGCGTACCGTGTAACGGTCAAAGTACATCAGCATGCCTTCAATCACGAACAGAAATTGGGCATTCGGCTGCAGATCGTTCAGTTCGTCCATCCAACCCGCGTCGAAGGCTGAGGTTCCCAGGAAAACTTCACTGCCTTGCGGGGGCAGCAACTTTATACGCAAAGTCATCACATCGGGTAAATCTAGGCTGTAAAACGGCACGTTCTGCGCGATTTCGCCGATGCGTTCCCGGCGGCTGTCTAGACCGCATCCAACATTAACGATTACCGGGTTAGGCTGGCGCTTAATAAAATCGGCCGCGAGTCGGTCAAAGTAATCTGAGCGAATCGCGGTGCCGACAACGGTGTGAATAACGTTATCAAATTTAGAGAAATTGTAGTCTAACTGCGAAACGACTCGTCCAGCTGCCTCATCTTTGATGATTGGGTCGGGCTGTTGCGAGGCGAGGTGCTTCATGTACAGGGGAATAAGTAAGGTCTCGCTGATGGCATCTTCGATTTTCAGCATAGGAAAAAGGTCCCTTTCAGCTTTGACGAGGAGGTTAGCTTATCCTTAGTATACCGCGCGAGAACCTTTATTTTTAGGGTCTTGTCCGAAGGTTTTTATGCGGCGGCGCAAGATTGAGGAGTGCTACCGCAGGCGAGAGGCGGCTCTAAACATGTAAAGAAGAACCGTGTGAGGCAAATGCTGGCGCATATTCAGGCTCTTATTCTGGCGTTGCAACCACAACATGACAAAGCGGGAGCATTTTCTTCATTCGGGAGCACTTTAACTGCTCCCGAATGAAGAAAATGCTCCCGAATTGAGCGTTACCGCAAGAGAGGAACTCTTCCATTACCTAAACAAATCCCACACGCTGAAGGCCGTGCGGCGGTAGATAGCCCCTTTTACGGCTCGCTTCGGGTTTTTCACAAACCCCATACCGCGCCT